>Ga0116230_10007975_pt1 | contig 10464 bp, 10 predicted proteins | sample S1TSphfallax_3_FD_88678 | JGI IMG/M metagenome (GOLD analysis project Ga0116230, IMG submission 88678) | Host-associated microbial communities from peat moss isolated from Minnesota, USA - S1T2_Fd - Sphagnum fallax MG | ecosystem: Host-associated > Plants > Peat moss > Unclassified | place...
AAACCAGCGGGAAGTCAAAACATAGTTCAATTCTCAGTGAAAGTTTCGGCCCCTACAGGGTCAATATTCGGTAGCGCTCAACACGCCAGAGGCCCTAAGTAATCAGTAACCATCGATCCGTAGATACAAATTTTTCAATTGCTGCTGATCGCATCGATTATGCCGGTCGGAAGAATCACAAAGTATAATTTCTCATTGAGGCGTGATATTTTGCAAGCGCATCCGGAAATCGACCGATATCTGCGGCTAGAGTACAAAATTGCCTCGCAATTGAAACTTGCATCTTTTAAATTGCGTCTGCATATAACTTTGGTTTCCATTTCCATCGAAGCCGTATTGGTCAAGATCATGTGGATCTTATCATAAATTTATAACCGACAGAGGAGGAGTGCTGTGGCGACTGCCAAAGCCGAAGATTTCATCGCAATACAGCAGGCACTGTATCGCTACTGTCACGGCGTGGATCGCGGCAGGGCGGAGATCGCAAAAAGCTGCTTCTGGCCCGAAGCAACCGACCATCATGGCGATTTCGACGGGCCGGTTTTCGAATTGATCGATCGTGTTGTCGAACGTTCGGCCGCCTATCCTTTCATGATGCAACACCATCTCACCAACATCATGATTTCCATCGAAGACGACCGAGCCAATGTGGAAAGCTATTTCCTAGCTCAAAATCCAGTGAGGAACCAGGATGATAGCTACATTTTGATGTTCATGGGCGGCCGTTATCTTGATCGTTTCGAACGTCGCGACGGCGAGTGGAAGAGCGCCAAGCGCGAAGTCGTCATCGACTGGGCGAAGCATCTGGATGGAGCGCCATGGCCCCGCCAGGCGTTGTTTGCGCAGTCGGGCCGGGGTGATGCCGATGCGACACACACCTTCTTTTCCTAATTCGGTCGCGTACACCTCAGCCTCCGGTGCTCAGGGAATGACAGTGTCCCCGTATAGTTAAAGCAACGATATGTTGGTCGAGAGCACACCAGAGCACTTACCTGATATCGGATTTGTTCCGCAATTCGTGAGCGACGCTCGTGACGACTTGGTACGTGTGGCGTCGCCAAGTTAGCACCGTGGAGCAGCGTGGGCTCGATTCAGCGCCTGGGACCGAAGAGAACGTTTGCCACGCCGCTCGACTAATCTGTCTACAACATGATCCTGGAGCCCACGCGCCAGAGTGCACCTGGCTAGCCGGTGCCTGTAAATCTGGGCACGCCGGCCAACGGATTGCAATTTTTGGAAATGACCGGCCTTACGGCGTAAGCCGTGGCGGGAGCGGTCAAATGTCTCCGTCGAACCGGCTAAATTATAACCCCTCGACTATTTTCAGGAGGGTTGCGGCGAGCACCTCCGGGGTCGAATAGAAGGGCGAGTGGTCGGTATCGATTTCATAAACGGCGCCGCAGGGTGAGGCGGCATGCATCGCGCGCTGAAAGGAGAGCGGGAGGATACGATCGCGAAGGCATTCAACATAAGCGCGTGGCACGCGACCGAAATTTGCATCACTCAGGGAGGCCGGCGTTTTTAGCGGTGCGAGTGGCTGCGGCACCAGGCGTGATACGGCGCGTTCAGCCCATTCATCTGGTGTTTCACCATAGAGGAAGGCGCGCGCCTCCGCTGGTTTGGCCGTGACGGTGGCGCCGTCTTGCGATGGGTGCAGCTCGATTCTGGCCTTCCCGTCCGGTGCCTCCTCCCTGCCGGTGAGGTCGAACGCCGAACTTCCGTTTCGGGGCAGCAGCGCGGTGAGATAGACCAGTGCCGCGATGCGGTCCGGCGCGGATTCGGCGGCCTCGCTAATGACCATGCCGCCGAAACTATGGCCAACCAGGATGGATTTGCCCGGCTGAGCGTGCAGGAGATCGATGGTGAAGCGGCTTAAGGTTTTCAGAGTGACCGCGGCGGGGTCCGTGCCCGGCAGGTCCGGTGCGATGACATGATGGCCGTGGCGCGCCAGCAGCGGCACCACGCGCTCCCAGCACCAGCCGCCATGCATCGCGCCGTGGATGAGGACGAAATTTGCCATGGCCGCTACACCAGCTCTGACGGCGGTTTGCCGCTGCCGCCAATCGCGACCACCGGCGATCGTTCGACACGCAGTTTGGGCGCTAGATAGGCGCCGAGACCGGCGATAAACACGACGATGGCGAGCACCCCGAACATCGGCTGAATCCCCAGCCGGGCGCGCAGCGGTTCGCTGACAAAGGGGATCAAAAGCTGGCCCAGGGAAATCGAACTGTTAATCAGGCCGAGCGCCCGGCCGCGCGCGGCGGGCGAGACGCTCTCGATGGTGACGGCGGAGAAATGCGTGATCATCAGGCCTGAAGGCGGGCCGGCGATCAGCAGGGCGAACGTGACGACGAGCAGGGATTTGGCCAGACAGAGCAGGAGGAAACAAATCGTCGAGCAGCCGAGTAGAAAGACCAGGACGTTGGTGACCGAAAGATAGCGCCGGAAGACCGGGTACATGAACGCCGAACCGACAGCGACGATGGTCGAGACGAGCATGATTATCGAGGCCAGAGTTGCGCTGTGGGCGCCGATCGCGGCCAGCAGAAACGGCAATTGCACCACGGCCATGACGGCGAGGCAGGCAACCGCCATGCTCACGAGGCATAGGCCCGGAAATGTCTTTGGGAGGGCAGCGGATTCCGCCGCCGAGTGCGCGAGGCTGGTAGGTTCGGTGATGACAAAGAAGGCGGCGATGAGAATGGGAATCGAAACCAGGTAAGGCGCGAAAGCCATGTGCCAGCCGCCGCGGTCCACGAGAATGCCCGATACGGCGATGACGGCGACGGCGCCGAGGGCCGGCGACAGACCGACGATTGTGACGGCCCAGGTGCGCTTCGCACCAGTGAAGTAATCGCCTGCGAGCGTCATGACGATGGTGGTGATCGCACCGCCGGCGGCACCCAAAGCGATGCGGGCGATGGCGAGCGGCCAGAAATTGTCAATGAACAGTTCGGCGCTGCCGGCAACCGCGTAGAGCGCGAAGACCGCAAGCAACGGCCAGCGCCGGCCGCATTTCTGGATTACGACACCGCTGAGCGGGGAGGCGAAAATGAAGGGGATATAGGGCGCCAGCAAGATAAACTGCGCGCGCAGATCAGCATTGCCGATTGTGCTGAAATGCCGTGCAATTGCGCCGGTGGCAGGCAGCACCGAACTGATCATCAACGTCATCATGATATTGCCGCCGGCCAAGATCGCGAGCTTCGCCACGGCGTACGGTGGCGCGGTGCCCGGGTCTGTATCAGGTATCTGGCCGGTAATGATCATGTTTCCCGCCAATTTAATTCAATTAACGTTCCGACGTTGACATAGCCAGTGCAGCACCGTCGGCGGCAAGCGAGTTTTCAGCATATATCGATGACCGAGCGTCATCTTGTTGAAGCCGGTTTACCGGCCTTGCCATACCGGAGAGCGCTTTTCCAGAAATGCGCTCGAGCCTTCAGCGTACTTCTTAGTCGCGTCATTTCTGCATACAATTTCAGATGATTTCAGAGAGACTGCCGCATCGTCTAAAATTCGGGTTTCGAGAATTACACGACAGCTGAGATGTACGCTCATCGGTGCATTGACAATGATCCAGGCGGCAAGTTGTAGCGCGCCTGCTCGCGCGGACAGATGATTCCGATACCCGTTTCGTCGTGGTCGTGGCGTCGATCGGATCGCCAGGAAGCACCAACTCCATCGCGGTATTCGGCGGCTGTTGCCGCGCCAGCCTGAACAGCCCGCCAGTGCTGGCGACCAGTCCGCGTTTCACCGCCCCGAACTCCGAGATCGAATTCCGCGCGATCTCTACGGAACTTCCAAAATTCGATTTCAAAGTCCCATGGCGCCGCGATGATACCTAGTTCGCCCTGCAGCATTTTATCGGAATCGTTAGGTGGTCGGCTGCGGGAAGCTAAACAAGTTCGGTGCCGCAGGGTATACGCCCGCTAATCGGAATGACGCTTTTGCGGCCAAAAGCCGCAGCATGCAGCGGCCGAGGCGAAATCACAGTTACATGATTAAAAATCTCATCCTCGCATGCGCGTTCTTGAAGTGTTACGTTATAGTGTGCGCAAAAGCCGTCTCAAATATGTGTTAAAACAGGAGCCGGAGCCAGAGGATCGTTCGTATATTCAAATCGCCAGCAAAGCCCATCTTATGAGAGGTCGCTTTATAAAGCACGTCACTACGCGCATCATCTATCTTCCCATAAATACATTGTTTGAGGACATCCCATGAAAGCCGCCATTCTATACGAAGCGCGCACGCCGCTCGTCATCGAAGACGTGCAGCTCGGCGCGATGCGAGCCGATGAAGTGCGCGTACGTGTCGTCGCAAGCGGCCTCTGCCATAGCGACTATCATGTGATGACCGGCACCCTGCCACACCCGATGCCCGTCGTGCTTGGACACGAAGCGTCTGGGATTGTCGAAGCGGTGGGAGAGAATGTCCGTAAACTCAGGCCAGGCGATGCCGTAGTGACCTGCGTCTCGACCTATTGCGGGGAATGCACGCAGTGCCAGCACGGCAACGGCCATATCTGCACAGACAAGCCGGCGCGCCCCGCCAATCTGGGAGAGGCGCGGCTCACCTGCGCCGGTCAGCCCGTGCATCAGATCGGCCAGCTCGGTGCCTTTGCCGAGGAGATGTTGGTGCATGCCCACTCCGTGACGAAACTGCCGGAGGGCATGCCTATGGACATCGCGGCGTTACTAGGTTGCGCCGTCATTACGGGCATGGGCGCCGTGCTGCACCGGGCGCATGTGCAGCCGGGCGAGACGGTCGCCGTCATCGGCTGCGGCGGTATCGGGTTAAATGTGGTGCAGGGGGCAAAGCTTGCCGGCGCCAGCCGGATCATCGCGGTTGATCTAAACCCCGCCAAACTAGAGCTGGCGAAGCTGTTCGGAGCGACCGATTGCATACGCGGCGGTGAAACAGCGGTGGTGGAACTGCGCGAGATGACCGGCGGCGGCGTCGATTACGCATTTGAGGTTATCGGGCTGCCTGCCACTATGCGGCAGGCGTTTCTGATGCTGCGCAAGCGCGGCGCCGCGGTCTTGATCGGTGTGCCGCGGGTCGACGCGGAGTTGAGTGTCCCAGCGATATCACTACTCTTGAACGAGACCAGAATCATTAGTTCGCTGATGGGCTCTTCGCCGCACCAAGTTGTCATTCCGCAATATGCGCAGCTCTATTTGAACGGCAAGCTGATTTTAGATCCCCTGATCTCACAGAAAATTCGATTGCAGGACATCGATAAAAGTTATGAGCAGCTTGCAGCAGGCACGGTGGCGCGCAGCGTCATCATGTTCGAATAGGATCTCGCCAGGTCGGGGTCTCGGCGTTTAGACATCAAGATCAAACCCAAGCGCTCGACCACATGAGACGGGTACCACGCCCGTTCAGGATGGCGCTTGAAACTCAGCGCGCCGAGGGCAACGCCGAAGGGCGATTTGCGTTCTCGGAGCGCTCGAGCAAGCGCACTCTAGCCGACTTGGGTAGGAATAATCTCCCGCGTCTCGACAATATTCAAGCCATAGCCTTCAAGACCAATGATGTTCCGCTTATTGTTTGACAATAGAATCATGTCCTTAACACCAAGATCGGTCAAAATCTGCGCGCCGATGCCGTAATCACGCAACGCCGGGGCCTGGCGGATGCCGGAGATCATTGCGCGGATGCGCTCGGATGCAGCGGTCGGGCGGGATTCACGGATGAGGACTATAACACCACGGCCTTCCTCGCGGATCAGGTTGCGCGCGCCCTGCAGGCTGGCCAGATGTTCACCGACCATGACATCGTCCAACGTGTCAACGGCGTGCATGCGCACCAGAACCGGCTCTGGTGTTGAAAGGTCGCCCTTCACAAGCACGATGTGTTCAACGTGGTCAATGATGTTCTGATAAGCGATGAGGCGCCATGGTTCGCCAACCTTGCTGGGGAAATATCCGTCCTCGACGCGCTTGACGAGTTTTTCCGTGGCACGGCGATGGGCGATGAGATCGGCGATGGTGCCGAGTTTGAGATTGTGACGCTGCGCGAAGGCGACGAGGTCCGGTAGACGTGCCATTGTGCCATCATCGTTCATGATTTCGCAGATGACACCGGCCGGGGTGAGACCGGCGAGACGCGCGATATCGACCGCGGCTTCGGTGTGGCCGGTGCGTACCAGCGTGCCACCGTCCCGCGCGATCAGTGGGAAGACGTGGCCGGGGGAGACAATGTCGTCACGGCCCAACTCGGGGTTGATGGCGACCGCGATAGTGCGGGCGCGGTCCGCCGCGGAGATGCCGGTGGTGACACCTTCTTTTGCCTCGATGGAAACCGTGAAGGCGGTTTCATGGCGCGAGCCGTTGGCATGGTTCATCAGCGCGATGCCGAGGCGTTCGCAGCGGTTTTTGGTCATCGCCAGGCAGATCAGGCCGCGCGCGTGTTTGGCCATGAAGTTGATGGCATCGGGTGTGGCGAACTGGGCCGGGATTACGAGGTCACCTTCGTTTTCGCGATCTTCGTCATCGACCAGGATGAAAATACGCCCGGCCCGCGCCTCTTCGATGATTTCGGCCGCAGACGAAATGTAATCCTGCAGACCGGCCGATTTAGGTTTTTCCACTGTTTCTACTCCCTCTGGCGCGCCACCGGGGTTGCGGCAGATTTACGCCACTTCATAATGGCACCTTATGCGGCGCCGACATAGCCGCCATCAACCGGCAGCGCATGGCCGGTAATGTGTTCGGCGTCATCCGAGCACAGCCACATCGCCGCCTTGGCGATGACGATAGGCTCCGCCACCTTGCCGAGCGGCCTGGTATGCTTGATGCGTTCAAGCCGCGTGGGGTCGGCGGCAACCGCGGCCGTGGCCATCGGTGTTGCGATTGCGCCCGGCAGAATAGCGTTGATGCGCACGCCGCTGCCGCCATACTCGACAGCCGCACTGCGGGTTAGTGCCACCACGCCGGCCTTGCTGGCGGTATAGGCGGCGCAATTGGGCAGAATGCGCGCGGCGCAGACCGAGGAGGTGTTGACGATGGCGCCTTTGCCTTGTGCCACCATCACCGGCAATTCGTATTTCATGCACAGAAACACGCCCTTCATGTTGACAGCGATGATGCGGTCGAACATCGCTTCGTCGACATCCGCGAGTTTGGCGTTTTCCTCCATGATACCGGCATTATTGAAAGCGCAGTCCAACCGGCCATACCAGGCAATCGTTTGGTCCACCATCGCCTTGACGGATTCGGAATTGCTGACATCGACTTTCACGAATTTCGCCTCCCCGCCGGTTTCGATGATATCGGCAACCGTCGCGCGGCCTGCGTCTTCGTTAGAATCCGCGACAACGACTTTCGCACCCGCTTTGGCAAATTCGACCGCCGATGTTTCACCCATGCCGGTCGCCGCACCGGTCACCAAGACAACTTTTCCTGCGTAAAAGTCGGTCATTTAATTTTCTCCCGTTTTATTCTTCGTTGTTGGCGCCGGAAAACGTCTGATACGCACTAGTCGTGGATGCTGTCGTCAGACTGTCGATGATTTTGTGCATGGCAATACCGGTGGCAAAATTTGGTTCTACGTCGCTATCGTTGGCAATTGCGGCGGCGAGCCTGCGGTACAGATTCGCGACGTTGACGAGCGTGGCGCGCGGGAGGGGAACACCCGGATAGGGCGAGCGGCCCACATAATCGGCGGGAAACAACATGGGATCGTAGCCGGCCGGGATTTCGAGCGGCGCCAGCGCGCGCGCGCCGGCCTTCGCACCGGCAAGCGAGAGTTCGCTCATTTGAAAATTGAGCGGGCCGTGCTGATAGACCGACAAGGTGCCTTCGGTCCCAAAAATCGTCAGCTCGATGCCAAATCCCGCAACAGCGCCGCCATTGATCGAAATCGACACCGATGCACCGTTCTGCAGCCGACCGCTGGCGAGAATTTGGTCCGGCGCGTCTTTCGCCAGCGTCTCGCCTGTCTCGATCACCTCGACCACCGGGAACTGATTATCGACCACCGCCGAGACGCCGGCGAAACCGCCGGCGACGAAACGCAGCGCGTCAATCGCGTGGCCGCCCTGAATCGCCAGCGTGCTGGCGCCGTTGCGATTATCGATGACGTAGAGACCATCCTGGCTGCGGCGCGTACCGCCGCCGGGCAGCGCACATGCCAGCCGCAAAGCGACCATGCGGCCCACATAACCCTCATTCACCAGGTCGCGGGCGCGCATCAAAGCCGGGGCGGCGCGAGCCTGCAGACCGACCATCGTCTTGACGCGCTTGGACGCTGCAAGATCGCGCATCGCGACCGCCTGTGCCGTGCTGGCCGCCAGCGGCCATTCGCAAAAAACATGCTTGCCAGCCTCTAGCGCCAGCATCGCCGCGGCATAATGCTCCGGCGCCTTCACAGCGATCACGACAAGATCAACATCCGGATGCGCGACCAGGGCGGCAGTATCCGAGAAGGCGAGCTTCGCACCGAAACGCGCGGCACTCGCCGCTGCGGACTCTGCCCGCGTGGTCCCGACCGCCTGCAGCGAAAATTCCGGCAAAGCGGCGATCGCCGGAATATGCACGGATCCACCCCAGCCTCGTTCGCTATTGGCGCCGACAACGCCAACACGAATCTTGCCGTTGTTATCCATCGGCGTTCTCCTTGAATTTCATCCCGATCGCCGTTGCTGCCGACACGGCGTATTGCATTTGACAATGAGTCATCTTTCGCTCATTTGATCGGGTGGCATCAATACCGGCTCACTACGAAATTATGGTTGCCCGCACATGAGAAAATCTATTCCCCACATGTCGGCGCGTGGGTTCTGCAATGACAATTGATCAGAACACGCATAACGCCATTGTCATCGGCGCCGGTCAGGCCGGCGGCGATGTGGTCACGTCTTTGCGGCAAGGTGGCTTTTCAGGCGATTTGATTCTGATTGGGGACGAGCCGCACTTGCCCTATCTCCGGCCGCCTTTGTCGAAGGCGTTTCTGGCCGGTGAAGTGACCGCCGAATCTCTGCAAACAAAAGGCGCGGCGGCCTATGAAAAAGCCGGCGTCAGGGTGCGGACCGGCGAGCGGGTAACGGCGATAGACCGGCACGAAAAACGCATCAGCCTGGAAAATGGCGAGATTCTGCCCTATGGGCATCTGGTTCTAGCCACTGGCGGCCGGCCGCGGGTGATGAAAGTGCCCGGCGCCAATCTCAAAAACATTTTTTATCTGCGGACGATCGCCGATGTCGTGGCGTTACGGGCGGCATTTTTGCCCGGGCGGCGCGTAGTGATCGTCGGCGGCGGCTATATCGGTCTTGAAGTGGCCTCGATCGCCGTCAAACAAGGGCTCGACGTCACCGTGCTCGAAGGTGCGCCGCGCGTGCTGGTGCGGGTGACCTCACCGGAAATGTCGGCGTTCTATGAGCGTATCCATCGGCGCGAAGGGGTGAAAATCCGCACTGGTATCGGCGTCTCAGGCTTTATCGCCGATCCGGCTGGAGAGAACGTCGCCGCGGTCGAATGCGGCGAGGCGGAGACGGTGCCGGCGGATTTGGTGATCGTAGGGATTGGCCTTATCCCCAACACCGAACTCGCGGAATCAGCCGGGCTGCTGGTGGATAACGGAATCATCGTCAACGAACACGCGCAAACCTCCGACCCACATATCTACGCAATCGGCGATTGCGCCGCGCACGCGCATCACGAATTCCTGAAACGCAAGGTTCGGCTTGAATCAGTGCCAAATGCGACCGAACAGGCGCGGATCGCCGCCGCCTCGATCTGCGGCACAACTGTCCCACCGGCGAGCCCGCCATGGTTCTGGTCCGACCAGTATAAATTGAAACTGCAAATGGTCGGATTGTCCGACGGCTATGACGAAGTTGTGCTGCGCGGCGACCCTGACACGGAATCGTTCATCGCCCTCTACCTGAAAAACGGCGAAGTCATCGCAGCCGACGCGGTCAACAGGATCGCCGACTTCATGACCGCAAAACGCCTGGTTGCCGAGGGCAAGACCATCCCCCCGGCGGCGCTCGCCGACGAGTCGGAACCGTTAAAGACGATTGCGGCGAGGTTTTAAAGCAAGGCAAGCAAGGCCAGAGGGCTTTGCTTAACCATGCTTCACAACCTTGCCGAGATAGCCGTCCTGGTAGATCAGCGGGTCGATGTCTTCGCGAATGCGAATTGCGTCGACGGTGCCGATAACGACCGTGTGGGTTCCGAAAACCAGTGTCTCGGCCAAAGTGCAGACGATGACGGCCTGCGCATCGGAGAGGACGGGCACGCCGTCCAGATGGTCCCAGACGCCGTGGGTGAAGCGTTCCGGGCCTTTGATTTTGCCGCTGAAGATCGGCACGAGATTGGCGTTATCCGCATGCAGAATATTGACCGCAAAGCGGCCGCGCTGGATCAGCACTTCCGATGGGCTGGCGGATCGGTTGATGCAGGCGAGGATCGAAGGCGGTTCGGTGGAGACCGAGGTGACCGCGGTGGCGGC
>Ga0116230_10007976_pt1 | contig 10464 bp, 8 predicted proteins | sample S1TSphfallax_3_FD_88678 | JGI IMG/M metagenome (GOLD analysis project Ga0116230, IMG submission 88678) | Host-associated microbial communities from peat moss isolated from Minnesota, USA - S1T2_Fd - Sphagnum fallax MG | ecosystem: Host-associated > Plants > Peat moss > Unclassified | place: USA...
GCGGAGCGCGTCGCGGTCATTCAGACTCGATCAGCCCGCCGCATGGGTGAGAATGATGCCTGGATCGCGGCAACCGCGCTCAAAGCCCGTTTGACCATCGTTGGCGATGATGACGAGGCGTTTTCCGGACGTCCGGGATTGGGCTATGTGAATTTTCGGCGGAGATGATTCTCTCCGTCATCCTCATTTGATTAAACTAGAACGCGGCGGATCGGCTCCCTTCCGCGCCGGTTGGGCCGAAGCCTCACGCACCGCGGCCTTCGGCACCGCCATCTCCCGGAGGCTTTTAGTTTCCGCCCGCCGGCAGCGAGATCCGATCGATGACGATTCCGGGGTCGATCGCCTGGATCGTGAGGGTGTGGCGACCGGGGGATAGTCCCGTCAGCCTGTGCTGGGCGCGCACATAGTTATCCTGCACGGCGTATTGCCGGATGGTTCCGGTTTCGTTCTCGAGTCCGTTTGACCCCGGCACCTCGAGCACAGCCGGGGGGTGGCCGTCGACACTGACTGCCACCCGCAGGAGCATACCGGGGTAATTCCTGAAGGTGGGCAGGAAGTCGACGAACATCTCCGCTGAGTCGGCGGTTGTCGCAAAATCATAGGTGAGCGCGGGTGCGGTCTTGGATCCGACCGGCCACGCAGAGGACAGACTTGCCGGGGTCAGGACCATGGCTCGTCCCGACGTCCCGAGTCCCTGCACCAAACTCCAGCGCGCCGTTCCCGCCTGCGTTTGTCCGCTAAAGGCTGCCGCATCGCGCCAGGCCTGTCCGAGGGGCGGATTACGCCGCGGGGATCCCGCGTCGCGGCGCGGGCTAGTCGATGCGGTCGGTTCGCCCCAGGGCCAGCGCACCTGGCTGTTCCAGGCCATGAGATCATGGCCGGTTTCGAGCCCGGGCATCATGCGGTTCCATTTGCCGCCCGCGATCTGGTGGTTGAAACGGCTGACGTCCCGCTCGAGCTCTGCGCGGCAGCGGGCCAGCGTTGCGGCATTCCTCTCGACCTCCTGACCGCTCTGCATCGCCCGATCAGCCATGAAAATGAGGCCGCTTTGCGCGAGGACGCGGGCCGGGAAGCCGATCATCTCCTCATAAGGGTCGCGCTCTGCGGGCGAAACGCTTCGCCCCACGGCGGCCTCCTGTTCCAGGAGCCGGCGGTAGTCCCGGGCGAGCTGCGCCGCGCGGTCGTCCGCGAGCGAAAGCGCCCATTCCCGGTCCATCATCTCCGGTTTGTGGATCGTGCCCAGCCGGTAGAACTCGTTCAGCAGATCGACCACCGGCGCGGCCGGGGTGTGCGGAAGCGTCTTCGCCACGAAGCCGCCGAGGAAGGACGACTGCGCGCCCAGCGGGCAGCTCTCCGGGTCCCAGGCCAGCCGGGCAAAGTAGTCGATCCCGATCTCCATCGGCTTGATGTCTCCGACATTGATCACCCAGATTGCGCGCACGTCGTTCTCCCAGGCCTTGTGCAGCTCTTCCCAGATGAGCGCGGGAGGGGTGGTATTGATCCAAGTGTAAGAGTGGGGGCTGCCGTAGTACGAGAGATGCCAGTAAAGACCCTCGCCGCCGGAGCGCTCGCGTTCCCGGGGATTGCCGAGCCGCCGGGTATAGCCGAAATTGTCGTCCACCCATACGATCGTCACATCGTCGGGCACACTCAGCCCGGCGTCGTAGATGGGCAGGACCTCTTTATAGGGGACGAAGCACTGGGCCACCGGGCCCCAGGCGCCCGTCACGTGGCGAGCAAGCAAATCGCGCTGGTCGCGAATCACCCCGTTCAGCAGAGCCCGCTTTTCGTTCAGCTGCGTGGGTGGCGTCTCCATGGCCGCGTCGTGGATCCCGCGAATTCCCAGCGTCCAGACCGCTTCCTCCGCGCCGCGGTTGGAGGCGGTCTCTTCCCAGATCCGGTGCACCGCGTCGCGATTCGTGAGGTAGTTCCAGGCGCCGAGCTTGCCCTCGTCCCAATGCACATTGTTGAAGAGCATCGGTTCGCAGTGCGACGCGCCAGCGACGATCGCGTACCGGTCGGCCAGGCGGATGTTCTCGGGCATCGAGCCGAACTCGGCGGTGCAGGCGTGCATCGCCGGCCAAATATAGTTGAGCCGCAGCCGCAGCATCAGCTCGAACACGCGCTCGTAGGTCTTGGGGCCGATGTTCTTCAAGGCGGGGTCGAACGTCTGGGCCGCCCAGGGATTGAGCCCCCAGTCCTCGTCGTTGATGAAAATGCCCCGATACTTGACCGCTGGGGCCGACAGGGAACGGACGCCGGGATCGAGTTCCACGACCTCCTGGTGTTTCGCCGGAACATCGGCCCACCAGTACCAGGGCGACACCCCGATGCGCTCGGAAATCTCCATCAGTCCGTAGGCCGTGGCGCGCCGATCGCTGCCTGCGATCACCCACGCGCGCTCTACTCCCGGAAAGGGGCGCTCGACCAACCGAGAGCACGTGGCCTCCCATCGGCCTCTGATCTGCTCCGCCTCCGGAAGCTGGCCCGCGCGCACGAGCTGATCGATCAGCGCGCTGTGACCCAAGGTGCCGGCAATGAGCAGTTCGCGGGCATCGGCGTTGCCCGTGATCTTCGGCCGGTGGCCGCTGACGCGCGCTACATCGTCGGCGAGAAAGCCCGCGGCGAGCCCCACGACGGGATAGTCATCGGGGTCGACGACCAGGGTTACCGCCCCGCCGGGGTCGGCGAGGCGAAAGGCGGGGGCGACGTGATCGGGGAGCGCGCCGGCGCTGAGTCCGGGTGAGAGGAGCCGCCCGAAGGCGAGCATGGCAAGGCAGCAGGCAACAGAGTTCAGCCTCATTGGGGTAGGGGGTTGGTAGGTTTCTGAGCGCAACTCGTGAATTATGCAACTTCCGGAAGGCGCCGCGCCCGCCCCGCGGTCGCTTGACTCGATCGGACGAGCCCCGCATCTAGCCTCGCATGAACCAGAAACCTGCCTGGCTCGCGCTGATGGCGGCCGCTCTCGTTTCGACCGGTCATGGGTTCGCCGCCGCGACTCCGCTTGCGGTTGACGCTGCCGCCGCGCCGTCGCTACGCACTGGCATGCTCCGCGCCGCTCAGCCCACCGACGCCGCGGCGATCGCCGCGCTCTACAACCACTATATTCTGCATACGACGATCACGTTCGAGATGGCGGCCGTGACGGAGGCGGAGATCGTCGGCCGCCTCGCGGCGGTCCAGCCGGCGCTGCCGTGGCTCGTAGCCGAACGCGACGGCGCGCTCGTGGGCTACGCCTACGCGAGCCCGTGGCGCACCCGCGCCGCCTACCGCCAATCGGTCGAGACCACCGTGTATGTAGATCGGAACCACGGTCGCGGCGGCATCGGCTCCGCCCTCTACGCCGCGCTCATCGCCGAACTCCGCAGCCGCTCCATGCATGCCCTGATCGGCGGGATCTCTCTGCCCAACGCCGCAAGCGTCGCCCTCCACGAGAAGTTCGGCTTCCGCAAAGTCGCCCATTTCGAGCAAGTCGGCCGCAAGTTCGACCGCTGGCTCGATGTCGGCTACTGGGAATTGATCCTTTAGCGTTCTGCTCAAGCCCGGCGGAGGATGGCGTTTGCGGCAAGGTATGCCTTGTCCGCGCCGGTCTCTTCGCCGACGTCGATGCCGTCATCCATTGGCATCCGGTCTGATGAGCAGTCAGGCCGCGCACCGGAGGCGGAAGGTGGACTTCACCGAGGAGGACTTGGTGCCGTGTTCGTCCATCTCCGTGGGCGGTCTCCGGCGGGCCGGCTTGACCGGCCTGCGGTGTGACCGCCCGGCCCGATGGACGATCCCGGCCTTGGCACCACCCGACGAGGGAAGTTTACCTTCCGCCTCCGGCGCCTTCCGCAGCCCTTACAGCCGAATCTGGATGCCCACGTAGCTGATCAGCGACGCCACCGGGGTGAGATGGTTGTTCAGATCCCGACCGATGAGCAGCATCAGCGTGTAGCGCTCGGACAGATCAATGCGCGTGGCGGCGTTCGCGATCGCTTCCGCGCGATGCAGCTCGTTGCTCGCGTTGAAGTGAATCTCGGCCACGAGTTCCCAGCCCTTCTTGACCTCCTTGCCCAGGCAGAGTCCGCCGAACCAGCCGTCCGCCAAATGGCCGGTGCCGAACAGGTGGCCGAAGTCGACATCCACGTTGATCAGCTTGAAGTCGTGCTCGAGTTCGAACGGCAATTGGAAACTAGCATCCTTGTCCGCAAACCCCCGGCGGTCCGAGTGCGTGAGCGGCGTGAGGAAATTCACCTGTGGGTAGACGGAGGCCTGGAGTCCGTCTTCGCCGGCGTCATAGAAGCGCCACTTGCAGGCCAGCTCGCTGTCGGCCAGCCCCCACCGCGACCCGTCCGCCGCGCTGCGGTCGTTCACATACGTGTTGAAGTAGGTCAGCTCGATCCGGTCGCCGATGCCGTAATTGAGATCGAGCTGCGGCGCGCCCAGCTCCGTATCCCCCGGCGTGCGCTGGTCCGTCCAGCCCACATTGATCTCCCATTTGTTCGGCCCGGGCGTGCCCGGGTCGTCGGTCAGCATCGGCGGCCCGCCTTGGGCCCACACGCGTGGGGCGACGATCAACAGCAGGGCGAGAAGAGCGAGGGGCGATTTCACGAGGCGGTCCATTCTGCCCGGCAACCTTACCGCCGCCTGAAGCGAACCTTACAATTCTGCCATGCTGTCCGCCTCCGCGATCGACTGTGCCGGGCCCGCCGCGTCGAGCCGATCCTTTCTGACCCCGAGTAACTGCGAGCGATAGATGCTCGAGTGGCCGCTGAAATAATAGGCGAGGAAGCAGGCGATCGCGTAATACACCAGGTGCGCCGCGCCGAACAATTCCACGCCCATCAGCGTGCAGGCGAGGGGCGTGTTCGCCGCCCCCGCGAAGACGGCGATGAAGCCCAGCCCCGCGAACAGGTCGACCGGCGCCCCCGCTACTCCGCCGAGCACATGGCCCAGGGTTGCGCCGATGAAAAACAGCGGCGTCACCTCACCCCCCTTGAATCCGCTGGCGAGCGTCACCGCGGTAAAACACAATTTCCACCACCAGCTGAAGGGCATCGCTCCGCCCGGCGTGAATGCCGACAGGATCGAGACCCCATGGGGATCGGGGGACGTCACCCCCAGCCCCAGAAAGTCCCGCGTGCCGACTCCCCACGTCAGCAGGATCACGATCGCCGCGCCCAGGGCCGGTCGCAGCGGGGCGTACGGCACGATCCGGCTGAAGCTCCGGTGCAGATAATGCGTGAGCTCGGCGAAGAACCGCCCCACCAGCCCAAAGACAATCCCTCCCGCCACCGCCGCCGCCAGCCAGCGCGGCGTCAGGGGCGCAAACCGTGCCGCGCTCCCGGCGAAGGCGATGTGGTAAGTCGTGTGGTGGATGCCCCACGCCGAGCACGTCGCATCGCCCACCACACTGGCGACGAGCACCGGAATCAGCGCGTCGTACTGCATCCGCCCCACCACGATCACTTCCAGCGCAAAAACCGCGCCCGTGAGCGGCGTGCCGAAGACCGAACCGAACCCCGCCGCCACGCCCGCCATTAGCAGGATCCGCCGATTCTCGGCCTTGATCCGAAAGAGCCGCCCATACGTCGCCGCCAAACTCCCGCCCATCTGCAACGCCGTTCCTTCCCGGCCCGCCGATCCGCCGAACAGATGCGTTCCGAGCGTGCCGATCAGCACCAGCGGCGCCATTCGCCCGGGCACCCCGCCCCCCGGCTGGTGGATTTCCTCCAGAATCAGGTTGTTGCCCCGCTCCGCCTCGCGGCCAAACCAGTGATAGAGAAAACCAATCGCCACTCCCCCCACCGGCAGGAGGTAAAGCAGCCAGGGATGGGTCCATCGCGCCACCGTGACGGCCTGCAGCGCCCAAAGAAAAAGCGCGCTCGCGGAGCCGGCCAGCATCGCCGCCGGGATGACCAGCACGGACCACTTCACCAGTTGGCCGAGATTGGCCAGCTGCATGCGGAAATCGAATAATCGCTTCATCGGGACAGAATGAGTCTAATGCGTCGCCTCGCAGTAGGAGTCATCGTCCCGAAGAGTTCGGGCAGTTTTCCCGCGCGAGCGGGAGGGCAGATTCCATTGCCGCGCAAGACGATGGAGTCTTGGGCGGCCGGCGCAACCCGAAAGATAGGCCCGCGCCCCCGTCGGGCCATTTCGTCCAGGACATCGCCCCTTCGCCTGGGCTCCTCCGGGTGGTCGGCGGCCGGGCGGCGCTCAGGGCCGAATGAGGCCAAGCAGGCTGTTTAGGCTTCCCTTTTCCGGGCGCCGGGCGTTGATTTTTCGGCTCCGCGCGCGGCCTCGTGCGCCGGAAACCTTCATGCGACATACGATCTCCGTCCTCGTTGAGAACAAGTTCGGCGTTTTGGCCCGCGTGGCCGGGATGATTTCCGGCCGCGGCTTCAACATCGACTCGCTCAACGTCGCGCCCACCCACGACGCCTCGTTGTCGCGGATCACGATCGTGCTCAAGGGCGACGACGCCTCGCTCGACCTGTGCACCAGCCAGCTGCGCAAGCTGATCAATGTCGTGGAGGTCATGGACTTCAAGGAAGGGCAGGGGGTCGCCCGCGAGCTCGTGCTCGTCAAGGTCCGGGCGGACGCGAAGTCGCGGCCCGAGATCCTGCAGATCCGCGAGATCTTCCGCGCGAAGATCGTCAACCTGACCCACGACAACCTGATCATCGAAGTCACCGGGGACGAGGAAAAGGTCAACGCCTTCCTCGGCCTCCTGGAGCCTTATGGCATCCTCGAACTCGCCCGCACCGGCGCGCTCGCCGTCAAACGCTGAACCGCAACGACGCAGTTCCTCATGCCAATTTCGAACCATCTGCCCGAAGACTCCGGCTGGCGCCGCCTGCCCGACCTCCTTTTGGGCCGGCCGCGGGGCGCCTCAGCCGGATTCGGCTCAGCCGCTCGGCCACTCTTGACCTGCCCGGCGCGTTGTTCCGGCTAGGCTGCGTCCTGTTTTCCCGCCCACTTTTCAACCATGCCCGCCAAAGTCTACACCGATAACGACGCCGATCTCGGCCTCTTCCAGAACAAAACCCTCGCCGTTCTCGGCTACGGTTCCCAGGGCCACGCCCACGCGCTGAACCTGAAGGACAGCGGCTGCAAGGTCGTCATCGGCCTCTACCCGACTTCCAAGTCGCGGGCCGTCGCCGCCGAGCACGGCTTCGAGGTGCTGGATACCGCCGAAGCGGTGCGCCGCGCCGATGTGATCATGGTGGCGCTGCCGGACATGCGGCAGGCGGACGTTTATACCCAGGACATCCTCCCCAACCTGGCCAAGGGCAAGACCCTCGTCTTCAGCCACGGCCTCGCCGTGCACTTCGGTCTGATCAAAGTTCACCCGGACATCGACGTGATCATGGTCGCGCCCAAGGGGCCGGGACACATGGTCCGCCGGCTCTATGTCGAGGGGAAGGGCATGCCCGCCCTGATCGCCGTGGCACAGGACCGTTCCAAGTCCGCGAAGAAGACCGCCCTCGCCTGGGCCAAGGGCATCGGCTCGACCCGCGCCGGCGTCCTCCAGACGACCTTCAAGGAAGAGACCGAGACCGATCTTTTCGGTGAGCAGGCCGTGCTGTGCGGCGGCGCGAGCGCCCTCGTGCAGGCCGGCTTCGAGACCCTTGTCGAGGCGGGTTATCAGCCCGAGATGGCATACTTCGAGTGTCTCCATGAGCTCAAGCTGATCTGCGATCTGATGTACGAGAGCGGGATCGCCGGCATGCGCTTCTCGATCTCCGAGACCGCCAAGTACGGCGACATCACGCGCGGCCCCCGCATCATCAATCCCGCGGTGAAGAAGGAGATGAAGAAGATCCTCAAGGAGATCCAGAGCGGCCAGTTCACCCGGGAGTGGGTCGCCGAATACAAGGGTGGCCTGAAGAAATACAAGCAGCTGCTCAAGCAGGGGGAGTCCCATCCGATCGAGAAGACGGGACAGCGCCTGCGCGGCATGATGCCCTGGATGTCCAAGAAGAACCTCAAGGGCGTTCAAGCGTCCTATTGAATAAATTCGTCCTCGCCACCCGCCAGAGTCCGCTCGCCCTTGCCCAGACGGAGCGGGTGGCGGCGTGGCTGGGCCGCGAACTCGGGTGCGGGTGCGAGTTGCTGAAGCTGGTCACGACGGGTGACCGTCAGGCCGATTGGTCGCTGGAGGAGAAGGGCGGCAAGGGCCTCTTCACGCATGAACTCGAGGCGGCGCTGCTGCGCGGGGACGCGGATGCGGCGGTGCACAGCGCGAAGGATCTGCCCGGCGAGATGCCGGCGGGGCTCGCGCTCGCCGGCTATCTCCCGCGCGAAGATGCCCGCGACGTGCTCGTGCTCCGCACCGGCGTCGCGGCGCCCCGCACCCTCGCGACCGGCAGTCCGCGGCGGCGGATGCAGGCGGCCGGACTCTTCCCCGACCTCGAATTCAGCGAAATCCGCGGCAATGTGGATACGCGCCTGAAGAAGGTCGCCGATCGGCACGTGGCCGACGGGACGATTCTCGCGGCGGCGGGACTCAATCGGCTGCGGATCGAGAGCTGGCCGGGCGTCGAATTTCACGCGTTGGGCTGGGACACGATGGTCCCGGCGGTCGGACAAGGGGCCATCGCGATCCAGTGCCGGACGGCCGACGCCGGCCGCCTCGGCGCGGTCTTCGACGCCGCGACCGCGCGCGGGCTGGCGCTGGAGCGCGCCTTGCAATCCGCTCTCGGGGGCGGCTGTCACACCGCCTTCGGCGCCTATGCCGCCCCGGATACGCTGCATCTGTTTCACGAACGGGTCGGGCGCCGGACGGTGCCGATCTCCGCTGATGATTTCGCTCACCCGGCCGAGGCGGCGGGGCAGATTCTCCGACGCCTCGCGCTGCTGCCATGAACCGTCCGTTGCCGATGACTGGCTGCCGCCAGAGTGTTTTACCAAGTTTCCGGCCGGCGTCTCGCGGAAGGGCGGACCGGTCGTGCCGGTTCATGGTTGGGTTCGGGGCCCGGTTCGCCCAGCCCAAGGCCCGGGGGTTGAATTCATGAGCGCCGCTCCGCTCCTCCCGCTCTCCGGTCGTCGGGTGGTCGTGACCCGGACGCGCGAACAGGCCTCGGAGCTGGCCGTCCGGCTGGCTGCGCTGGGGGCCGAGGTCGTCGAACTGCCGGTCATCCTCATCTCCCATCAGATCGACAAGCAGCAGCTCGCCGACGTGATGCTGGAGTTCGGCTCGTACGACTGGCTGGTGTTCACCAGTGCGAACGGTGTGCATCACTTCTTCACCGAGTTCTTCCGTTTGTTCGACGATATCCGTTCGCTCGGTCTGATCCGGATCGCCGCCGTGGGCGAGGCGACGGCCAAGGCGTTGGGCGAACTCCATCTCCGCGTCGAATGCCAGCCGAAGGTGGCGAACGCGGAAGCGCTGGCCGAGGCGCTGATCGCAACCGGCAGCCTCGACCACGCCAAGGTCCTGCTGATCACCGGCAACCTCAACCGCGATACGCTGACGCAGAAGTTGGAGGCGGCGACCGCGATCGTGGATCATCTGCAGGTCTACAAGACGGAGCCGGTCGACCTCTCGGCCCTGCCGGTGGCCGCGGACTACCGCGCCCGTGGCGCCGATGCCATTCTCTTCGCAAGTTCATCCTCCGTGCAGTCGTTCGTCGACCAGGGCGCGGCCGTCAAGCTGGCGCCCGGCGCGCGCCGGCCCCTCGCCGGCAGCATCGGGAGGCAGACGAGCGCAACCATGAAGCAGCAGGGTATCGCCGTCGATTTCGAGGCGACTTCTCCCGGCCTCGCCGAGCTGATCGAAGCGCTGGTGCGGGCGCTGGCGCGGTAGTTCCCAGGGCATGTCGCCGATCCTGCGTTCGGTCCGCTGCCTTGACTCGCGGAGACCGAACCGAACCGTAAGCTTATCGGCTGTCGCCTTGGTCGACCGCGCCGTTTCCCCATGAAAGTACCTTTCCTTGATCTATCGCTCCAGCACCGCGCCCTGCGCGAACCCGCGCTGGCCGCGCTGGCGGCGACTTACGACGCCACCCGGTTCTGCCTGGGCCGCGACGTGGAGGACTTCGAGCGCGGCTTCGCGCGGGAGCTTGGCTACCCCTCGGCGGTGGGCATGAGCAGCGGCACCGCGCCGCTGCATGTGGCCTGCCTGATGGCGGGCTTCGGTCCCGGCGACGAGGTCATCACGACGCCGTTCACGTTCATCTCCTCGGCCTGGGGCATCAGCTATGTCGGAGCGAAGCCGGTCTTTGCCGACATCGAGCCGGGCACCTACAATCTCGATCCGGCGAAACTGGAGGCGGCGATCACGCCCCGGACGCGGGGCCTGGTGGTCGTCCATCTTTTCGGCCAGCCGGCCCGGATGGACGAACTGATGGCAATCGCGCGGCGCCATCGACTGTTTGTGATCGAGGACTGCGCCCAGGCGGTCGGTGCCCGTTATCGGGATACGCCGGTGGGATTGGTGGGCGATGTCGGCACCTTCAGTTTCTATCCCACCAAGAA
>Ga0116230_10007977_pt1 | contig 10464 bp, 8 predicted proteins | sample S1TSphfallax_3_FD_88678 | JGI IMG/M metagenome (GOLD analysis project Ga0116230, IMG submission 88678) | Host-associated microbial communities from peat moss isolated from Minnesota, USA - S1T2_Fd - Sphagnum fallax MG | ecosystem: Host-associated > Plants > Peat moss > Unclassified | place: USA...
CCGTCACTGATCGGTTTGTGGTCACCGAAATTGCCCAGCGAGAGCCGAGCGATGCGGGCGTTGATGCTTACCGCAGCCGCACGGTCTTCCAACTCCTGGAGCCACATAGCGAATGCTTTGGTGCGGACAACTTCGAACATGGCGAACTGTAAACTATAGGGGACACATCGTCAACTATAGGCGACAGACTTAGGGCGGCGACATATTGAATCGAAAGGTGGGATATGGCTTTTTTGCTAGTCGGGACAACGCTCGGTCACCTGACTGTGCGCATGTCACTTCAGGATGACGGTGTGACATATCGAACTTGCTTGGATCGGTAGCAGGCCCCCGCTACCAATATGTCAAATGCGGTAGCTAATCCCTAACCCAGTTCTCGACGCGCAGACCACCGACGCGAGAGAACTCCTGGTCGTTATCTGTTACCAATGTATGGCCAAGTGCGAGTGCTTGAGCCGCAATCAAGAGATCATTACCGCCGATCGGCGTGCCGGCTGACTCAAGTTGGGTGCGAATACATCCATAGATCTCCTCCGCTGGTGAATCGAAGGGCAGGGTATCGATGACGCCAAGCACAGTTTCGACCTGCGCCTTCAGACGGGGCGAGGCCTTCTTCGTCGTGCCGTATCGCAACTCCGCTGCGACGATGATGCTGGTGCAGACGTTCTGATCGCCGACCGCCTTCAATCGATCCGCCACTCGACCCTGCGGATTCCGGATTAGGTTCGACACGATGTTGGTGTCGAGCAGGTAACGCATTAGATTTCGACTGCGTCCGGGGTCTCGTCTGGGATCGCAGGAAATCCTTCCCCTATCGGCTCGAGGGTCGCGAGCAATGCGATCAATGAGCGCGGCGCAACCGCTTCGATGATCAGTTTGTTGCCGTCTTTGCGCATAATGGCGTCATCGCCAGGGAGTTCGAACTCTCTGGGAATGCGGACGGCCTGGTTCCGGCCATTCTTGAATAGTTTGACGTGTCTTTCAGGCATATGCCTTAGCATATGCTTTATTCGGCCCGCTCGCAAATCGGGTAGACGTGGTTCTAGTGCATCGAACTGCATGCGCACTCAGCCGCATGCCAAACGCGCCGACAATCTCCGCCACTGCTCAAAACCTCGGATTGCCCTTCGGCGAGAGCGCCTTATAAAGGTCGGCCCGCGTGATGCCGGTTTCCTTTGCCAGCTTCATCATTCCCCGCGCTCGGGCCACCACATGTCGATTGGTATTGTCTACCTGTAACAGCAACGTATCCGTTTGTGGAGGCTGTGCCGGGCCGCTTGAATCCAGCGGAGGTCACGGCCTCAGACTTCTTGAGCCAGCCGCCGTAGCGCGTCCGTATGCTTCACGTCGAGTCCACGTTATTGCAGGACCGAGATTTTACATAGCGAAAATAAACCTGAGCAATCAGTGACACTCTCTCCAGAAACCCGCAGATGAAATTTTTTCCAAGTCTGCAAGCCCTTAGTATCGAGAGCAGCCTTGAAAACATCGTAACAACCGAGTGGAAGATTTCAGCATGAGCACCTTGTTCTCCTTGAGGAGCCGAGTGTCATTAGCCTTTTTCGTCGCCGCCATGGGCACCGCATCCACGGCTGGCGCGGCCGCCGGACCACAGCTCTCGGTGAGCGGTCTGCAGACCGACGGCCTCATCGCGCCTGTCGGAATCTCCGACCTGACTCCAAAGCTCAGTTGGATCGACACCGCAAACAGTGTTGGTGCCGTACAGGCAGCTTACGAGATTCAGGCGGCTGGCAGCGCTGCCGATCTCGCTGCAGGCCAGCTGCTGTGGGATAGCGGGAAGGTGCAGTCTTCGGCCCAAAATGCGCGGTACCTCGGCATAGCACTCGCATCGCACTCGTTTGTGACATGGCACGTCCGTTTCTGGGATGGGACCGGTGCGGTGAGCGCATGGAGCGCGTCCACTACCTTCCAGATAGGTCTCACGCAGCCGAGCGACTGGACCGCCGAATGGATCACCAGTCCAAGTTGGACCAGTACGGCATCGGCCGCGGCGATGCCGTTGTTCGCCAAGCAATTCGTGACAAACAGCGGCATCGTTTCGGCCGTTCTGTACGTCAGCGGGATCGGCATCGTCGTGCCGAGCATCAATGGCGCCGACGTCGGCACTGCCGTGCTTGCGCCTGGCTCCAGTAACTCCGCCGCTCATCTCGCGTACTCGACTTTCGATGTCACCTCCATGCTCACGGCGGGTTCCTCCAATGTCCTCGGGATCGCACTCGGACTCGGTAACCGGTTCGTGCAGCCGGACAGCGCCGCGCAGGGATACCGGTACGTGAGCCCCAGCGGTGCGACGACGCCGGAGACCGGTCTGCCGCGAACCATCGCGCAACTTGAAATCACCTACTCGAATCGCACGACGACCACGATTGCGACCGACGCTACGTGGCAGACGACGTTGGGCCCCACGACGGTTTCCGCCTGATGGGGCGGGGAGGCCTATGACGCCAGGCTTGAGGTTCCGGGCTGGAACCTGCCAGGCACCAACCGCGCCTCTTGGGCGAACGCTTTCGTCACCACCGCACCGTTCCCCACGACCCAGCTCGCACCTCGAGCCGCTCCCTCGCTGGCCGTCGTCGAACAGATCGCCGCAAACGACATGGGCTCTCCCGTCGCCGGCTCGGAGTTGTACGACTTCGGCGTAGACGCCGCAGGTTGGGAGCAGTTCACGATCACCGCGCCGGCTGGCACGACGCTCACCTTCACGCCCGCCGAAATGCTCCAGGACGGTCAGGCCTTCCAGAACGCGGGAACCACCGGTGTGCCGGTCTTCGATCAGTTCACGAGCAATGGGACTACCGAGACTTGGCATCCTCAGTTCAGCTATCACGGCTTTCAGTACGTCCAGATTTCCGGGATCACCGCAGGGGTGAAAATCACTTCGCCCACCCTGTTGGTGGTGCGTGCGGACAACTCGGCCGTCGGCAGCTTCGATAGCTCTGATTCGACGCTCAACACGATCTACGCGCTCGTCGACCGAGCAGTGCAGAGCAATATGTACAGCGTGCTCACCGACTGTCCGAGCCGTGAGAAGGGCGGCTGGGACGAAGAGGTTCATCTGCTGTTTTCGATGCTTGCGCGCAGCTACGATATCGATGCTTACGGAGCCTCGCTGGTCCAGAACATGGCCGATGCGCAGCTCTCCAGCGGTCTGGTGCCCGATCTCGTTCCGGAATCCATCGTCTTCAGCGGCGGCTTTCGTGACGATGTGAACTGGGGTTCAGCGATCATCCAGACGCCATGGCAGCTGTACCAGAATTACGGCGACACCGCCGTGCTCTCCGCGTATTACGCGAATATGGTGGCGTATATGAATTACCTTCAGACGCGCGTTACCGGCAGTCTGGTCAGCTACGGATCGTCGGGTCTCGGGGATTGGGGCGAGACCTCGGTGACGAGCATCACCACGCCCATCGACCTCGTCGAGAACTGGGGCTACTACCGTGATGAGGTCGCGATGGCCAACATCGCGCAAATGCTGGGAAAAACCGCGGATCAACAGAAGTACACGGCGCAGGCGGCCGCCACGCTCGCCGCTTTCACGGCCACTTGGTACAACCCGTCGACCATGACCGTCGCCAACGGTACCCAATCATCGTTGGCCATGGCGCTCGACATTGGCGCCGTCCCAGCTTCGGCCATGTCCGCCGTCACGCAAAAGTTGGTCGCCGCGATCGACGCCGCGGGAGGCTTCGTCGTGGGCGAAATCGGCATCACGCCGCTGTTTCGCGTGCTCAGCGCGGCGGGCTACCAGCAGCTCATCTATGAGGCCGTCACGTCCCAGAAGGTTGGCGGCTATGGTTACTTCGTGCAGCAAGGTCTCACGTCGCTGCCGGAGTATTGGAACATCACCTCGGGCTCACGCAACCACTGGATGCTCGGCGGTGTCGATAACTGGATCAACGGAAACGTTGCCGGCATTCAGCAGGCTCCCGGCTCGGTCGATTTCCAGAACATCATCATTCAGCCCGCAATCGTCGGCAACATGACGAGTGCGGCCGGCTCCTTCGAGACCAACCATGGGATGATCCAATCGTCGTGGTCGAACAGCTCTGCAGGCTTTGCGCTTACCGCGACGATACCCGTTGGCAGCACCGGCACCATTGACTTGCCCATCACCACACCGCCGCCCGTGACGCCGGCGGGCGCAACCTATGCCGGCACGGCCTCTGGTTTCGCCCAGTATCACGTCGGCGCCGGAACCTACGTGTTCACGGGAGCCGGAACCGTGCCGGCGGCACCCAAGACCCCTCCCCTGGGCGCCACATTCTGCGCCTACGATTATGGAACCTGCACCATCCCCGCGAACACCACGGCAACCGTCTGGTACGGCGCCGGCGCTGTCTGGGATGTCTTTCCGGCTCGCTCTGGAAGCTTTGTCTGCCTGCCCTCCACATTCGGCGTCGCGGACCCCGTGCCGAACGTGAAAAAGAGCTGTGAACTGGTCGCCAGCACGCCGCCTGCAACGGCCAGTCTCTGCGCCTACGATTATGGAACGTGCACCATCCCTGCCAAGACCACGGCAACCGTCTGGTACGGCGCGGGCACTGTGTGGGATGTATTTCCCTCCCGCTCCGGGAGCTTTACCTGCCTGCCCGCCACGTTTGGTGTTGCGGACCCCGTGCCGAACGTGAAAAAGACCTGTGAACTGTCTGGCGCGACGCCGTAAACGGCAACGGCACTTGAGTGGCAGTGCGGCGCGGCTACCGCTGCGTTGGCTTCTGTGCAAGTCCCTCGAATCGGGCGTAGTCTCGGTCCGTAGTGATTCATTCGCGCCCCGCCTCGATTGCGAGTGCGGCGTTCCAGGCTTACTGAACCTTCGGATGACCTGAGTGCTTGTTATTTCAGCGTGATGAGTTTGCGCACCGGATGGCGGAGCGCTCGCGACACCGCCGGCCGCCGCGCCTATCGCGGTGGGCCCTGCATGATCCTGTCGCCACCGCCGTTCTTGTCAGGCCCGTAGGGCTGCCTCAATTCGATGCAGCAGAAAGTTAGCCTCGTCCGAGGACAGCAATGTGGCAAGGACGATCTCACTGCCGCGGACGTTCATCGCCAATCCGAAACGTGAGGCGGACACCTGTTGCATCGCCGCCTCGACGCCGGCACCGATGGCCTGCCCGGTGGCATTGCCAACATTAGCGGTATGGCCAAGCAGACCTCCGCCGTGCGATTGAACCGATACCTGAGCCACTGCGGTGACAGTAATATTTCCAGCACGCGAGCCATCGGCGGCGCGAACATAGTATTCTGAAACGTCACGCCATGGGAATTGATCCGGATAGGCCTCTTTCAGTTTTTCTTGCAGAATTACCGCATCGCGCCGTATCGTGAAGCGCGCGGTATCTCGCCCACCGATCCACAGCGGCACTGCAATACACGCGAAGATCACCACGACGATTCCCAGGAGAAGGGTGAACACGCCGAGGATTAGCGCTACCACAAAGACGTTCATATATCCCATGATGACAGTCAGGCCGAGGGCCGTGACGAACCAAAGGAACCATTTTTTTAGGAAAATGAGGGGGTCCAGTCGGCGCTGTAACACATGAAATTCTGTTCCAGCTGCCGTCGGCGTTTCAGTAAACCAGTGCGCGCGCGCTTGCATCTTAGGCTCATCTCCTGTCACTCAGGTTTTCCGGGGCAACCCGTCAGATCGACTCATGGGTCCGCGACTTGCCATCCATTTTCCGTTTTGAGCAAAGTGACCTTGTCATCTTTGGGAAATCGGGCTCCCGCCTTGGCGTCACCAAACGCGAAGGCCAGGCCTATGGCGGCGAACGCTCCACCCATTTGAGCGTTCTCGGTGACGGCGGCTTCTTGACCCGCAGCCTTGGCTTTGGGGAGGTCGTCGATATGTTGTGCAAACTCCTGCACCGACTCTTTGAGGACGATGTCGTAATGGACGTCCGCTATGTAGGTTCGGTCGTCTTTCAGGAAGCCGTTGACCTTCTTGAAATTCTCGATTGCGATGAGCTGGTCAGCCCCGCCCTTCATGAGATTGGATTCGACCGCATTGCGTACTGTCCGATCGCCGGGGGCGCCAGAGCATGCAGCGAGCAGCATCGTGACCATGATCCAGGACGTCTGACGGTTGCATATCATCGTTGATTTACTCTGATTCGCGGCCGACGATGACCGCTCCGGAGCTAATCAAACCCGACGGCGGTGGCTCGAATCAATGATCTGCGGCTAACCAAACGCTAACCGACGCTCGATGAGCGGTTTCCGTATTCAAATATGCGGAGGTATCCGGGTAGAGTCCGCAACGGCGTGTCAGCGCCCGTCAATCTTTGCGATCAGCGCACGAACCATTGTTTCTGTGATGTGGCCGTCGGGGTTCAATTTGGCGATGATGCCAGCGGCCTTTTCGAGCAGCGGCCTGGCGCGACTCGCCTCGCCGGCATATAGGGCGAGCCGCCCTTGTTGGTAGGCAAGGCGGCCCTCCCAATCGGCCTCAATTTCGGCTTCACTCAGTTTAGCGACGTCGAGGTCCCGGAGAAGATTCTCAACGTCGTCGGCCCGCTGCAAATCCAGCCGACAATCCGCCAAGTGGTATCGCAGCGTTTGGACGGTTGGGTGAGCCCATCCCAACGCGGCTTTTGCCGCTTCAAGCTGGAATGAAAACTCCTTTTCAGCCGCCCGCACATTTCCAGCATATTGAAGCGACAGGGCGGTATTGAACCGGCTGTTGACCGCCCGCTGACTGGTGGGGCCCAACCGGGACGCGTATCCCATGGCGACCTGGCCATAGGCGGAGGCGGCGCGCGCGTAGTCTCCTCGTTGGAAGTAAATGGTCGCCAAGACATTCTGTGCGGAAATCGTGCGCTCGTTGAGTGGCCCGACTGCCTTGCTCAGACAAATGGCCGCGGACATGGCGATAGGAATGGCATCGTTGAAGTCATGCCGATAGCCCTTGATCGTCGCGAGCATCGCCCGCGATCGGCAGTACGACGGGTGCTGCGATCCCAGTCGCGCCTCCTGCCGCGACAACAAATCGGCAATCTGGTGCTCCGCATCGTCATAACGTGAGGACATGCGCAGTGAATCCGCGAGATAAAACTCGATGAAGTCCTTCATGTCCGGAGCCACGTCGGCCCGGCCCCGCACGAGCGCCCAAGCCTGCCGGTACAACGCGACGGCTTGCGGAAGGTCGAGTCTATCGAGCGCGACCCCCGCCCGCATGGCGTAGTATTGCCCGTCCAAGCCGGTTCCTTCCAGCCGATACGCCTTGATAATCTGCTCGGCGTCTTCCAACTGTTGAGTGGCCTCGTCAAGGCGCGACATCTCAGTGAGTTCCGACGCCAGTGCGACGTGAACCGCGGCGACGCGCGGGCCGTCGGTTCCCGCCTGTGTGAATGCCGCCAGAGCCTTCTCGCCCTCATCGACGGCCGCAGGAAAGTCGCTTAATCCCTCCAGGGACTGTTGCATTGCCGAGTGAACGCTTGCCCGAACGATCGGATCGACGTTGACGAAGGTCGAGTCTATCCGTGCGGCCGCTCCCCGAGCGGCCTCAATCACCGTCATGTCGTTGCGGCCGGTCACGGACGGATCCGCCATCCCGATGAAGTCGCCGGTTAAAAAGCTGTTGAGCGCGCGCGCCGACGCGAATTCTCTCATCTCGGCTTGTCGCGCCTCGCGCAGGCGTTCATACAGGCTGATGCTGATGGCGAGGCCAACGGTCAGGCTTGCAACGGTGGCGATGATCCATGGGCGCCGCGCTCGGGCGCGACGCAATGCCTCGGCGTTGACGACTGCCATGGCTTGCTGCGCGTGGAGTTCAACCCGCTCGATACGACGCGACTCGATGGATCGTAGATTTATCAGGAACTCATCCACTGCAGCGAATCGGTGTTGGGGATTACCTTGGGTGGCTCGCTGGATGTCTTCGCGTAACAGATCATCCGTGACCTCCGCTTCCCAACCCGGCGTAAGGGGCCGACGCAGATCACCGACGATCAATTGAAAGCTCAGAATGCCAAGTGCATAGACATCGCTGCGAATGGTCGCCGGCTGGTTCTGGAGGATTTCCGGGGCGATATATAAGAGAGTGCCGCCGGCTTTGTCGCCATTCGAATTCTCGGTGGTGTTCATGCCAAGAGCCGTAATTCCGAGGCGGTCAAGTCGCTCGGGATCAAGCAGCTTGGCGCTTCCAAAATCTGCCAGCGTGAGTTGCCAGGTTGGGGTGGAACCAGACACCATGATGTTGCTGGGCTTGAGGTCCTTATGCAGGATTCCCAGCCCGTGAGCCGCCGATAGGGCGTCACCGATCTGTAATACAAAACCAAGACGATCGGATGCGGACAAATTCGCGAGTCGGGCTTCGGCCTCAGACCAAACCAATAAATCCTCGCCGGCATACTCGGTTTCGACGAAGTAGGGTGCCTCTTCGAAATTCCATCCGACAATGTTCACGATGTCCGGTCTGACGCCCAACTCATTTTGCAGAAGACGACCGATGGTCACCTCCCGCTTGAGCCCCTGAAGTCGCTGCCCGTCGCCCGTCAGTTTGAAAACCCGACGGTCCTGGGCCTGCACGCCGGTCCACACTTCTTGATCATCCGCCTGGCTGATCAACCGTTCGAATAGAAAGTGAGGGCGATGGGGGACCGGATCGCCTGGCTTTAGGAGAAGCTGGCTGGCTAGTGTCCGCGCCATGACGATGCGCTCGAAAGGCGCGGTGAATCGGTAGCCCACCCGTGGGATGTTTTCGATCAACGCCGCGCCTTGTTCGCCCAAGGCATTGCGGAGCTTAGTCACGGCGCTGGCGAGTACGTTGTCCACAGTGGGGCGGCCCCGCCAGACCTGTTCAAATAATTCCTCGCGCGTGACGATCTCGCCTCCGCGGGCGAGCAGCAAAGACAGAATTTGCAGCGGCCTTGGCTGTACGTCGACCGCCAAGCCGGCGATGGTTAGTTCAAGCTTTGATTCATCGAAGATGACGTTGCAGAATCGATAGCGATACAAGGTTGCCACTTGGTTTACCTGCGCAGTTCCACCCGACCGGCGTGTAATTTTCCTGTAAGAATCCAGTCGGTGATTTCAGGCAAATCATAACGTGCGGCTCCAAGAGTCTGCCACGTGGCGAATGATCGGCGGAGGAGCGGTGTCTTGTTTTTTTCTCTTAGGCTGCTTTCAATTGGGTCGGCTATTCGTGCCGCAGGGTGAGAATGTGCGGTTGCCGGCAGTTTGTGTTGCCGCCTAGGGTGGCGCCGGTTGCTGCAATCGAATGACGCCCCCGTTTACTGCGGTGAGCCGCGCAGCGTTACGCGCCGCCATTGGCGCGTTCGACTGCAGACCGTACATCAACCGGTTGCGCCGTGAATATGCTTGGAGCAGCCGTCAGGCGGAGAGCGCCGTTTTCCTGGAATGTCGGCGTACTACCAGTCCCACTCCGCCCAGCCCGCATATCAGCAGCGACAGGCTCGCCGGTAACGGCACCGGCGAGATGTCGACGTTGTTCAGACCGATCATTTGATCGGGCGAGCTTTGCGAAGCGTCGTCGTCCACCCAGCGCAGTTCCAGATTGCTGCCATTTGCAACGGCGTTCGATAGGTTCACGACGCCTGAAATATTGGTTACGCCCACCGTGTTTGGGACATTGGTCAGGGTGGGATTGAGTGCGCTGACATTCGTCCACGTGCTGCCGTCGGTGCTGTAAAACAGTTGATATCCCGGCAGCTCGTTGGCCGCGGATGCGACCGTGAAACGGTCGATGTCGTAGCTGATATTGAAGTTGGTCAGTGCGCTACCGGTGTCGTTGGCGATCGTTAACTGCAATGCCATGCCGGCATCGACGGTCGGCGACGTTGCAAGCGCGACGTCCGTGGACGACGTAGCGGGGTTGGCGATCGACGCAGCAACGTTATAGGCGGTGTTCGTGTTCTTTAGGCCGGAAAGACTGGCGGCAGTCGTGTAAGGTCCGAGCAAGGTGCTGCTGCCCGCCACCATCGATGCCACGCTGTTGGTGCCATTGCCTGGTATGCCGGTGGTGTTGGTCCAAGTGGTATTGGAACCGGTGAGGTATTCAACGCCCCAGCCGCTGGCAGGTGCCAGCGAGGTGCCCGTGCCAATTTCATCGAAGGTCTCGATATAACCATTTCCCGTCAACGAAGCGGCGTGAGCGGTCAGGGTACCCATGAGAGTCGCCGTAATGATGGTCAGCTGAGTCTTTGTCATTTCTTTTGTTACATGCAACCCGATAAGTGAAGACATCGACGCTTTTCGTGATTCCCGATTGGAATGACACTAGCCGCCGCCGTTGTCCTAAGTTATCTGGGCTTTGTAACGGGCGGATTCCGATTTTGTTAACTTTAGGTCTCACGGCGCCCGATCTGGTGGCCGCGTAACCGTATTCCCCTGTCGCCTGCGGGCGATAACTCCCACCGCTCGAAGCGCCCATGATGACGGCCTCCGCGCGACCCGAAACCGTTCGCATATCCGTCACGC
>Ga0116230_10007979_pt1 | contig 10464 bp, 10 predicted proteins | sample S1TSphfallax_3_FD_88678 | JGI IMG/M metagenome (GOLD analysis project Ga0116230, IMG submission 88678) | Host-associated microbial communities from peat moss isolated from Minnesota, USA - S1T2_Fd - Sphagnum fallax MG | ecosystem: Host-associated > Plants > Peat moss > Unclassified | place...
AATCTTTCAAGATATTAGAACCCTATAACTAATCTCAAGTTTCAACACAAGCCAAAATATCATATTTCAAAAATCCTCGTATCAAAATAGACCTATTATTACCTAGGGGCCAAAATCCATTAAGTTATTATACTCTATAATGAATCTAAACACAATATCCTTGCCTTGGTTGGTAGGCAAGGCCAACAAAACTGGTGGTGTTTCACTAGCTTCTGTTGATGTCAGATTCAACACATATTAATTCAAATTTTCTTTGTTGAATGTTTTTGAAACTTTCTCTTCATATGTCTCAAATTTCAGAATGGTTTTACATTGACTTCATCTAATAATGAAAAAAGATGTTCTTCATTCTCTCCTTTCTTCTTTTCCCCCAAACCTCAATTTTTTCCACCAAGTTCTAGAAGGTCCAGCAATAGGGGTAAACACTTATGGATGAAGTATAGCTGAAAAATTGTGTGAAATTGTCATTTGGACACTAAATTTGCTCAGGGTTGTAACAACTGCAAGAGCTGCAATAAAAGGAAATGACTGGTTTTTTTTTTGGTTGGCCTATGAGAGAGTGAATGACCAAAATGGTGAGAGTTAAATGGTCTCTGAGTTATTTATAATTTCAGTTTTTCAATAGAATGGGTGCAATGTAAAGGTGCAAGTCTGAAGCTCACAACTTCCATGCTGCATTCTTGTGCATACAAATCTCCTTGTTGGGTGTCTCTCTTTTCTGAGTTTTGGTCCTGCTAGAAACCAAGACTAATGGGGGACAAGTCGAACTTTCTGTGAATGCAGATCTTCAGAGGTTTGCAGAGATTTCAGAGGTCACAGAGAGACTTGGAAGCTACAGAGATTGAAGATATTTGGAAGTTGTTGCAGAGATGTCAGTAAATCTGGATTGATCTGGAAAAGAAGTTGACAAGAACTATATAGTGTGTTAAGAGGATTCGTTATTAATCGAACGGGATTGCAGGATCAAAGCACCCATAATTGCCAGACAGCATTTGCAGATGCCAGATCCTGTTGATAGTGAAGATGGATTTGAATTGATGAGATCCCACAAATGCAGCTCATTATGCAGAGGTCACAACCACGATGACTAGATCTTAGCTTCTAATATCAACTCAGATCAAAGAATTGCTACTCCTAGTGTTACTAGTATTACGCACAAATGCAGCTCCATGACATCAGCTCCCCAGATCCTGGCAGTAGCAGGTACAATATTATCATCCCTCTGTAAAATCATTGTGCACCATTGTCACCTCCTTATAACATGATGATTCCATACATAAGAAGTTTATACCTGAAGTGGTGATGAGATAAAGAAAGGACATAGCCATAGCTCTTTTCCTGTTATTGTTCTTCAATCCAAGGTCAAAGAAATTAGAGGAGTTTCTACATTCTTGGGAAAACATCATATGCAACTGCATCACTCCAGACTCAGCAGCCACTAGAAACAGTTTATTTAATCCCCAACAATGGCGGCATCAGACCTAAGGGTGAAGAGAATCTCTTCATCATCATAAATCTATTGCTGACCTTCCATTTTTCTCTCTCAGGTGTTGTTCTCAATTCAAAGGGGCAAAAGAGGTACCGAGCATTTTAGTAGATGGTTTGATATCAGTGCTAACATTCTTCTTTTGCTGGTTTTGTTGTGCAGGTCATATGATAGATTCATCAAGCAGTCACCCAATGAGATGAGCACTGCCAAAAAAGACTTCAAGACAAGGAAAAGTATTCAGCACATATGATAAGAATAAGGATAGCCAGATATCTGAAGCTAAGTTGTGGAGTTGCATCAAGAACTTGGATCTAGAAACACTCCCTGTCGAGCTTGTCAAGCAATGCAAAATGTCAGCTTCATTGACAAGCTCAACAGGTCATTGGCAATTCCTTGCTTGATGTCATGTTAGTAATGCAATGGAGCCAAAGGTCATTAAGTACGGTTCAGTAAAAACCAACACAAAATAGAGCAGTTCACAATCCTGTGACCATTTTTGGCCGCAAGCTCATACAAAATCTTTCATACCCCTCTAACTGGGACTTTGCCCAGACTCTCTTCACATCCCACTCATCATCTCCTCCAAAAGGACAAAAAACAGAAACTCTCTTTACAAAGTACGCCCACAAGCTTATCAACCTGATGTTAAACCTAAACCACCAATCAACTCAGAGATAGAGTTAACCTCAAAACAGCACTCTACTATTTCTCTGCAATTGAACCAGTTGTTGTTTCTCATTATCAACAAGTAGGTGTGCACCATGTGCACGCACTATCAATGATATGTAGAAATCAAACTCCACAAGTAGCACAAAGCGTGAGGATCTAACTCTTGATGATGAGACCCAGAGTGAAGCCCTATTTTACACAGCAATACAATACAATGAGCTTCTTGAATAATCATCCTAATCTAATCAATGGATTAGGGTTCAAATGTGAACGGAATAAAAAATCCTAACACAATACATAAATCTATATTATGGGGGTATTTAGATTCTTGGAACCTTTTCAAAACTGACCCTCATGATCATGTTACACAAGATCCAGTTCCAAAGAATCAGTTTTGTGGCCTCTGAGAAGTAAAATCACTACACACAGCAAATTGTTACAGATCATTTCCACCAGAAGTTTTGAACAACAAACAAAACTACAAAACTTGACTGTTTTCACTGGAAAAAGGCCAGTGCTCTTGGATGCAAGAGAAAGAAAGTTCATTGTCCAACATAAGTTGCAGTTTCATTAGACTTGTATGAACACACAATACTGTTAGCTCCGTAAGTGTCAATTGATTTCCTTGCACACCAGTTTTCATCAAATTTGATTTCTATCTACAACATATATCCGCTGCAAGAAAAAGACTCAGATCGCTTTTTCTGAGAGCAAATTCGTCTTGGTTTTGTTACGATATTTACAATTTCTTCACCTGCACTTTGACTACTTGTATTGTGCAAGGAGCCCATATTTCTAACCTTCACCCTCCAGGCATATATCAGGATATTTTGACTATCAACGCACACACTTGCAGTCCCTAATGAGGGCTGTGGAGGCCTTTGAAAAGTCAGTACCAATAGTTTCATGCTATTTTGACATGTTGTCAATGATATGTATTTGACAATACTGTTGCTAAGTGGTTTGAGGCATCAACAGATGTCATAAACTAATTGACCCAAGATTCAAGAATGTGGGAGAAACACACCTCTATATAAAACAGTCTGGCTTGGATATTTGGCAATATTGCAGTTAGAGAAGTAATCTCTATAATGCATCTGCAATACCATTATCGATCTGTGAGGATATATTTGCGTCAGCAGCTTCATACTTGGGATCTTTGACTTGGTCTGGTCCCAGCAGACACGCAGGGGTGAAGGCAACCAAAACCTCAGGAAGTGAGGGTCCTTCTTTCACCTCCTGGCTGGCCACTGCAAGTGAGACAGTAGAAAATGAAGGGTAAAAGTTCTTCTGACAAAGGAGTGCAAAGGCTGCTGTTATGACAGGCAGAATGATAAGCACTGGTGCATATGGAAACTTCTTCACTGCAAAGTAACCCAGCATTGTTAGTTGTGACACAAACAGTGCTGCAAGTATACGGTTGTGGATGTGTGGCCACATGCGACCTTCACTTTCAAAATCAGGCACCTGGACATTCAATGCCTGCAATATCACCACTCTTCTGCATTAGAAGCTATACAGGGACCAGTTTTGAGTTGCTGGAAAGCTTTTCTTCCAGCTATGGAACAACAAAGAAAAAATATATAGTGACCTACACAACTTAAAAAATAGAGTCTCTTATCCTGCAAATTATCAATAGATCCATAAGAGGAAGCTCACACTGATGGAAAATTACAACCTACTAGTCAAATATACTGTGATGATCACACAAGAAATCTAAACTTTGCCCAAATTTCTAAAACCCTCCTTAGGATCCTGAATGAGGTGTACCTGATGGCGATTCACAACCCAGCCAATGGCGAAGTAAAGAAGAGCAAACACCAAAACGAGGGGAGCAATCACAGAATAACAGAGAGCAATAGTTGCAATCAACAAGTCATTAGGTATATTTGTGTGATATGAAAATGCCCCTGGTGCCCATGCTTCCTCCAATTCTGTCTGAGTCTTACAAACATACTTCCGTTTCAAATGGTAAATTGTTAAAGGCAAGACCCGTGATAATGCCAGGCCATACCCAATGAAAAACCTGATCACATAAGTGAATGCACTTGGTGAGAAACAAACATGTCAAATCACATTCAAGTGTTGCTGCAAGTTATAAAAGGGAGAACAGCTTCAATGCAAACTGAGACCACCTGCAGAATTTGTTGATTTTTCTTCTCATTACAGCTAGGAGATGAAGAACTTCATATATCCAAGGTGCATGTGTCTATGACATCCCACTTCTTCAATTTACAGCATTTCAAACTGAACATCCCATAACTAGTGATCATTGGTTGAGATTGTGACAATAAGAGGACCTTTTCACAACCATGGTTGGGGCCTTATGTCTAAAGCAAAATGCACAGGACAGAAAAAGTGGCAGAAAATATCATATGATACAGAGGTCACTCTGAGTTGGAAATGACCTGAGGGCAACATAAGTGATGAAGTACGAAGCAACTGGTGGTAATTTACTGCCAAAAAGGTCTACCAACTCATTTGCAGAAAATGTGGTGCTGACAAGTGTCTTTATACCCTCGAGAGATGAAAATATTGTGCCAAAGATTGTAACACCCAAGAACACATTGAAAACTTCAAAGTAAAAGTATTTGCCAGCTGTGGCCCGCACTATCTGGCTCTGTGAGGGGATACCTTCGACTGTGGATAAGACCAGAAGGAGTCTTGGTAGCAGCGCCATAAACAGAACAAGTGTAATTTGAGGAAGATATGCCTGCAATTCCAATCATACACCTAGTCAGAACATGCTTGAAATGAAGTTTCTTCTGATTAAGACTATACAGTTCATAATTTAACTTTAATAAGCCATCTCCTGAACCTGATTCATAAGCAATTGCCACAACATGACACACCAGCTTTGCAACCTTCAAGCTTCATATTTAATCATGGACATCTTGACAGTTATTAGGAGGAGAACCACAAAGGCACAGCCCACAATAGCAGCTGAAATATAACAAAAGCAGAAGCAACTCTTGGAGTCCAGCATATTAATGCTGTGGCCATTTCTGTTTAGACATCTGTAACATTTCTTAACTGTACAAAACTTCTGGTGCTCGTCATAAGGGGAACATGAATAATTCGACTAACATAACAAATTTGTAATCAACAATACAGAATTAGAAACAGTTGCTCAAGGCTGATTGACTGCTAACCTGTAGAACAGTGTTCAGGACTGTTATTTTCACAATGGCTTTGATGAATGGAACTAGTTTGACAAGATTGTCGAGTGTTGTGAGGGTTGATATAAAAGCAATGGGAATCATGTAGAACAAGATCACAACAAACACAATAATGTACACTATAGCTTCTGTCACTGATCTCTTCCACACAGGTTTTGCCAAATTACTCCACACCACTTCACGGGGCTCTGGAGCTGGAAGGACTTGCCACTCCATTGCATATTTGGCATGCCTCACCTGCAAATTTCCCTCCTCTAGATTAATCCAGTGCTCTCATCCTAGTCAACTCTGTCAAAACACTGACTTGCTGAACCACACCAGTCTGGATGCATTTTTTGGTGTCCATTTCTAGCTCACTACATGACCAACTGCGCAGACAAACCTCTTCACACCCAGAAAATCATGATTGAATTCTGAACCAGTCTAGTAGGTGCCTTCAATTTAATATGCAAAAGTGTATGACATCAGGTCTGATGCAATTGTGTACCTGGGCAGCCTCAGCAGCAGAGCGTCGGTTATTGAAAAATACAAGGGCAGCCCCTTCTTGTTCTTCTTCCTGCGTTCTTTTCTGCTCCACCACCAGCTTGGGAGTTAACTCCTTTATCTGCTCCTTGTAGTAATCAATGGAGTCAACTTTGGAGCCAATGAGACCCCAAAAACCCGTCTTGTTTGTGGGCCGTTTACCTTCACCTCCTTTTCTCTTGGACAGCTCATATACTGCTTCAGCATGCTCCAGCTTCTTTCTCGCCTTCACAAGCTTTTTGTAAAGTTTCAGAGCCTGCTCCAACCATCAAGAACAAAAATGAGCCCATTAGTATCATTTGTACAAAGGCACAGGCAGATGTGGATTTATATCTTTAAAAATAAAATCAAGGCTACCTTTGAGCTAGCCATGAACCTTACTTTCTTAAGTTTGCAGATGATGATACACTTCTCATAAGTCCCTGGATGCAACTGCCTGAAGAATGTATCCACTTGCTCAGTGTGGGTCTCATGGGCCCCAGGCTTTGGAATGTCCCGCACTAAAGCTGCATATTGTTGGGGTTCAGCAGTCTGGGAAGACTCATGTTGCACCCGAAGTTTCAATATATGCTTGTATGTTTTCAGTAAAACATAATATGTCACCAGTGAGACCCAAAATGCAGCTGCAAAAAAAGCCCATATTTTCATACTTGCTGCCTGCACAACAAAACAAATCAACACCCAGTCTATTATTCAGCTGTGTACTCTGTTCTCTCCACAGTTTGCTGTACTGCAGCCACCTGATCATGGGTTTCTGGGACTGAAGATCAGTAAACAGGTGCCATACCTACTATCTTATGCCGACTTTTGAAGGTAGTATTGGAACAAAAACACACCACAACCCAGATCCCTAAGCTACCTCTTTTGCTGACAATAAGTATGAGCCTCGAGTTTTTGGATCTATGGGCTCCTTTCAGTAATGATCACAGGCAAACTTCATTTGGTTGGTGCAATGCTTTCCCCAAAGTCTCAGAAATCCTAGGTCTACAGATATTCTGAGACTGGTTCTTGAATTGATCTCTAGATGGTTGAGCTCACTGCTAAATCATCACACTTGGTATCCATGATCTGGAGAACTTTGGAAACCTCACTCACACAAGTCCCACCGGTGGCTGACCTAATTGTTTTCCTGATATTGAAGGGCATGTGCAAGCCGATTCCCTGAATGAGTCTGTTATGGTAGGAGAGACTAAGAGGGGGGAGTGATGGAGGGAGGAATTGCAAGCACATACAGGTAAATTGCTCATAGACAAAGTGTCGATGCTTGAGTAAGTGTTGTTGGAGCTAGCTGCGAGCTGTTCCGCATTGTTATGGCTCGTGACCGCCAAGGGGATCAGCAGCGGTAGGCAAATGAGAGCCGAGAATCCCAGTATCTCCAGCACTAATAATACACCCACCCCACAGCCAATTGTAATCCTTCACCGTGTGCCAATAAGTATACAACCTCTCAGATCTTCAGCAAAGCACAAACCTGAGCAATTCAGAACAACAGATCTGCTCGGACCTGCAGTTGCAAAAGGAAAAGTTGGATCTAAAAGATGATGCAATGTCGGAAGACGCGATTTCCGTCAACGCGTCGAGAATCGATCAGTAGAGATTTCCATGTGCATTCAGTAGGCCGGTGAACAAGAGAAGGCTGCGAGAATGTTACCAGTGGTGAAGAAGCGGATATAGACCGTAGCATCCAGACCAGCTATGGCCAGAATGTCGTCCTCTGACGCCATATACGCCTCCCGAATCCATGCGAAAGGCCCTGGTTTCTTCTTCCCAGGGCCGCCAGGTACGCCTTGCCCGTTCAAGATCCTAGCCGGGTAGTAGATGTTATAATTTGCCGGCATCCGTGAGAGGACGGTGAAGAGTGCCACCAAGATGAGGAAGACGACGAAGGAAGTCAATAAAGAAGTGACAAAACCACCTGTCGACACCATCTTGCTTCAAAGCGTCGGATCTCACAACAAAAACGTCGTCAATGCGCCTATAATCTTCTTCTTGCAGATTTTGTGACGAAGTCTGCGAGCTGCTACTTCACGAGAAACTTGGTGCGCTCCCGCTCAGACAACAATCCATCCGGTGTGGAGAAGCAATCATCAACAGTTGGTTTCTTGCACCTCACGATGAACTACAAACGAAGAAGTACATACCTATGATGACTCTCCTTAGTTCTTGCTTGATTTCCAAGCGCTCATGTCAAGCGCAGGACACTTGAATCCTCATCTCCTGGTCGGACCCGGAGCTATTGCAAACTTGATTTCATTCAGGACGGGCCGTTCAAGATCGGACAAGAATACGAGTGCAGCAGCAGCAGGCCGCCTTGAATTCTTGTTCCCGTTGCTCTGATTTGCAGCTGCTGATGATCGATTGATTTCAACCTACGATGATGATTCCACGACAAAGAAAAACGAATTCACGCAACGCTCGGATCACAAGAGATTTCATTGATTCCTCGCGGCCCGAAGTTGTTAACCAAGCGCCATTGATTCAAGATCTGGTCCGGCGGCAATTGCAAACTCGATTTCATTCAGGAAATCTCTCCTTCCAAGATCGGCCAATAATACGACTCGTGCAGGTCTTGAACTCTTGTTCCCACTGCTCCGATTTACAGCTGCTGATGATGATCGATTTAACCTCTGATGATTCTACGACTAACAAAGACGAATTCACGAAACGCTCGGATCACCAAAGAAGAAGAAGACGAAGAAGTCTCGAGTACTACTACTAACTACTGCTCAGTTACGGCCACTAAAAATTGCGTCAAATCACATGACCATGACGCAGTCCGAGAGACGCAAAAAATGCAACAGAGTCGAACGTATTGTCGCCATTATGCTGCTACTACCGAATCCAAATTCTTTTTAGCATCACCGTGTTAGCAGCTCCTAGTTAGCTGGAACCGAGAAGAAGCTACCAGTTTTCTTCAGACTCCAGGAGCAATAAATAACTGCTAAGTTTATAACCATAGAAGCAAGTGCACATAACCAATCGTCAAAGCAACAACAACGGAGATGGAGAGAATTAGAGAAAGAACAGAAAACAACGAGAAAGAGACAGAGAGGGGAAGACAGCGCAGGAGAGTGAGAGAGACGGCGATATACACAAACACACAACGGAGCCGAGACGCTATGCTACGTTCTGTACTGTGGAATGGTGAAGCTCCTGCCCATTATGTACCATGGAATGGTGAAGCTCCTGCCCGTTATGTTGGATAAGGTGCCAGGCAAACTCGCTAGGGCTGGCCAAGCTAAGGCAACACACCCAACATAAAGGATTTCGTGGGCTGATTCTGCAGCCGATTCTGCACACGTTTCATGCTTCTTAGACTGCAGAAGATGGCCTTTTTCCGAAGGAAAAAAACTGCTGATTTTGAACACAGGCTTGCTGGTTTTAAGCATTCCGGAGCAGAACACTATTTTTAGCAGATTCTACCCTCAGAAATATCCTTTTATGCCAGGGAAGGCGTCCCCTAGGGTGTATTCTGCATCCTAGTGAGATTTTAGGGCAAGGCTGCAATGATGAGACCTGAAGGCAAAATAGGTGCAGAATGTGCCCTACAGGGCGCCTTCTGTAGTACATAACGGGCAATGCCAAGACTATCCCATGACATCAAAGTCTGGGGTGGCAGATTCAAGAATTATTTTTAAAAATCCGTGTTCAACTAAAAAAAAAAGGTCATTACTACAAGTACATGATCATTATCAGAAGATTATGTCATATAATGTGGTCAAGAAAATGACAATAATCTTCCACCACAAACTTTAATGTTGGGTAGAAGGGCACCAGGCAAGAGCATTCTATGACATTAATGTCTGGGGGGTGGCAGATTCCAAATTTTTTTTAAAAAAATTTAAATTCCATGTTTAAGAGAGCTTTTTGGTCACTACCTGATATGAAAGTATGATCATAACACATGAAGATTACATCGTAGAATGTGATCAAGAAAAATGACATAATCTGCCACCTCGTCAGAAGTTCCTGTATTTGTGAAGACCTCGAATTTTTCTAGTGTATTTAGAGAGAGCCCGCATTGCAGAACATAAAAAATCTCACGGGACATTTCCAAAAACCAAAAACACCCGTAGCCATGGGCATTCCGTTTTTTTTTTTTGAAATGCTTGTGTTGGAAAAAAAAATAAAAAATTTTAAATTCGAACATGGTCTTTTACACACACTGTAAAGACCTCGGCCAAGTCTTTATAGAGAAGAAAAACACTGTTACAACCGACCATACATTTGAGGGGGGATGTGGTGAGCGCCGTAACTCTTGGGCCATTATTTTCGACTCTTATAGATTTTTGGTTTGGTGAATGATTCTCAGCCCCTGGGGGAGACCTGCTCATGATCTGAAAATTTTTAAAAAGAAGAAAAAACACTCTCATTTGACTCATTCGGACAAGTGTTCAACGCGAGGCAAGCTAATGTGGGACACCAAACAACAAACACCCGCCCCGCCCCGCCCCCCCTTCTTAGGAACTTGCGGGTGTCACAAACTCTTAGATAACAACTCCGTGGAAACCTCTTTATTATTGTTGTAGGATCATATCATGGAAACTATGCCCTAAATGAAAATATGATTTTTTTTCCTTTCTCAGAAGGTTTTTTCTTTTTTCT
>Ga0116230_10007981_pt1 | contig 10462 bp, 6 predicted proteins | sample S1TSphfallax_3_FD_88678 | JGI IMG/M metagenome (GOLD analysis project Ga0116230, IMG submission 88678) | Host-associated microbial communities from peat moss isolated from Minnesota, USA - S1T2_Fd - Sphagnum fallax MG | ecosystem: Host-associated > Plants > Peat moss > Unclassified | place: USA...
AACTTTTGGCCAAGTCAAGATTCCCCATCGAGGTGGCGTGTCTTAACCGAGACATAATGTGTGCAGCTTTCGCAGTCCCTTAGATAATCTTTTTAGTTATTAGGCTAATGTGGCAATTGACAATTGGGCCCATTTTGCATTTAGACTAGTATTACTCATCCTTTGCTTTGAGGTATTACTTTGGATCTGAAAAAGAAGAAGAAAGTAAAGTAAGAGTTTGACATGCCAGGGTATTCCAAGTCACTCCATTGGAGCGCAAAGGAATAAGTTTTAGGACTCTGTCCTGGCCTTCAGTTTGGACGTATCTGGAACTGGACAAATGGTACACACGTTCTCTCTCTGCGCATGTTGCTTCCAAGGCCTACTGACAATTAATGGTGAAGACCATCTCAGAAATATGAAATGCACCATACTCAGTTGTCACTTTTTAGTGACGTCGTTGAAACAACAAATCGTCCAAAAGGCAAGGTTCTCATGTAGTGGAGCCTTGCCACAAAAGGTTATATGGAATAACTGCACATGGGATGGTGGAGAGTTCAGGCCAAAAATTAGTGGCAACCAACTTTAGGAATTGAGTTTCCAAGCAACCAATGAGAAGCCTGCCATGAAGTGAAGGGTTGTTCCTTTTTTATCTTGTGGGTGGCGGGAGGTGTTTTTTTTTTTTCCAACTTGTGTTTTGTGTGGAGAGTGGACTGTCCACTGAATTCTACGCTTCAAAAGAGAACCTTCTCTTTTGGGGAGTTTCCATAGTTTCAGTTTTTTTGGTGTGATGGGCTAATTAAATTGGCTCATAGCAAAAAAGAAAATTTGATCTCGGGAGGCACCCCATCTAATTAATGCCAAGCACAATAGGAGACATGATATAATTGGTGTGATGTAAACTAAATGATGGAAAAAATCTCAAAAACATTTTTTTCATGCTTTTGTTGTTATTGTTTTGAAAACAAGTTGGTGAAGATCCTACACTTTGCCCAAGAAAAAGGCGCATAGGAATTGGAGTTACATTTTCCAAGTATAAATAAAATTCTCCAATAACATCAGAATTTTCTTTTCAAAAAAGAGAAAATGCCCCTACAAACTCTGCAGTGCCTCTGCATGGTTCTAGGCAGCAATCAGCTCGTGCACTCTGGAGTCAACACTTGTCCAACTATTTTTGGGTCATGTATTGTCACTCCTCATTGGCTGCAAATGAGCAAGTTCTTAGCGGAAGGGCCACATTACTACCAAAGCCTACCTTCTTTTGCTTACAAGCAGTAGTGTCCAAATTGATTTCAATTCAAGTTCCCTCCAAAATTAGGCAAACCTTGCAAGTGCCATGCAAGTCACAGCAATGACTTGGAACGTTAGTTTGTAAAGGCGGTATAAACATCCTGGCCCAAGCTCATTCTCCACACCTATGGGGCCTGGGCAAGAACAATTCAAGCACTGCGTTGTGATTAAGTTTGCCCACACCATAATTTCCACAGTTGCAAGTGATTTTAGAAGGTTCATATTTCAAATTCATCTAGGAGGACAAGGTCTTAGGGCCATTTCAAATGAGGGTCCAAGGTCCAGGATGCAATGCTACAGAGTAATGCTATTGGATGAGAGGTTTGACTTCAACCTACAGCCTTTAGATGAGGCTTCAAGACCAAAAAGTGACAAATTGAGGCTAAACTTATAGTACAAGGATGCCATTTCGGAACGAAAATCAATTGGTTCAAAAGAAAAAAAAAAAAAAGGAGAGCTCATGATTTGAAGAACCAAGATGCAAGCTAGGATTCACCACAGGGCACAACTCAAGAATTCAATTTGCTTAAAACGAGTCCAAATTGATTCCTAGGAATTTGGACCCTGGACACTATTTAAAGTGGGGCTTAGTTGATGCCCTACCATTGTTTTGAGGTCACTTTTCAAAAAGCCATGTCACAAACTTCTCTAGTGTGTGAAATTTCACACATAAGAAACATTGGAAAATGCTTTAGCAATCGCATGCTCAGTCAGTAACTTCTTCTTCACAATTTGAGAAGAAAACCCCCCTCCCAGAACCCCCATTTTGCATATCTTTCAAATAATAAACAAGCAGCTAATTTCCACAGTTTTTGCCCCTGCCATTATTACCCCACGCCAAAAATGGTGACAGACAGTTTTGGAAATAAAAGTTTCATGCACCCAATGAGAAGGCTCAGCATGCCCTTTGGAGGAGACCAATTTTTTTCTTTAAGGAGGGGGGAGGGAGCGATTTTTGGGTTCTTCCCTTGTTCTCAATGCGTTCTCAATCTGTTATTTTCAGGTTCCCAAAGGGTTCCCCAAGTTCCCAAATTGTTCCTCCAGACGTTCCCAATAGCACCTCAATTTCACCTCTTATGGTTTGCCCAAAGTTCAACTCCCACGTATGTAAACTGAAAAGGTTGCCCATAGAGGAGCAAAATTTGGTGATGGGGCAATCAATATTGCCCTTCCAAAAAACGAAAATAAAATGTGAGCACACCCCTGAACTAATTAATACCATGGCTATGCACTTCATGGTGAGATCAAACAAAATCATGAGAAATGATACAATGTAAAATACCTAGGCTAGTTCACTAATTTGACTGCAAAATGAATTTGATAAAAAAACATTCCAACAATTAGAGTAGGCCTCCAACTACAAATTAAATGATGATTCCAGGTTGAAGCCAAAATTTTACTCCCAAATCCTACACTAATGATGAAACCCTACACAACTTTATTTATAAACACACACCATAGATTTGGAAAATGTACAAAGGAATAAGAAAAAGGATAAGGGAGAAGTTATAGGACATCAAGTAAGCTCAAAGTAGATGTCAAAGTCTATTTGTGTAAAAAACTAATTGCATGTATTGTCCTAGGTCCATTGTATTTCTTCATGTCAAAAATCAATTGCTTGCAATAGGTCAACCGTGGTGATTGGAGGTGTGTCTTGATACGGTGGAAGTTGGGAAATAGCTAAACCTACAACTACCACCTAATTTAAGACAAAGGGTGCTTGCATCCTTTGTAATGTGATTGAAACTTTTTGATAAATGAAAGTAACCATGATAGAAATATGAGGGCCTTCTAGCCCTTTCAAGTTCCAAATGGCATTGGCACAATCGTGTGAAAACATGTCAACCTTTTTGTGTAGATATCCAAGAATTTATCAGTGGGATCTCAATCACAATGGTTCCTTTCTTTGGCTTGAGTCACAGTGGAGGTAACAAATCTTCGAGTTACACAAAATCGAAAAATTAAATTCATTTGCAATGGGTTGAAAATGACAACATTAACTAAGGTGTAAATGTCATCCTTGGTGAGCATAGTGTCAACTTGTCGACTATAGGATTTGAACATGATTAAAAGAAGTGCATGTAGTTGTTATTGTACCATGTGGAAGCCAACATCTCACACAATGGTAACAAAGGTGTTATGAACTACATCATGGGTTATCATGCCTTCATTGCCATGAACGCAACGTAAGAAGTGGACCCATAAAGTCGATGGATGTGTGCACACGCATTGAGGGATACCTACAATTAAGGGATGGGTAATCCAAATTGCATTCTAAATGTTTTAAATAAAATTGGGGAAGATCATCAAAAGGTTGTGAAGATTAATCAAATTGTAAGCCAAACACCCACCCCTAGGCCAGAACATGGTAAAATTCAAGCACAATGGGCTTCAAATATCTTATCAGGAAGAATGTTGGAAAGGGTATGATGGTGCAAATGCTCCAAAATGGAATCTTGAAATCAAACCATTTGTTGTTCGATGAATTGTTCAAATGGAGGAAGATGCGTGTGAGCTAGGGCAGTAAAAGTTCATAGGCCACCTTGAAGTGTTGCTAGAAGGAAAATTTACCTCAGGTTTAGGCCCAAATTTATGGCCAAAGTGAACTATCACCCATGAATGCACTAGTTGGCCATTCTGTCCATGGGAAGGGCTACATTTTTTCGTTTGATTCCTAACCCTACATTAACCCACATTGCACCACAATCAACCTTTTTTGGCTACTGACATTTGATCTTTATTTTGTCATGGTCATTTTTTGGGGGCCATTTTATCCCCCAACCCTGAAATCTATATTACCTTCCCACCTATCTACGCTTTTCACATAAATACCTTGTTAACTTACATCTTGGCCTTACTTATAAATTAATTCTCAAACCCCCTATTTACCCACCCTACCTAGCTACCCTTTATTTTTCCTTGGTTAAATCTCTATCTTTTAACAAAACCTTTATATATTTTTGGTTAAACTTTTATCTCTTAACAATAAATAAATAAATTTGCGTAAACCTCTACCTATTGGTAAAACCATTATCTTTTCTTGACAAAAACATTGTATATTATTAATTAAACTTCTATATTTTGGCAAAACCTCTATATTGTCTTACTTAAATGTCTACCTCATCGCAAAACTTTTATATTTTCCTAATTAAACCTTTATTTTTTGCCAAAAGTTCTATCTCTTCTTAGCTAAATATTTACATCTTGGCAAAACCATCATATTTTTTTGACTAAAACTTTACCTTTCGCCAAAAACTCCATCTCTTCTTGGCTAAACTTTTACCTCTTAATAAAACTTTTATATCTTTTTGACTAAACTTCTACCTTTTGTCAAAACCTCTATCTCATGTTAGTTAAATCCTTACCACTTAGCAAAACCTTTATATATATTTCATTAAACCTCTACCTTTTGCCAAAACCTTTATTTATTTTTGGTGAAACCTTTATCTATTCATAGTGAAACCTTTACCTCGAGGTAAAACTTTTATATATTTTTGGTTAAACATTTACCTTTTAACAGAACCTCCATTTATTCTTGGGTAAACTTTTACCTTGTGGCATAACTTTGATAACTTCTTGATTAAACTTCTACCTCTTGGTAAAACATTTTTATATTTTCTTGGCAAAACCTTGACCTCTTGGCAAAAACTCCATCTCTTATTGATTAAACTTCTACTTATTGGCAAAACCTTTATATCTTCTTGGTGAAATCGTTACATCTTAGCAAAACTTTTATATCTTCTTTAATGAATTTTTATCTTTTACCAACGCCTTCATTTTTAATTAATTAAACCTCTACCTATTAGCAAAACCTTTATATCTTCTTGATTAAACTTATACCTTTTGGCAAAACCTCTACCTCTTTTTGGCAAAACCCTTTATTTGTTCCTAACTAAACTTCTATTTATTGGTAAAACATCTTTGTTTATTGGTTAAATCTTTACTTGTCAACAAAAATTTTATATCTTTTTTGTTAAATATTTACCTATAGGCAAAACTTTTATCTTTTCATGGTTAGATTTTTACCTAGCAATACCAACCTAAGGTTGGTATTGCCAATGGGTCAAATTTGTAATGAGCTAAAAGACTTTTAATTCAAATATTGGATTAATTTAGAGTTTCTAACATTATAAAAAAAGAATTATAATGTAAATGGGGGAATTGTAATTTGTTTTCCATATTCATTGGTTACAATCAAATCTAGATCAAAATTAAGGTATTTCACTTTGTTATGTATGTTTGGTTAAAGCATCTAACACAATGGCTATTCATTTTGGGATGTACCCCTAATGTAGGTACTACATCCACAAATCTCATTGCTTTATGTAATACCTACATTTTCAGTTCATGTGTAAAGATAGTTGGTGTGAATGAAACAACATTTCTATAATATTAGCAAGTTAAATATTGGAAAATTTTGAGTATTATGTCATTTTATTACAATTATGAAAGCATTACTAAAATTTCCCTTCACAATCAATTTTTATTATTGATTTAATTACACTATAATGACAATAAATTGAAATGTTTTGAATATAAATTATGTTTTAAGAAATTAAAATCATATTATTATTTTAAAAATCTTTATTTTGATTGTGATATGGTTTAATACCTTAGTAATTGTGACATTAATTATATATTTTTAATTGTCCCAAATTTTCAAACTATATTTTTTTTTTATCAAAAACTTAATTTTGTGAAGGAAATTAACAAAATATTGCAATAGGAAGAAAATATTGCATCTTCAAACAATTATTATTATTTGTTAAAGTTACCCTTACACTATAATATATGTGTTTTCAGTGAAAAAAAAATGTAAACATATGCATGGACAATGTAGTAAACCTAAGCCATTTTATCTTGCTCCACTATCCATGTAATGTGATACGAAATATTGTATTAATAAATGTTACAATAGTCTTTTAATTATTCAAATATTATTAGAGTGACTAATATTACTTATTAAAGGAAGAAATCTGAAATATATTACTAAATATTCGTTTTTCAATAATTGATGAATACTTACATTCATAATTCGATTATCAATATACATAACAATGAGTTTTACAAAATATTATTCAATGTTTGATATGTTGAACATTCAAACAATTCAAATTGTTATTCAATCATTTTTAAGCATATGTGAAAATATTATCAAAGCACTTTGGTGCACTCCCCACTTACCTATTCATTATTCCATTCACGCCTATAATCATCAAAAAATATACAAATAACCAAATGTTGGTGTTGCATGGCACATTTCATAATCAATTTATGCGAGGGCTTGATGAAAATATATGCTAATACCCAAATGTGGATATTGCACTTGGGCTTGGTATTTTCAATAACTCCATTTCAACTTTGGCCCATTTAATGCATGATGTACAATTAGAGATATTTAATTTCTTGGGCAAAAATGAATATAGGCATTTTTGGAAGGCAAGGGAAATGTGTCCTACATTTATGACACTAAATGTTTCTTGCAACCCACTTTTTAAATACTAAATAAAATTTAATCAAAAAATATTTAAGTAGGATTAGGAGCTGTGTTCAATTAAAAATATATATAGAACAAGCTCAAATCATTTATTTTATGTTGAAAAGAAATTGAAACAAATTTCATTATGAAAGGTGAAAGCATTACTTCCTTTACCTCCTATAGGGTTTATTATTCCAATAAGTTTTTTAAAACATTATGATTACTACTTCATAAAAATTACTTATTCTGACATATTTATATATTTTTATTTATTAAAATAATTTCCATCAATACATTTACCATTTTCAGGGTTTGATTAGTTTAATGTTTTGTTAGATTAGGGTTTATAAACATGTGAAGTTAATGCATATTTAATTATGTTTTCATTTTCACAAAAAAATAACTTGGTTTTCTAGTTTGTAATTATTTCACCTTGATAGGAAATGTGGGACCATATTATGTTAGTAGATTTTGAAGAGGCAAATTGAAAGTTGTATCTTTCTAGAAAGAATAAAAAAGCAACCTTCTATATAAAATATAAGAGTAACTCTAACTATATGTTTCATTTAGAACTTTTTATTTTAATCCTATATATATATATATATGATTGTTTGTTTATTAAATTAAATACCACTAGGCACATATAACTTGTAGGGTTTAGTTTATGTATTGGTATGGAAGATTAGGGTTTTAGATAGGTGAGGGTAATGCATGTTTAAACATGATCAAGCTTGAAGATTTATGCAAATAAAATGGTTTTTATATTAATGTCACAATGATTGAGCCTCATTAAGAAAGGTGGGGTGGTATTCTTGTAAATCAAAACACCACATTGAGAATTGTATCCAAGTTGAAAAACAATGAAAACAATTTTCAATTAAAAAGGTAATAGTAACAAATTTGAAGTTACATCAATAAAGGTTTTAATTGCATGAAGTTTCATTTTTTAGATTGTGTATTGGTATGGAGATTAAGGCTTGCAAACAAGTGGGTGTAATGCATGTTTTATATGGGCTTATGGGTTTTGACATGGGTTTTTTTCTTGTAGGGCATATTTTGGATAATCATATAATCATGGGATGAACTCCCAAGTCTCAAATTATAAAGGTCCAAAACCCTACAAAAGTCACCATTTCCAAATCTAGACTTGGAGTGGAAGAAAGGTGAATGACATGGAAGTACAAACAAGATCTCCACTGAATGTTCATCTATACCACATGGATGTGTTCATGAAGTTTTGGAAGATGAATGGGGCAATTTGCATACCCCAATAAAATGGAACATTTTTTAAAAATACGCCCACACAAAAGAATATAAGAAACATAACAATTAGGCACCATCTTCGACATACTTGGTAAATGTCATATTCCATACCTTAGTTATTTGATGTCAACAAGTTGCAGGTCATGAAAACTTGTTATATTTATTAATTATCATATGATGTTTTATAGGCATGCATGTGCGTATGGTCGAGATGATCAATGTGAAAACCCAAACCACGAAATATCTATGAAATGCATTATTTAGCCACATTTTCCATCAAATAGTTGTTCATATGTCCCAAGTTCTTAAGGATCATATTTAAACCCAATTGAGCTTGGGTCACACCATCAAACAAATATATAATAAACATAAGGCAATTTTGTGGACATGGGTCAATGCAAGAGAAACCATGACATGAGATGATTTTATTAGGCAACAAAATATTGCCTATGTGGACCAAAAACATAAGATAAGAAGTTTGTGTTTACACAAAAACCCGGCCATTTCTATTCAAACATGGGCATTTAGTCACCTAAAAATCACTTTTTATTTCCAAGATGTGGGTGAAATAAATGGGGTTCATGTCCCATTCACAATTGGGATCCAAACTCGCATGCAATTGCAATCTATGATCTTGTGTGGCCACAATGGGGCAATTTCAATGGATGCTACATTTGGCACCAATGATATGAAATTTCATTTGTTACATTGTTGATGACACCCCACAAGAATTGTGTGCATTATGGTGTATCTTGAATTCCCTCCATCATTCCTTTGTGTATTCAAGTCTTTTCATGTGCATGATTAGAATTTCAGGTAAGGATATTAACAATTTTTTTATATGCATGTATAGGATTGTGTGGAGTTGGGACAATGTGCAAACTTTCCTTTACGCATGGCATGTTTTGAAAGCATGGCACTTATGCTCAATGGAAAAAAATAAAAAACAAACAAGTGCGGCTAACAATCCCACACCCCATGTTTCTATTACAAGTATCTTATGAACCATGGAGTTTACAAGTCTCACAAGGATAGGTTTGTGTATCTTTGGCACATGTTGTGCCTCAATTTGCAACCAATTAACTCTAAGTTACAACTTTTTTTTAACATGATGCATGGCCTTGGCTTCATTTCGGTTATGGCATTTATAAAGATTACCCAAGATGTGAACATTCATGACAATGTGGTCTTGATGTCTTGGTCTTTCTTCATGAGTGGAAAGGTCACTAAATCTACCTATTGGCATAATGAAAAAGAGGTCCTTGTTTGCATGCCTATGAAGAAGCCATTTGGTTGCAAAAGATTCCTTGCACTCTCCAAACTAACAAATTTACCTACCCCTTAATATGTCCCAATTTATCTCCTCTTTTGCAATGTTATAATGTCCAATAGGACCATTCACATTTTCTTTAGCATAATTTGAGTTGGCACCATCAAATTCTTCTAAAGAATCCCTCAAAAATGTTCGATCAAAACCTAACAAATTAATAATAAACATTTTAAAAATGAAGCTATCATAAATTTTTTTTTTTGATAAAGGCATTGATATAATGAAGATGACATTAAAACATTATATTGTTAAGGTATTGCAACATACACATGACCTAATAACTTTATGCAAATCAGAATAATGCTAACATCAAATAAATAAGAATACCCAATCAAATAAGGGTATTGCACAAAAGATTTGCCAAAACAAAACCCCGTCCATCCTTCTCACATGGAGAAGATGGGTGGGACGAAACAAAAAAAATATCTTGGCATGGTAAACAATGTTCAATAAGTCCATCTAAAAATTAATTTACCCTATATTAATTTTTTTGCAATTTCATTTTTCACAAATGGAAACCTTAATACCTCTCATAGCAAGACCAATATTTTTGGCATAATCTATTAACATTGCATTGTTTGCATCTTCAATCAACATATTGGGGCTAGCCATTACTTTTCAACAACATGGAGGTTCTCTTGAATTAGTTCACCAGCTATAACAATTGTGTTTTCACCTTCAACACAATCCCAAACTAATTAGCTTTTATAAGTAACCAAAGTCCCGCAATCTTCTTTTCTACAGAACATTTGAACTTTGAATTATTTACAAAAAAAAATATTGCAAAGAAACTTTATCTTGGATAAAAATTTGCACATGAATGAATATATTGTTGTAGCTTAAAATTCCAAAAATGAACCACAATGCAATTGTGTTTTGACTAAAGACAATCAAATAGAAATATATAGGCTTTGACTAAAGACAATCAAATAGAAATATATAGGCTTTGACTAAAGACAACCAAATAAAAATAAGTAGGCCTCCTACAATAATTTCCATTGCAAAAAAAATTTATTCACCTTGTCCATTGGAAGAATCAAGAATGTGGCGGGGGGGGGGGGGGGGGGGACCAAAAAGGGTTGGTAAAAAGTTTTTTTCAAAGGATTTTAAAATTCCAAATC
>Ga0116230_10007986_pt1 | contig 10460 bp, 6 predicted proteins | sample S1TSphfallax_3_FD_88678 | JGI IMG/M metagenome (GOLD analysis project Ga0116230, IMG submission 88678) | Host-associated microbial communities from peat moss isolated from Minnesota, USA - S1T2_Fd - Sphagnum fallax MG | ecosystem: Host-associated > Plants > Peat moss > Unclassified | place: USA...
GTCCAATTCAAGGTTTAATTTGCTTCAAATTGGTCCTTAGGCTTTTGGTCCCTCTACCCTTGTCTAAAGTGGCCATTATGCTCCTTTTCCATGTGGCCCACCTATTTTTGAAAATGGAGTTGCTGGCAGAGGTTTTCATGTGCCTAGTTGGATCCAACCACCGACTACTATCTGCTGAATCTTCCTACATAATGGGTCTTCTAGTGGGCTGTTGGCCCATCTCCTCACCCACTAGATCAAAGGTCGTGCCCACTATTTGTTATTTTGATGGCACTATTAATGACAAGTGCTAAAAACATAATAAATTGTTATGGAATTGAAATGTGGGTATGACATGTGAATGTTTCATCTATACACTTTTACTGATTGCTTAGTAGGTGTTTTAAAAATAATGGGTGGGTAGGCCCATGGAACTAACCCATACCCACATGAACTGGGTGTGCTTGTACAACATGAACGAGTTTAGGACCGAGACTGTGTATGATTACTACATAGCTATGAAATATATGTTCTTAGTTGTAAAATTATCCTCTCATTCTTCTATTGGCTATGCAAGTCTCATCATTCTCCTACCATGAACTACACACAAACAACACCAAAACTATTCAAAACCAAAAGATTTTCAAAATCAAAATTTCAATTCTCACAAACTTTGTATTCATACCATAACTTTTTACAAATGAAGGTGTTTCTCAAGGTCACAAACACCTCCTTAAATATTAACCAAAAAGAAACTAATCAAGAAACTTCCTAAAACTTATCCACCACATGGTTCCCCAAATAATCAAAAGGAACAAAATCACAAGGAAACAACATCACATGGTTCCCCATGTGATTCCACAATTAATCACAAGGAAATAACATCATATGGTTCCCCATGTGATTCCACAATTAATCACAAGGAAACAATATCATATGATGCACATGACATAAATCTATGCACCATGACCAAATTAAGGAATCCTACACCCCATTAAACAATTATCTAAGTAATTGTGTAATCAAGTTACACATCAAATTACATGCTCATTATCAACTGGAAAAGCCAACAGAATAATATTTGCACTTTTCTATGTTCAAGTTTATCTTGTTGGTCTTTTGAAATCCAACCAGTTTTAGGCATTGTTATTTTTTGTTAATTTTTTAATGCAACCCTAAGTCCACAAAAGGGCAGAGCCAAAAATGGCTATCATCAACAACAGGATGGTGAACAAAATGGCAATCATTCATAACTAACTATTCAGACATCCTTTTTTATTTTGACTATGGACTAAAGCAAGGGTTGTGATTCCATAAATATACCTTTATAGTCTCGCAATAAATGCCACAAAATCAGTCTTTTCTATTTTAAATTCAAAAAATGTCAAATTTTGCACCAAAAAAATCTCTGGTATTGAGAATATTAATCTTGTACTTTTGTGTAAGTTTGTTCTTAAGGTGAGATTATGGGTGGTGGTCTACAAGCTTTGCTTTTATAGGTTCATGGGTACTTACGAAAGTACTCTGGGGAATCAATGGTGCAAACATTAGTTATACTATGAAACATGCCAAATACACTATCATATCACCATATACCCTACAAAACCTTTTGGTACTCTTGATATCATTAGAAAGCCCTTAATGAGTACCCATTAAAGAATGCATTGCCCATTTTTTGGGCAAAACTTCCCCATCTGGTGACCCCAAAAAAAGAGGACTACCATTCCTACAAAGGATTCTTTTATAAAAAAAGGCACAAGTCACCATGTTTTGAGGAGAAAAAAAGTTGAATTTGTTACCTTTAGACCATATCTTTTAGGATGTCCCCATAATATTATAGCAAGGTTGCAAAATATTGTCTCTTTGACCTGCAAACTTGGCTAAGTCTCTTGTGGAGGAACACCCCTCCACCTTCCTGACAATTTTTAAAAAAAACGTACACTGCTTTCAACTAATACTGTTTAAATAAAAGCATATTATTACAAACAAGCAAATAGTAAATTCATGGGAACCTGAAAATGACTTCCCACAGCAAATGGACAGCAACAGCATTCAACACCATTTTTAAACTCATTGTAAAATTTTGAGTTGAAATGAACATTTTTTATTCTTGTTTCATTTAAACAAAGAATATGTGATGCTAATAGATTTGGATCCTCAAAAATATCTTCAAATTGTAATGTTAAGGAACAAGTATCAAGAGATTCTATAATAAAAAAATTTGAATGGTAGGACTTTAAAGAAACCATAGCAAGTTTGTATTGTGCATTTGTTTTTAATTGAAACATTTCTTCTTGAACAAGATGATCCACTTCAAAAAAATTATTCAATAATGAAGAAAGTAAATACAATTTTTTTTTGGAATGAAACCTTGATAATGCAATTTATGTTAAACCATGTTTTGTCACAAAAGTCAAATCAAATGCTACATGATCAAAAATCAACCCTTGTGAATGATGTATAGTCCATGCCGAAGCTAAGTGAATTGGGAATTGGATTCTCGTGATAGTGCGAAAAGGACTACTCCCTATTTGTATTTTGATAAGTTTACATTTGATTGGTGTCCATTGTTTGTCAAGCCTTGGGAATTTTTCATAGATTTGTAAATTTTTAATTTGTGTATTATGTCCAATTCAAAGATTATGAAAATATATCTAAATTAAAGATTTTGAAATATTTTATGTAAAATTTTCAAAAATTCCATCAGCACCATTCACAAGACCATCTAATGTTTCATAATTCCTTACACATAATTCCACCAACAATGTTTTTCAAAATAAAATTTTGTAATGTAAACTAGTTATTTGAGATGGTAAATTTGATAATTTAAAATGAGATGGGCATGTTTCAACATGAACATTACATGTTAAAAATGTGAATGTTTGACTTATGTGTTTAGGAATACATTTTTGTTATGCATAGTTGTTTTAACATTAGTGTGAAATAAATATGGTAAAATGTTGTCCATTGGTGGGGTTTCCAAACAATTATTGTTCATACAATGTATGTCTTTAATTGTTTGTGATGCAATTCGAAACCTATTTAATATGTTAACAAAATTTATATCATCTTGTCACATCACTTCTAGTAATTCATAACATTGTACATATTTTAACCAATAATTAAATACAGTAATATTAAAAGTGTTGGTTATCAGTTTGAAATCTATGAATCTCAAACTCAAGAATCTATTTTAAAATATTAAAATCTTTACTTAGATTTTAAGAATTTTTTAATTTTAATTTTATGTTTGTCAAATCAATTTTAAACTTTTATTTCAAAATATATTTTATTTTATTTTCGATTCTTGTACTTAAATGATTTATTTATATGTTTTATATGGAAATTATTTTTCCAATTTTATTTCAATTATTTCTTTAATGTTACTTAAACACTTCAAATATTATCTTTAGAAGTTTTATCCTATAAATGATTCGTTTGTCATTTTATTTTTTAAATTATGATTTTTTAATTTAAAAATACTAATACTTTGAATTTTCATTATCAATGACAAGGTTTGATTTTCAAATCAAATTATAAATTTTTCAAAAAAAGTTTTCAAATCAACAAATTGTAGATTCAATCAAAGTTCCCACAAAAAATTACAGATTCAAACAAGTTTCCAGCTTTAAAATAAGTTTTAACTTTCAATATTTTAAAATATTAAAATTTTAAATATGAATCCTTTGAATTTTCTCTGTGAAGGTTTGATTTGTATTTGATTTAAGTCACATAAACAAATCCCAATAGACCCCCAATCAATCCTAGCCAAATGGCATCCCATTATGCAAATGCAAGAGAAAGTTCAAATCAAATTCAAATCAAGTTGCAAGTTTTTCAAAAATAAGTTGTTGAATCCAAACTTTGATTCGATGACCAAAACATGACGAATTCAAACAAAAGTTCCAACTTCAACATAAGTTATAATAAATACATATTCAAGTTTTAGTTGCAAGTTCAAGTTGTAAGTTTTCAAAAATCAATATACTATGTGTATAATTTAAATTCTTGTCTAGAAAAAAAAAAATTCATCAGACTCTACAAGTGACGTTTCAAAATGTGATCCTCTAACTAAACTATCAATTGTACATATTAATTTGAACTACAAACTTCTTCTTCTACTTATATATATATTTTTTTGGAATTTTTTTTTGCTTTTTTATTGGTTCTACACTTTTCCCTCTTTTATTTTTTTTCAAGCCAAAATAACCTTCAACTCTACTGTGGGACTTAAACCAAATTTGCCTTCAAATTCTTGAAGAACATTTGCCATTTTGAAAAGAACATGCTCTAATGAGAAAGTCATTTCCCAAACATTATCTAGTTGTTCTTCTAATTACTCAACCATTTGGGTGTTACTTTCAATTTGACATGTAAATGCAATATACAAACATGGATTATTAACCATAACATTTGCTAGCCCAAGATTTGGAGTTGTATGAGCATAATGTGGAAGGTTACTTCTATAATAATTCATCATGTGGGCTAGTTCTACCTAGAAAAATTGTTGAAACCTTTTCTACTACAAACTTTTTTGGAACTCCCTTTTTCTTACTCTAGAGTTTCAGGGGTAGTGAACTTTCGTTAATCTCCATATCTTGATCTTCCTCATCTTCTACAATGGGTTCCTTCCCTTGGTTGGTAAGATTTCCATCTTTAACAACTATTTCTAATTGTTTCTTAATGGGCTTTGGACCTAGTTTTGAGGAAAGTGTTTTAGTCACTAATGTGTGTTTTAGTCTATCACATGGTTTCAACACAACTCTAACATTTTCATATGTTGCTAGATTGGCCTACAATTGGAATATGGTAAGAAACCATTTATAATTATCCTCCTCACCTTTGCTCTTTTAATCACATAAATATCTTGTAGAAGGCCATCCATCCAAACCCCATCAAACTACAAACCCTTATTTCTTCAAGGAAAATCAAGATGAATACCTTGGGAACATATGTCTTCCTCTTTTTCTTTTGTGATTATAGTGAAGTTGATGGTTGTCTTTCCACCACCAACACTACTATTGAACCTATATATATATTCATCTTTCTCCCTTCCTTCCCATCGAACATTGCGATTTTCTAGCTCTATCTCCACATTCATTTGCTAGTTGTTTGTTTCACCCATTGCATCTTTATGCTTTGGAGTTGCTTACTTCTCTGGTATATTCTCTATCTCCTCCTTATTGTTTTCAAATGCTAATGTAGCATCTAGACCCAACAAAACCAATTTTTAAATGACACCCTTCAAGTTTTGTGTGAATGAATGATTATTGAAATAGTTGCCACTTGTTCAACTGTTGTTTACAATTTAAATGGAATCAATCATAGTGACAATCAACATATATTATTTTCATGTTGAGGAAGTAATCAACACACATATAGACCAACACTTTCACTAACTAGAAAAATAGGAATAAACCTGTAGTTGTGAAATTACACCTCCACAATTACACATGTTTCCAAAAGACAAAGGCCACTCTTGAAAATGCAAGGTCCACTTCCCAACTCTCTAAATCATTATCAATATCATGTAGGGGAGCTTCAACAATGTTTGTGGAGTTGCATATTGTGTTTCTATCATTCCTGTAACATTTGTTGGTATCTATAAAATTGCAAAAATAGAAAGTTTGGAAATTCTTAGAGAGGCTCACAAAAATGAAATGTGAGAGGCATCAAATGAACAATAAAAACCTACTAGTATTTTGAGGCAATCATTGCTTTCAATAGGCCCACTATGGTCAGAATATCCTCCATCATATAATTGTAGTGTACATGTACAACATTTTTTAATTGTGCTTTTAGTGCATCGATAATTAAACATTCCACAAAAGAGAAGGGAATCTATTTACAAAATCATGATAGACTTCACACTTGGGATTCAAAAGTTCTTTATAACACTTTTGATGATAAACATCATTTCTGTGAACTGAAAATTGCCATGACCATAAAAAACACCTAGTTATAATACCACTAAGTCATGATCCCTACCCTAAGAAAGTATGTTTGAGACTAGTATCAATTCATAGCTGGACAAAAGTTTATTCTATGAATGATGAAACTATATGACAATGCCTAGAAGTAACAATTTTAAAAATTGCTTGAATGGTAGTGGTACAATAATTAGTACCTCACTTTTAGTATTTTTTTTGTTGCACCATTAGCAATAGAAGTAGTTTGGGTGCCATTTTTTTCCCCAAGCAACTCAAAAATTGTCCATACCCAAGAAACTACTTACAACTAGCACATTACAAAACAAACAAAAAAATCCACGTTATCTTTTATTTACACTTAAACTTATACAAGCCACCACTAGTAATAAAAGCAATGTGGGTTATAGCTTTTTCCTGAGCACCTCAGAAAATTGCCCATATCTAAGAGCATTTATCATGGGTAAGAAGAAGTTTAGAATTAGTGGATTTTACTGCTCAACACGTTGACTAGGTTTTTATTTCTGGAAAATCTTCCAACACATGTTGTAGATTTAGAAGACATATTATAGGTCAAAGCAAATTAGATGCATGCATGCCTTGGGACAACTTCAAGAAGATGTTGTGGAGGGTTGTTGTTTCTAGAAGTGGGTCGACTTTCCACTTTTAATCTCTTCTTCATAACTTTGACCATTTGTTCATCATTGACATTTGAAGATGGCCTCTTTTTTGTCCTTGGAGTTATCACACATCACAAAAAAATGTAGACAAAAACTAAATAAAGATCTACCACAAAAAACATTTCACGACATCATGGAGGTACATAGTTGACAAAATTAATCCTAAAAAAAAAGAGGTTAGAAACAATAGACTTAGTAAGGGTTAGGCTACCATTGAACAAACTAGCCAAGAATTGCATAAGGCACGCACTTGTGTAAGTGGAACAAAATTTGAGCAGTAAGCACTTACAACGCTTGTTGCAACCCAAATGCCATGGATGGCTGCATGCGTGTCCCATTGCCCCCACACCCAAGTTCCCTCAAGGCCCACACTCATTAGATCCTATCTTCCAGTCTTGTGAGAACTAACGATTGCACACAAAACCTTGAACCAAGAAAGTTCAAATTTTCTTCTCTCCTTGGAGCAAATGTTGAATCTCCTTCAATGCAAGCACATCTTCTATCGATAACATAGTGCATGTGTAGATGCATACTTTGTGACTAGTTCTATCAAAGACAATTCCCCATACTACACAACAACAACATTGTGCCACAAGAAAACAATACTTGCCAAAAGATCACATGGCAAAGAACATAATTTATAGTTTCATAACCAATTTTCCTTAAAAAAGAAAAAACACTTACAACAAAACATCATGTTCCATTGCAAAACATTTCTCTTGATTTGAAATCTATAGACTTTTGTGCACAAGGATGTTGCACAATTTGCATCAATAAACTTTAATTTCCATGCAAGTTTCCCACATATATTTCCATGTGGTGAACATGCAATATTCGTTGAATTTTCTTGTTGGATCCACCTACTGTGTCCACACTTTCAACACAAAAAACTTGTTTCAATCTAAGTAGTCTAAACATTTTCATCAAATAAACTGGTTCACTTAATGTGAAATTGGTTTTCATAAGTTGCAAAACTTGGATCCAATGCAACAGTCCCTATCCTTGTGGGGGCATGGCCCAATAAAAAAATAGAAAAAATCTAACTATGGGTGCACCCTGTGCTAATTAATGCAAGGATGAATTCGTACCTTAAATAGTAGAAAGATTTTCCTTAGCCTTGAACAATAGGCATCAAAGTACATTTCAATTGATTTGCAAATTCCAATTTTCAAAGTTCATATGTGTTTGCTTGAAAGTCGAGATCCATTTCATTTCATGCAAAATTTCCCCTAATTTAGACTTATAAAAAAATAAATTCAATGTCCAATGTCCATGTTCAATTTTCTATAGTTTATGCCCTCTAGAATAATCTACAAGACATATGTAAATAGAGTCATAAAAAAACAATTGAAACAATTTGGTGTACATTTTTCTCATCTTTTGCCATATTTAATAAATTTAATATCTTTTAACATTGTCACATAATATTACAAATAATGGTTAACAAATGATGTGAGTAATAAGGTGGCGGTGTCATAAAAGCTACCTTTAACTCTCACCTCTTAAGTTAATCAATGACCATCAATACACCATAAATATTCCTTTTGGTTATTTTTATGTGCTAACTAGATCTCCACCATGATATATTGGATTGATTGTTCTATTGCCCCCAATATCATACTCGATTATATTCATGTGTCCTCTATGGTGATTTGGTTATTCATATTTGCACTTGTGATGATTCTAAGTTCAAGGTTTCAATGAAGGTGACAATCATATGAATTAACCTCAAAGATGGTAACTATCATATGGGGAGCCCCATGTTGTATAGTTAAATATAAACTTTAAGGTATAAACCAACTTTCAATGGAAGAATTAACTTGTCGAAGAGAACTCAGAAATCAAATAATAAATGATTAAGTTTAGTAACTTGGGATTGGGAGTCCCAACAACAAAACCGTTACAAAAAATAGGGTAGTAACATATGCTTGGAAAATAACACAAAAATGGCACAAAAGATGGAAAAAACATAGATGTTGCCATTTTGTCTACCACATGTTGATTACCACTTGCAATTATGTAGTGATAGAATAGTATTTCCATCACAATAGAAGGTCATTTACCTTGTTGCAACATCAGTTCCAACCCAATAGAGGCTAGTTTACTTAATCTTGCAACCTTATATTCAAAAAAGTAAAACAAGATTTTCTTTTATTACACTTCATGAAGAAAAATAAAATAAAACTAATGTTTTATAATTTTCTTCACATCAACATTCAAATTCTCCATGCCACAATCCACACATATATCACAAGGTTTTCAAATTTCAACCTTTTCCAAAAAAATCTTTTAGGTTCTAATTTTTAAAACTTTTTCTCCAAAATCACATTAAATAATGAGGCAGGGGAGTCCCCCATGACAAACTTCCACCCACTGCCCCAAACCACATCCTTTTTTACTTTCTTCCATTTTAATCTTTTCTAAATTAACTCAAGTGAGGTGGTAAGATAATGCCATTTCCCCACCTTTTAGAATCATTAAATATAGTAGTTTCATACTTAGGTAACTAGGGAGTCACAAATGATCATCACCTACCATTAGTAACAAGAAGTTACCAATATAATGTTTAGATCCACTAGTTCTAGTTTAACTTGCCCATTGACATTATCCTCCCTTCATTTTGGATATTGTTTTAAAAATCCAGTTCAAGGAATAGGACGTGAGGCCATGGAAGAGGTATTACCAATTTTTTAGTCTACAAAAGGAGTGCCAAACTATCCAATGGGTGTGTGAAATTCAAAAATAATAAATAGTTTGGGTATAGGGGTAAGGTATTGTGCCACATGGTTAGGTGGAATGTGATTACCATTATTATTTTCTAAGCTTTCCAATGAATTAAAGCAATCAACTAATGGCTCATATTGAAATTAGAGAAATGTTGTTGGTAAGTGGTCAGGTGCCACTTGTAAACTACCTCATCTGCCTCCCTAACAAGGTTGTTATTTTGTGATTAGGTGAGCATAGGTGAGCACAAACATGAACAAGCATAAATGAGTAGGAAATAATATTTTTTGGTATATTTATCCATGTTAACAAAATATTCATTGGCACATAGTGTTGATGTGGACAAAATATTCCTTAACAATAAAAACAAACTTCCATGTCAGATGACATATCGAAATATTCTATGATATAGTCCAACATTTTAATAGGCTAGGCATTTGGAGGTTCTTAAATGGAAGGCCAACAATATGTGTATAGTCCAAGTTACATGAGATTTGGTAGAATACTTACAAATAAAAGGTGTAAGTCCATTGGGGTATTATCCACCTTGATGATGGAATACAAAAGGGATATCAAACTAGTTACTATCTAATCAATCCTAGGTAAAAGAAAAGTGTCATGTAGTGTAAGCCTAAATTGAGTAAAAGGTGAGAATAATTGGAAGAAATCAAATGGGATTTTCTTCAAACTCTTGTTCTTTATTTTTTTCAATGGTTGCTTCATTAATGAATGTATCAAATATTTCATTTATTTTGTTTGTTTTCATTTTGACTGGACTTTCCATTTTTCCCAAAGAATGGTTAATTAGACCAAGGGTGAAGAAATTGAAGAAGATGTACAAGTCACAAAAATACAAAGTTCTAGCAAAGAAATTTAAACAATTCTAAAATATAAAGAACACCACATTTACATGCAGATTAAAAAATAAATGAAAACTTATTCCTACCCCTTTCCCTCTTTGTCATAATACTAAAAATAGTCTAGAATGAAAATGTAAGACACAATAGACAAATAAATGAAACAAACCAAAAAATCAAAGCAACAACAAAAAAAAACTAGAAACAAAAAAAAAAAAAAAAGCAAATACATTTTACATTTCATATGAAGCTTTGAAGTTGTAGCTTATAAAACTCCCAAGATCAAAGGTGTA
>Ga0116230_10007987_pt1 | contig 10459 bp, 9 predicted proteins | sample S1TSphfallax_3_FD_88678 | JGI IMG/M metagenome (GOLD analysis project Ga0116230, IMG submission 88678) | Host-associated microbial communities from peat moss isolated from Minnesota, USA - S1T2_Fd - Sphagnum fallax MG | ecosystem: Host-associated > Plants > Peat moss > Unclassified | place: USA...
ATCGCGGCGAAGTATCCGGACATCAAGATCATCGCCAACCGCATCGCGGACGGCCAGCCGACCACCGGCCTCAACATCATGACTGATCTGATGACCGCGCATCCGCATCTGGTCGGCGTCTTCGCGAGCAACCTGATCATGGTCGAGGGCGCGAGCCAGGCGCTGTCCGAGTCAGGGAACAAGACGCTGACGCTGGTCGGTTTCGACAGCGACAAGAACCTGGTCGCGGACGTGAAGAGCGGCGTGATCTACGCGCTGATCGTGCAGGACCCGTACCGCATGGGCTATGAGGGCGTCCAGATCGCGCTGAAGGCGAGCAAGGGCGAGGCGGTGCCGAAGTCGATCGACACCGGCGTGACCGCGATCACGGCCGCGAACATCAACACGCCCCGTGCGCAGGCGCTGCTGAACCCGAAGGTCTGAGTTCTCCCGTGGACAATCTCGCGCCTGACACGCCCATCCTGGAACTGCGCCAGGTCGACAAGCGCTTCCTCGGCACCCATGCCCTGAAGCAGGTCGATCTCGCGTTCCGGCAGGGGGAAATCCACGCCATCGTGGGCGAGAACGGCGCGGGAAAGTCCACGCTCATCAAGATCCTGACCGGCGCGCATATCCGCACGGCGGGCACGATCCTGTTCCAGGGTAAGGAGGTCGCACTCGCCTCGCCCCTGGAAGCCATCAGCCTCGGCATCAACGCGGTCCACCAGGAGGTCGTGCTGTGCACGCACCTCACGGTGGCCGCGAATATCTTCCTCGGCGACGAACGCACCAATGGCGGGCTGCTGCGCGACCGCGCCATGGTCGCCGAGGCCCAGCGCCTGCTGGATGATCTCGGCTTCGATCTGCCGGCAGGGGCCGTGCTGGGCGACCTTGCCATCGGCCAGCAGCAGCTGGTGGCGACGGCAAGGGCTGCCGCGCGCGGTGTGAAGTTCCTCATCTTCGACGAGCCGACCGCCTATCTGACGCGGCAGGACACGGACAAGCTGTTCCGTCTCATCCGCCGCCTGAACGCGGAGGGCGTCACCATCGTCTATATCAGCCACCGCATGGAGGAGATCTTTCAGCTCGCGGACCGCGTCTCGGTCCTGCGAGACGGGCAGAAGGTCGCGACGCATGTGGTGGCGGAGACCAACGAACGCGAACTGATCCGCGACATGGTCGCCCGGACCATCGAAGAGGTCCACTACAAGGAACACATTCCGGCGGGCGATATGCTTCTGGAGGTGACGGGCCTCAGCGGTCCCGGCTTCCGCGACGTCTCGCTGACCGTGCGGCGGGGCGAGGTCGTCGGCCTGTACGGCCTGGTCGGCGCCGGGCGCAGCGAGTTCGTGCAATGCCTGTTCGGCCGCACGAAGCGCATCGCGGGCGAGGTCAAGCTGAAGGGCGAGACGGTCGCGATCCGGCATGAGAGCGACGCGATCGAGCGCGGTATCGCACTGGTGCCGGAAAGCCGCCGCGACCAGGGCCTGTGCCTGAACATGGGCGTCGGCTTCAACCTCAACCTGCCGGTATTCGGCCGCATCAGCCCGATGGGCCTCGTCGATACCCGCGCCGAGAAGCGCGACGCCGCCAAGCAGATCGGCGACCTGCGCATTGTGGCGGCTTCGGCGTCCGTGCCCGCCGCCACGCTGTCGGGCGGCAACCAGCAGAAAATCGTCGTCGGCAAATGGCTCAACCATGGCGCCGAGCTGTTCATCTTCGATGAGCCGACGGTCGGCGTCGATGTCGGCACCAAGGTCGAGATCTACAAGGTTTTCGCGGCGCTGCTGAAGGCGGGCGCCGGTATCATTCTGATCTCATCTTATCTGCCGGAGGTCTACGACCTCAGCGACCGGCTGCACGTCTTCAGCCGTGGCACAATCGTCGCGAGCCACGAGGCGAAGGCCGCGCATCCCGAAACCATTCTCTCGGAGGCCATCGGTGTCTGAAACCAGTACGGCCGCGCCCCCCGCGACCCGGCGACCGGCCCTGAAAAGCCACCGCTTCGGTTTTCTGCTCAACCTCACGCTGCTCGCGCTGCTGGTGGTGCTGTGGCTCGCGCTGTCGGTTTCCACGGACAGCTTCGCCACCTTCGGGAACTTCGAGAACCTGCTGCGTCAGGATTCGATGTGGTCGATCATGGCGGTGGGGCAGACCTTCGTCATCATCACCGCCGGCATCGACCTTTCCGTCGGCGCGGTCGTCGGCCTGACGAGCACGATCATCGCCATGATGCTGGCCGGCGGCGTGCCGATCTGGGCGGCGATCATCGTCACGCTCATCATCGGCGTCGTGCTCGGCGCCATCAACGCCTTCGGCATCGTGAACCTGCGGCTGCCGCCCTTCATCATGACGCTCGCCACCATGACCGCCTTGCGCAGCTTCGGGCTGCTCATCACCGACGGTCAGACCATCGGCGGGCTGCCGCTCAACTTCATCCTGTTTTCGAGCCACCGCACGCTCGGGATTCCGAACCTCTTCATCATCGTGATCCTCATTGCGATCCCGTGCTATTTCCTGCTGCACCGCAGCCGCTGGGGCCGCTACCTGTTCGCGGTCGGGAGCAATCCGGAGGCGGCGCGGCTTTCGGGTGTCTCGGTCAACCGCACCATCTATCTGGCCTATATCGTGTCCGCGCTGCTCGCCTCCGTCGTCGGCGTGCTGGTGGCGTCGCGCATCGGCATTGGCGTGGCGACGACCGGCCAGGGCTGGGAACTGCAGAGCATCGCCTCCTCCGTCATCGGCGGCGCGAGCCTCTTCGGCGCGGTCGGCAGCGTGATCGGGCCGTTGCTCGGCGCCATGCTGCTGACGACGATCAACAACGGCGCGAACCTTCTGAACGTGAACCCCTTCTGGCAGGGGATCATCACGGGCCTGCTGATCATCGTGATCGTCTATTTCGACCAGCTTCGCCGCCGGAAAACGCGCTGATGAGGGCGGTCCTCTGCGACCGGCCCGGCACGCTCAGCCTGATCGAGCGGCCGGAACCCAGGCCGGCGCCGGGGGAAGCACTGTTGCGCATCCGCCGGATCGGCGTCTGCGGCACCGACTACCATATCCTGGGCGGGAACCAGCCTTATCTGAACTACCCCCGCGTCATGGGGCACGAGCTGGGCGCCGAGGTCGTGGAGGCGCCCGCCGGCAGCGGGCTCACGCCTGGCATGACGGTCGTGGTCGTACCCTACCTCAGCTGCGGCACCTGCCGCGCCTGCCGCCGGGGCCTCACCAATTGCTGCCGGCGCATCTCCGTGCTCGGCGTGCATCAGGATGGCGGCATGGCGGAGTATCTCGCCGTCCCGGTCGCGAATGTGATCCCGGCGCCGAACCTCTCGCTGGATCAGGCGGCGATGGTGGAGTTCCTGGCCATCGGCGCGCATGGCGTGCGCCGTGCCGCGATCACGCCCGATGACAGCGTGCTCGTCGTGGGCGCCGGGCCGATCGGCATGGCGGCGCTCATCTTCGCGCGGGCTCGCGGCGCCTCCGTCACCGTCATGGACCTGCGCGCGGACCGGCTGGAGTTCTCACGCGCCGCGTTGGGCGCGGCGGCGACGGTCACTGCTTCGGCGGATGCCGCCGGCGAGTTGTCGGCGCTGACGGAGGGCGAGTTCTTCGACGTCGTCATCGACGCGACCGGGCATCTGCCGTCGATCAAGCGCGGCCTGTCCTTCGTCGGCCACGGCGGCCGCTACACGCTGTTGAGCATCGTGCAGGACGACATCGCCTTTCCGGATCCGGAGTTCCACAAGCGGGAGACGACGCTGCTCGCCAGCCGCAACGCCTTGCCCGAAGATTTTGCCGAGGTCATGCGCCAGATTGAGGCGGGCGCGGTGCCGACCAAGGCTCTGGCCACGCATCGCGCGCCGCTGGGCTCAGCGCCCGAGACCATGCCGGTCTGGAGCACGCCGCAGGCGGGCGTCATCAAGGCAATCCTGGAGGCGTGACCTACTTTGCCAGCGTCCTCCGGTGGGCCTCGACGACATCCAGCACGCGGGCCATCTCGTCGAACCAGCCGACACGGGCGAGATAGGCACGCGCCGTCTCATTCAGCCCGCCCTTGGTCTCGTAGTGCTCGGGCGGGAGCGATCCGCCTCTGCGCTCATCCCGGAGCGCCAGCTCGCCCAGCCCGATATAGAGCGAGCGCACGAAGCCGGAGGACTGGGCGGCTGAAATCCCGCGCGCCCTGAGCCAATCCACCACGCTGTTCTGCATCTGGAAGTGAGCCGACATCAGGCCGCTGACGATGCTGATGGTGTCGAGTTCGCTCTCCTGCTCCGATATCACGAGCTCTCCGACCGGCGCGAACAGCGCCTCGACCGCAGGATCGGGTGGCGTCATGAGGATCGGACCCTTGCCGTATTCGATGCAGGGCAGCGGGATCATCCGCACCACGCGCGTGGCGGGCTTCACGTTGGCTCGCACAAGCTCCACCGAGACGCCGGCGAGAAAGCTGACGATGATCTGGTCCTCGCGGAAGGGCAGGTCGCCGAGCGAGTTGATCTGCTTCGGCAGGACGCCGAGCAGGACGATGTCGCTGCCGGCGACCACCGCCTCGTTGCTATCCGCGCGGGTGGTGTTGGCATAGGCGGCGGCAAGCGCCCGCGACTTCTCCTCGGACCGTGGCGAGAGGAGAAAGCGATGGCTGCGGGCGTCGGTTTGTTGCAGGCCGCGAATAACGGCTTCGGCCAAGGTGCCGGTCCCGACAAAACCCAGGGTCGCCATGCGATCGGTCCTTGTTCTCTTAGGCAGGGAGCGGTTCTTTTTTCAAAAAAGAACCAAAAAGGCATCTCAAATGGAGAAGGCGGCATCCGACAGCGGCGCCGCCGCCGCCTGGACCGGCGGCCGGACGAGCGCCGCCAGCTGGCCGGCGAGGAACTCCGCCTGCTGGCGAATGTCGGGCACGGCGGTCATCTCCCAGAAGGTGCCCTTGGTGACCGGCCCGACCGCGAAAAGGCGGCGGGAGATGGCGCCGTCGCGATCGAGCAGGGCGCAGTTCTGCGTCACGTCCAAGCCCAGCGAGAGCGGGTCCGGGCGCACCAGACCCTTGTCGAGCAGGCGCCGCACCAGGGGGTCGCGGATGCGGCCGAAGTCGCTCTCCGGCCCGGAACAGTTGATGACGCGGGCGGCAGAAACCGACGCCAGCGTCTCCTTGAATCGCGGCAGATAGCTCACCTCGACCAGCCCATCCGGGCGGGTCGCATAGCTGCGGATGCGGCCGGCCAGGATGGTCAGCTGGCCGTTTTCCCGTGCCTCCGTAATGCGCGCCGCGACCGGGTCGGAGACGCGGTGACGATGCGTGTCCCACCAGGGACGCAAGTGGCGCAGAAAGCGGGTGCGGTCGGCCGTCGTCATCGTCTGCCAGATGTCGGTGGTCAGCGGCCGGAGTTCGTCGATGACCGCCTGCCAGCAGCCACCGGCGGCGTTCGCCTTGAGGCTGCGCGCCCGCAGAAACCGCGCCAATGCGTTCACCCGCGTCGGGAGATGTTCATTCTCCGGCAAGCCCGTCGTTGATGGACCTTTGAGGTGATTGTGAGGGAGCAGCCCCCTCCGCGAGAGGGCGATCATCGGACCCCGGTGGCCGCGGTCCAGCAATGACACGACGGTGTCGATCATGGTCAACCCGGTGCCGATCAGCAGCACCGGGGCGTGGTCATCGAGATCGTCGAGCAAATCCGAGGCCCAGGGGTCCGGGCGGTAGGCCGGCGTGTCGTAGAAGCTGGGATCGGCGACAGGCGGCGGTGAGGGCGGAAAGTTTCCGATGGCGAGCACGGCACGGTCGGCGGGAAGCAACGTGCCATCCCCCAGCGTCAGCGTGAGCCCGCCCGAGCGCGCATCGATATCGGCCACGTCGCCCCGCATGAGGTCGACACGCCCGCAATGCACGGGGGATTTCATCTCGGTGATCAGCAGGGCCTCGATATACCGGCCGAACAGGCTGCGCGGCACGAAGGTGGTGGGAGAGGGCTCCACCCCCTCGCGCTCATCGGCCGGGAGCCTCCGCAGCCAGTCGAGGAAATCGTTCGGCCTTGACTGGAAGGCGCTCATCCGGCTGGCCGGGACATTCAGCAGATGGGAGGAGTTTCCGGTGGAATAGGCAGCGCCGCGGCCGAAGTGCTCATTCCGCTCAGCCAGCAGGATGCGGACATTCTGCGAACATTGCCGCATGAGGTGCAGCGCCAGCAGCGTGCCGCTGAAGCCGGCGCCGACGACGGCGATGGTCTGTTGGGTCATCCTGTCCCTCCCGGCCGGGCGCGCCAGCACAACAGACCATGCTTCATCATGCCTCATCTTCCCAGATCCGATTGAGGCCATGGCCGAGCCTGTCAAAGGCCACACCATAAACATGAATGGAGACCGCCGTCTCCACACCCAGGTTCGCGACCCGGTGATAGTGCTCTTCGTCGCCGTCCGAATGGCTGACCATGCCGGGAAGAAGGGGCTGGCAGCGATCCAGACTCAGCCGCGGCGTGGCCCCGCCAGCGGGTCCATCCCGGGTGAAGCAGGTCTCTACCAGGGCACCCTCACGGATGCCAAGCGCGCACCAGGAGCGATGGGCATGGATCGGGGACATCTGCCCAGGCAGCCAGACCAGGGCAAGGATCGAAAACCCCGGCCCCGCATAGACGAGGTGGCGCGTGTAGCCGTCCCGCGAGCCAGCACAATGGAGACCACCGAGCAGGCCCGGCTCGGTGACACGCAGCTCCAGGATGCGGGCCACGGCCTCGTGCGGATGCAGGGCTTGCACCCTCACGGCATCCTCGATCTCCAGCAGAGCACTCCGCTCCCGCGCGGGGTGGGGCAGATCAGCAACGGCACGGTGGCGGTCGAGGCGATCGTAAGTTCCTGGAATCGTTGGCATATCGATCTCCTGCCCCAGCGATGGCGGCACTGGCCGCCCGCTCGTGGCAGGATTATGGCACGGTGGATTTCCTAGCGGTCAAGTAGAAAATAAGCCGTCCGGCAGCGCTTTTGTTTCAAAATGACCGATTTCTGTCGTTTGTTTTGAGGAACGATTAAGGTCGGCGAGCGAACATCCTTCGAGCACGCCGGCGGCGGCATCACGGACGCGCTGCATGAGCTCCGTCAGCTGGCAGCTATGCCGGTCCCGGCAGTCGCGACAGACGCCAAACTGCGTGCGGCTGGCGCAGGGGGTCAGGGCGATGGGCCCGTCGATGATGCGAATGACATCGGCGACCGTGACGGTTTCCGGCGTCCTTAGCAGCTTGTGGCCGCCGACAGGCCCTCGCCTGCTTGCGATGAGGCCGTCATCCCGGAGCTGAACGAGGATCGCCTCGAGAAATTTTCGTGGCGTGTCGCTCCGCTCGGCGATCGTCTGCGCACTGATCCAGCGGCCGCCGGCCTGCGCCTCGGCGAGAACCAGGGCAGCTCGCAAAGCGTATTTCGCGCGGCTGGAGAGCATGCGACCGTCCGGGACAGAAGGTTGCGCCGTTCCTGGCCACCCTTTTTGGACCAGGTCAAGACGCGTGCGTCAGACCGGCGGAGGGGCCGCCGCCTGTTTGCGCGCCTCCGCCGCCTTCCGCTGCCGCTCCCGCCAGGCGTCGATGAGCTGGATGATCGTCGCCGCCGTCTCCTCGATCGAGCGGCGGCTGACATCGATCACCGGCCAGCCGCGGCTTGTGCAGAGACGCTTCGCCCAGAGCAGTTCGGCCGTCACGGCCTCCTGATTGGTATATTCGCCGCTGTCGTGGTGGCCGACGGTGCTGGTGCCAAGCATCCGCAGCCGATGCCGGCGGATGTCGATGAGCGCCTGCGGGTCGAGCGTCAGCCCGACCACCGGGCAGGCCGGATTGTCGAGCGCGGGGGGCAGGGCGATGCCCGGCACCAGCGGAATATTGCCGGCCTTGATGCCGCGGTTCGCCAGATAGAAAGACGTCGGCGTCTTGGAGGAGCGGGACACACCCACCAGCACCACATCCGCCTCGGCGATACCGGCCTGCGACTGCCCGTCATCATGGGCGAGCACGTAGTGAATGGCGTCGATGCGACGGAAGTAGTCGGCGTCCAGGGTGTACTGCCGTCCAGGCCGGGCGGCGGCCTGCTCGCCCACGTGATCCTGCAGCATCGACATTACCTGATCGAGCACATGCACGATCGGCACGCCCAGCTTGGCGCAAGCCATGTCAAGCTCGCTGCGGAGCGCCTTGTCGACCAGGCTCGACAGCACCGGTCCAGGCTCGGCCTGCAGGCCGTCGAGCACGCGGTGAAGCTGGAAGCGGGTTCTGATCAAGCTCCAGCGATGGGGCATGATCGTCAGCTGCTCGAACTGGACCGTCGTCGCGCGGACGATTGAATTGAGGGTCTCACCCGTCGCGTCCGAGACCAGATGGAGGTTGAGCCGGTGTGTGGACATCTCGGGACCATATCGGGATTTGCGGGGGTAAGGGAGAGGTTAACGCAGGTGGCACCCCTCGCAGCGGGGATAACCGGATGCTTGCCCTGTCATGTGGAAGATGAACCGGGTCTTAATCGACCTATCGTGGTGCTAACGGAGTGTTAAGAAAAAACAGAGCCCTAGCCGGCGAATGCCTGTGGACAAGTTTGGGGATGAACCCGGGGTGCACGGGGTACCCCAGCTTTCACCGGCCCATCTACCATCTCACAATTCCTAGATCTTCTTTAGTCATGTTAGGGATAGGGAGGCTTGTTGGGGACAGACGTGAAAAGATTGCTGCGGGCGCTGGGTGGGGATGCGGTTTGGCCACCACCGATATGGCTGATGCGCCAAGCGGGCCGATATCTGCCGGAATACCGTCAATTACGCGCTGAAACGCACAATTTCGTCTCGTTCTGCCTGGACCCTCCGCGCGCCGCGGATGCCACTCTGCAGCCCATTCGCCGTTTCGGCATGGATGGTGCGATCCTCTTCAGCGACATCCTCATCCTGCCCTGGGCGCTTGGCCGAGACCTCGCCTTCACCGAAGGACATGGCCCGAGCCTGACGCCTCTGAGGGCTGTGGACGAAGTGCTGGCGCTTGATAAATCAGGCTTTCTGGACCGGGTCGCGCCGGTGCTGGAAACCATCGGCCTGATCCGGTCCGAATTGGCGCAGAAGCACGGCGAGACCGCTTTGATCGGCTTCGTCGGCGCCCCGTTCACGGTCGCCTGCTATATGATCGAGGGCGGCGGCTCGAAGGAATTTGCCGAAACGCGCCGGATGGCGGCGGGCAGCCCGGACACCTTCGACCAGCTGATCGCGGTGCTGACCGAGACCAGCATCACCTACCTGTCGGCGCAGATCGAGGCGGGCGCGGAAGCGGTGATGCTGTTCGACAGCTGGGCCGGGCTGCTGTCGCCCGACGGGTTCCGGAGGCATGTGATCGGGCCGACCGCGAAGATCGCCGCAGCCATCAAGCAGCGCCACCCTGGCATGCCCGTGATCGGCTTTCCGCGTCTGGCCGGGACCATGATCGCGGCGTACGCGGCTGAAGCCGGGGTCGATACCGTGGGCATGGATACGGCCGCGGACCCGCGCGTGGTCCGTCAGCTCGTCCCCGGCACGATCGGGCTGCAGGGTAACCTCGATCCCTTCGCCCTGTTGCAGGGAGGTAAGGTGATGGAACGGGAAACGCATGCTATCCTCGACGCCATGAACGGTCGCCCCTTCGTCTTCAACCTTGGCCATGGCGTGATGCCGCCGACACCCGCTGGCCATGTGGCGGCGCTGGTCGATCTGGTCCGAGGTCGCTGAAGTGGATATCCACGCCGGCGCAAGCCCGGACATGGTCACAAGCGGCAGGCGTCCGAAGGTTGCGGTCGTCCTGTTCAATCTCGGCGGCCCTGACAATCAGGAGGCGGTGAAACCCTTCCTGCTGAACCTGTTCACCGATCCTGCCATTTTGCGCGTGCCGCCCTTCATTCGGCCATTCCTCGCCCGGCTGATCGCCTACCGGCGCGTCCCGGCGGCCCGCGAGAATTACCGCCTCATGGGCGGCGGCTCACCCCTGCTCCCGCTCACGGAGAAGCAGGCGGTGGCGCTGGAAGCCGATCTCAGGCCCGACTGGGATGTGAAATGCTTCATCGCGATGCGCTACTGGCATCCCTTCAGCGAAGCCACGGCGCGCGCGGTGCGTGACTGGGGACCGGACGAGGTGCTTCTGCTGCCGCTCTACCCGCATTTTTCCACGACAACGACCGGAAGCTCTCTCACCGCCTGGCGGGAGGCCGCGGCCCGCGTCGGCCTCGTGGCGGCGACGACCACGCTCTGCTGCTGGTTCAACGACGACCGGGTCGCGGCCAACGCGGCCGACATCGTGCAGGCGACGATCGACGAGGCCCGCGCCGTGCTGCCGCCCGAGGTTCCACTCAGGGTTCTGTTCTCGGCCCATGGCCTGCCGCAGACCATCGTCGATCGCGGCGACCCCTACCAGTTCCAGATCGAGGCCTATGTCGCTTCCCTGCGCCGCTTCCTAAGTGACCCGGAGATCGACGGCGTCGTCTGCTTCCAGTCCCGCGCGACGCCACA
>Ga0116230_10007988_pt1 | contig 10459 bp, 8 predicted proteins | sample S1TSphfallax_3_FD_88678 | JGI IMG/M metagenome (GOLD analysis project Ga0116230, IMG submission 88678) | Host-associated microbial communities from peat moss isolated from Minnesota, USA - S1T2_Fd - Sphagnum fallax MG | ecosystem: Host-associated > Plants > Peat moss > Unclassified | place: USA...
ATGTCTTCAAACTCCAAAAACTCTCTCCCTAAGGCAATCCCCAAGTCACCATCAACATGAACAAGAAAACAAAATTTAGCAAGAATTCATAATTCAAACCCCTCAAATGTCCAATTGCCTATTCCTATTCGCAATGTCTTGTAATCCCAAAAACTATGTAATCTACCTACTCCCTTAACAAAGACATTAATATCATAGCCATGAAGAACATCAAAAACATTACCAGCTTGTCCCATCCCATCAACTTCCAAAATTAATGTCAAACTAATAGATGTAATGAGAACATCATATTGAAACTAGTGAAATTGTGATTAGTTCATCACATAAGCGATGATAACACAATTCATAACACTTGTGAGTGCTTTTGCAATTACCTATATTTCAAGGTTGTCACCATGTTTATGCATTTGTCATGACACAATGGACGTATTTGGATGCAAATGCACCCCTACATCACGTTAATATAGGGTCAACCTAGGTCAAAGGCATTATTGGGCCACCCAAGGTAGGCTTATGGGCAACTGAAATTGGACCCATTTCGACTATCATAAACCTTGTGTTGATTGAAACACTTGTCAATCACCCTAGGAATTTGGTCACCAAAATTTTGGTAGACACAATTGTTGAAGGTAGAACTGTATTCTAGTACTCAAACAGATTGGGATGCATGGGAATAGTAAGTAAGAGTTGTGATGTCTATTTTGGACAAGTTGGATGGAGGAGATTTAGTAGGAATAGAGTGGACAATAGTGGAGGATGATTAGGTGAGGTTAGGGGACAATATGACATGACTACATCCATTTCCATTCCTTCTCGATGTACAATTGGATAGGTGCACACAAAGGATATGGGTGTAACCTTTCAAGATGTTGTGGAATGGGTTCAATGCTACTCGAGGTGGGTGGAAATGGAACTTTGACAAAATTTCCCTTCTTGAGTTTGATTATGCCATCTTTGGGGTCACACATTATTTCCGAAGGACCAAGAATCTCTCCAAGTTGAAGTAAGGTTTGCATATCATGAAAGAATGTCAATAAAAAAATAACACATGGAAATAAAAGAAGCAATTGAATGCACCATGAACATTATCTACCCACTATGTCCACCCATGTTCACTTGAGGCACCATGGTGTCCACACCTTCTTGTTCCTATTTCCAACCATTCCCTATCACATACAAGGTATTTCAAAAATTGAAGTAAAATGCATGTAGTAAAATGAAAAAATGTATGGGAATGAGGTATGGCAAGTTTGATTGTAATCAAGTTTTGAATCATAGAGATGGTACAATACTGCACCACCCACGCCTTCAACCGATCGATGCCCAATTCCATGATTGCTTGTGCTTGGCCTAATTCTTTCTTGGTATTAAAGGAGCGAAGTCAACCCTCATTGATGCACACATCCAAGAAACTAGTAGAACCTTATTATTTCATGGCCATTCATTTTGAACTCTAAAAGATGTTCTTCAATGCTTGTTGTTTGAAGACACAAACCTGGACATTCATGGTTAGTCGCGAATGATTCACAAAACAAACCATTAGAACAACACAATAATAGTGAATAAACCCACTAACCCCAAAGTGGCCTTCAAATGTGTTTGATATGACAAAAATAGGGGATTAGAGAGAAGGATCGTAAACTATAGACAACCTTGATTTGGGGGGGTCAAAATTGGAATAAGGGGAAAAATGAAAATGAAGGTGGAGAAGGTCAATTGGGGAAAATGAAACTTAAATAAGGGGAAGAATGAAAATGAAAATGGAGAAGATTGAGAATAAAGATGGAAGAGGCGAAGGAAGGGACATGTGTGGATGAAGATGGAGGGTGAAAAATGGGGATGAACAATAATGCAAATTGTGATTGAAAAGGTTTGAAAGTAATAGACACGTGAGATGAAAATAGGAAAAAATGAGGATACAAGGGATTAAAGAAGGATCGAAAGGTAAAATGGAACTAAGGTTTAGAACTAACATGATGGAATATGGATGTAGAAAAATGAAGGATGAAAGTAGGGTTTAGAAGAATGAAGCATCAAACAACACCTGAAAACAAACCCCCAAGGTTCATTTCATTATTGGGTAGTAATTTCTCACACCTCTTACCACACGAGATGGAATTAGAGTTGCAATGACTAAATAATGGAATAAAAACATGTACAAAACTAAAGGATAGAATAAGGTTTCACATAATGAAGGATGTAATTAAGTTTTCACATAATGAACTTATAATTAGAGTTTCACTTAATGAAAGATAAAACTAGGGTTTCACAAAATGAAAGATGGAATAAGGGTTAAGAGGATTGAATGATGGAATTAGGGTTTCACAAAATGAAGGTTGGAATAAAGGTCAAGAAGAGCAAAGGATGGATTTAGGGTCCAGAAGGATGAAGATTGTAATTGTGGTGTACAAGGTTGACAACTAAAATTAGTGTTTGGAAGAATGAAAATTTTAATTAGGATTGATTGTTCATCATCCAATAACATCCAAAACAGCTTCAATTATATCTTGAAAAAGGTTAGGTGCAATGTGAGGTGACTCTGTCCTTCTACTTTCGGTTATATGAGGTGACTATACTCGAAAGTGCATATGCTACCAATGAAAGAAAAAATGCAAGTGTACTTCTAGATGTTAAATTGCATTTGTAGTTGAAATCAAGTAGCTTGTTTTTTATGCATCAATCATAATTTAAAATTAATAGATACATTTTCCAAGCTCAACACGTCAAATCCTAGAATTTGATGTTAAATTGTCATTCATTTAAACCAACTTTTGAAGGTTTAACACCGTGTTCGACTTGGTTGCAAACCACTTGTCACTTAAAACATTATTTATAACACATATGTTATCCAAATTTAGATTGCCTTAGCTCTTTAGAAAGCCAACTATGAGACGCACCTTTCTACCAAATCCTAAGCTCTGCAGCTAAACTAGTAGCAAGTTATGCGACCAAACCCGAAAAGGTTTTGCAAAAGTATGAGGTTTAACATGACTGCAGACCATCGATCATTTGAAACATTGTTTCTAACACATATGTTGTTCAAATTTGGCTTGCTTTAGCTCCTTAGAAAGTTAACTACGAGGCGCACCTTTCTATCGAATCTTAAGCTATGTAACTAAGCTAGTAGAAAGGTATTGACGCGCTCCCAAGTCCCAAGTTAGGCCCAAGATGGGCCTTGGTTTCTAAAACAGCGGAATTGTGGGACTTGAGGGCACGTTCCCAGCTTTTAGCACTAAAAGGGGTAAAGGGGCGTGTTGAAGCTCCGAGATGGGACTAGAGAGAGGGATAAACTTTAGTTACTTATTCGGACCTGCATCAAGCCAACCAACAAGTTGGTTAGTTTGCATTCTGGAGCACCCTTCGTGCTAGGACAAGCCACGGGCAACTTTGGACTCACAAGAATCACCACGGCCCGGACTCGGAGGAAGCCACCACCTTCCCCCATATAGTATTTTATGCGTTACTCCGTGGCACCCACATCTGAATGGCTTTTTGTCCCGGGACTTTTAGTGGTCGGGAGTCAAACTGCTAGTTTGACTCCCGGCCTTTCTTTTTGCCATAACTTGTGTTACAAATGTCCAAATGGTTCATGCGAGGCCATTTTTGACATCTACACTTTAATAGCTTTCCAATGACATGAAAAACGCCTCAAGGCGAGGTGTATTGACCCCTGTAATCAGACTTTGAAGTTTCAAGAGTCCTAGAGGACTCCCAAGTCCCCATTTCGGGAGTGTGAATGTCATCCTCACACTCTTCCAAAAATGGGGTTGCGACAAGTATGTTACTAAACCCGAGAGGGTCTATAAAGTTTTTCTAGGATTTCAAACTCCCAACACTAACCCTACCTACTTCCATTTTTCCTAAACTACTACAATTTTTTGATCTACTCTCCTTCTTTCTACCATCTACCAAGGATTACTCCTACCCAAGAAGGTTGTGGAAGCAAGACCTCTCAAGATTTGAGTTTAAAATAATGTCAGAAAAAGATAGAGCAAAATGATCCGACTTCCCCCTTTTAAAGAGAATGAAGGAGGATCCCCACTTGGTGGCCAATGGAAGGAGAAGGAGAAGGTTATTTTTCACCTCTTTTCACTTTTCCCCCAAGCAACTTTACTTAAACCTTTGTCTTTTTCCTTACTTTACCATGGTTCTAGGTCATTATTTACGTCTTTTCTCCTTTTCCCTTGGCCTATAAATTGCGATCGCACATTTTGATGTCACAAGTCTCCCATACATTCATTGTCGATTCGATTTGGTTGAAGATTTTTTTTTTCCCTTGAAATTATGGCGTTGCGTATGGCCATGTCTTACGGGCCTCAAGATGCATAAGCAAATGAAGAGCCAGCCCCGGAGTTGTTTTTAGATTTGATGTTGATGCAACATCCTCATGATGAAGAACCCAAATCGCGAGAAGTGCACGCTCGTCTTGAAATCAATCCCCTTCAAGCTTGGTACTACCACATTTCCCCGAACTCTCGCACCCTAGTGATTTTGTTGCAAGTCAACCTCGTTTCTGGCGATGAACTTGAAACCATTTGTGAAGGTTGTTACAAGACTCAAGACACCACCATTTTCGCATGGTCTTCAATTCTTGGTGTTGTACACCATCATTGGTTACGCGATTCGATTTGCCGATTGCCTCCTAATAGCAAGGCAAATTACCTAGTTCGCACCATTCGACGCATCCTAGATTTTTTACAGTTATGAATTATCATTATGACATACATTAAGACTCCACATGTAATTGCAGCTCTGTGTTGAGCTGAACCATAATTTAAATAAATGTTCCATTCATCATGAAATTCAAGTTGCCATTACCATAATTTAAATGAATGGACTTTGGTTTGGTTTTATGATGGACCTCAAAAACATTTGGGGAAATGGTTTTTATTTTAAAATGTAATAATGAAATTAAACTTGAAATGGTTTAATTCATATTTAATAAATTTAATGATCTCTGGACTTTTATTTGGTGAAAAACAAGCACATTTTTCAAAATTCCATTTCATCTTGAAAGGAGACATGATTTATTTTGAAAATTTAGAAGTATGTTTTAATTAATGAAATCTACAAGATAAAAATTTTAATGGAAAAAAATCACTTGGAATCAATGCATTATTGCTACTTAACTACAAAATTTTGGGGCTTGAGAAAATACAAAGAAAATGGATTCTCAAATTTGTAAATTCTTGCCATTTTTTGGTCCACCCTACCATGCACTTACTAGGCAATACACCCTTACATTTTATTACAAGCCAATCTCTACATGATTGATGAGAACTAGGTCTTTGTTGCCAATGTGGTGGTTATTGACCTAGCATGGTAGACAATGGCTATGAATGTCATTAATTGATTAATCAATGTAATTGTGGAACTTAGTGATATTACTAAGATCCGCAAATATAAAGGGCTGCATGACAAGCACCACTTTATTCTAACGGCCATGGAGGTGCACAAAGCACCTAAACATGGTATTGACGCACCCCCAAGCTCCTTGATGGACTCAATTGCAAGTCCAAAGGTGAAGACAACAAAAGGAGAAGGAGTTAGGGCGCGTTTTTGGCTCGCATCATTTTAGGGGTAGAGGGGTGTGCTGGAGCTTCGAGATGGGACTAGGAAGATTGACAAGCAACTCAATTACTTGCATGGACCTGCACAAACCAAACCACAAGTTGGTTAATGCATAGTAAGAGCATTTTGGTGCATGCACGAAACATAGGAAAACACAAATGCACAAAATTCACCACGACCTGAACTTGGGGGAAACCACCACCTTCCCCCTTATAGTATCTCTATGCTTGGCCACGGGACTAGCACCCAATGTCATTTTGTCCCGGGACTCCCAAGTGAGAGTTTCGAAATTCCCATAGGACTCTTGTGACTTTGAAGGCCCATAACTTTGTGTGTAAACCTCTAATTGACATGAGGTTTGAATCAAAATTTTAACCCTTGTTGAGAGATTTTCAACAATATGTTGCATGCCACTTGCATGTAAGAAAATTGGGGCGATTCCTGACCCATCTTTTGGCCATAACTTGTGTTTTAAGTCTCCAAATGGGTCATGCAAACCCATTTTAGATATCTACGTTCAAAGATCTTTTCAATGATATAAGGAACTCTTCAATCCAATGGGTTTTGACCCCTATAATTTCTTTATAAAATTCGGAAGTCCATCAGGATTCCAACTCCCAAAATGGGAGTTCACTTGGGAGTGTGAGGGTTCATCCCTTCACACTCTCCAGCACTCTCGAAAGCATGAGATTTGACTCCCGAACTTCCCTCTTGGCCCACACCCTTGCAAGCCCTTGCCTTGGTCGTGAGCCCAAGGCTAAGGTTGCAACATATATGGATTGTTTCATCAAGGAATGTGTTCATCTTTTCTAGGATAAATGATCGGAAAGTCATTCATCCTTGTCTTTTTACATTTGGATTTTTAGGAAGCATGTTAATATTGTTCTTCAATGTGCTTTAGCCTTTGTTATAGAGAGCAAGATTACATTGGCAAAAGATGTTTGATCTAGACCTCCTATTATTATTAGATCTCACAACTTGCATATTGGCAACATTATAAGGGCTATGGGTGAAATAGCTTCCTACCATGAAAGGGATTAGCTTTCTCCTTTCTTTGGATTTTGCGGGCAATGCATCTTTTGGCCTTTCTTTGGCCTTCCATGTGATGATTCTAATCATCACCTTTTATTAGATTTTTTCTTTTTCTATTGCTAAAATGGAAGTGTTTTTTAACATTGTTGTGGATTAAGGTTATGTCATGTTTCCATCTTAATGAGATTCATTTGAAAGAAATGATTAATATAAAGTTTGATACTATATGAACTTTAATGTTCCTAAAGTGTAATATAGTTGTTGATCTCTTTATGTTTCCTAAAACCTTTTTAAAGTAAATTGGCCACAATTTGTTATATATGAAATGCAATTTTGAGTCCTAATATTTGGGCTCAACTTTCTTGGCAAGATCAATAGAAAAAAACTACCTTGGTAGCATCAACATTAATAGATTATACAAGAGCTTATATTGGCTCAAATTTCTTAGCGACATATTCAATTATAGAAAAGAGTTTATTTTGTTAATTGTTGGAGAAATTTCCAACTCCCTATTAAGGCTCAAATTTCTTGAGAACATCAACACTTAAGAATTTAGTTTGCTAATTTATTGTTAGTTGTTTTGTTGACTCCTATTTTGGTTCTAATTTCTTGTCAAAATTAGCGCAAAAAAAATTCAATTTGTTAACTTATTATATAGACTGATTTCTTATGTCCTATTTGGGTTCTAATTCCTTAACAAAATTGGTAGTAAACATATTCGATTCTTAACTTATTATATAAGTTGCTTTCTTATGGTCCTATTTGGGCTCACATTTCATTGTAAAATATAAAACTATATAAGTTGTTTTCCTAATTAGGCCCCAAACCCAAACCCTAAACCTTGACATGAGGATGTAGACCAATGAAAAGGAACATTCCTACAAATCCAAATCAAAAGGAGAACAAATTAGGTTTATATTAATCAGGTCCAATCAAATTTTCTCTCAATGGGTTTGTGCCTGAACTTTGAATTTTTTTATTTTAAAAACCCAACATTGCAAAGATAACTCCTTTTCAAAACAACTACTTTGAAAATAACATGTGATCATAAACCTAGTGAAACTTATGTGGTTACAAAGTGTTAGACCATCATCACCTTCATACAAATAACAAAGACAAGTTGCCACCATTCCCAAATTCAAATGAAACTATACAACTAGTTTTCATTTGTTTAAACTTTGAAATTATCCATCTGGACCCTTAAGTATTAAGGTGTCCTTTTTGTAATCTTATTTTGACAAATGGAAGGTCACATTTGTGGCCTTGGTTTGAATGAAAGTATGTTAGTCATTTTTACATAGGCGTTCATTCATTGGAAGAAGGCTTTCAAAAGTTTAGGGCTAGGACAATGTATGGTTGCAAATTAAGGTTCTCTTTATTAGTGCAAGCAATTTTTGCTTTCCATTTTCAACTCGAGTTCCTTTGTTGTAAGAGAGGTAGTTTTTTTCTAAAACATTAACTTCATTCGGGTCTTTGAATTAGTAATGGTTTTTACAGCTTCAATTCCAATGCTATCAATCGATGTACATTCATTGAACAACATTCTTCTTTTTCTTTTTGTTGTTGCAAGGTGCTGCTACTGTTTGAAGGTGGTTGCACAAGGATGTAACATACTATTTTTGTTCTTGTTGTTGTTGTAGTTTAAACATTTCCACACTCTTCCATCTAAAGCTCTGAAGCTCTTTCACTCCAAGGCTGAATCATGAACTTAAATTGTTTCAACTCCCAAGGCTTCTTATACTTCCATTCATGCCTATTAAGTAGTGTCGATAATGTTGTTGCTACTACTATTAGGTTGACCCATCTCTAGGTCAGATTTGATTCTAAATGTCAATGAAGCTCTAGGTGAGAGATTTGTAATGGTCATCTTCAATTTGGAGATTGAGTTCAAGTAGCCTTCGTTAGTTTCCAATTGCAACAAAAAGAAGGGGAGCAAGAGACCAACATGGAAGTGCCTACTTTCAAATTCACATCCTAGCCTTTCCATCACACCACATTTTCCAAGACTTGCCTTTTTTCCCTTTCTTCTTGCCTTTACCATCAATAATTTTTAGAGGGTTTTTATTCTTCCCTTAATTGTAGTGTTACACTATTTTTGTGTGGCTAACTTTATAGTTGAATAAGAGCTTTCAAGCTCTTTGTGTGCTTGCTTGCCATATTGGGTTTATTTGCATTTCACTTTCGAAGGAGACTCAATCTAGGTGTTGGGTTTGAAAGGGTGGGAAATTATCCACACTTTTCAAATTTTGGATTTCTCCTTTGTTTAATTGAGCATTTTTGTGTCTTTTTTGTTTACTTCCAAGAGTTGTTATATTACCTAGATTCACAATGATGTTATAAGGAGTTGCAAGCTTCAATCCATTAATAACCATATACAATATTGCCCAGTTGTCACCTGCATTTGTTTATCATTCATTCATTAAACAATGTTGCCTCATGAATAGCCATTTCGAAAGGGGGATTACTATTTGGTGAACGTGTGAATTTGAGTGTGAGTATGAGTAGGTGAATAGGATCAAATTTTTATGGGAATATTTTATTGACACATGGCAAAAAAATTCATGACATGGAGGAATATTTTTCCACGTGTCCAAAATGAAAAATGATAATGGATGAAAGGATAAAATGGATGAAAAAGATGAACAAAACCTATTCATAACCAAGAGTTATGTATTAATCCAAACATTAGTTGTTCACAATCAAGAAATATGTGTCAACCAAAACACCACCTATTCATTTCCAAGAGGTATGTTCCCATTAGGAATTCAAATAATATAAGACTGCACATTCTTTATACCATTGCAACCTATTTTTATTTGAATTTAGTCTTTCAAACATGTTATGTCTAAGAACATTGTTGCTACTTAAAAGATAAAATGGATGAAAAATAAAAACAAATGAACAAAATCTATTCATAACAAATAGTTATGTGTCAATCCAAACTTTACCTTTTCACAACCGAGACGCATGTGTCAATTGAAACACCACTTGTTCATCTCCAAGAGGTGTGTTCCCATAAGCAATTGAGACAATATGAGATCGCACACTATCTATTCAACCTATTTTTTACATCAATTCAATCTTTCAAACCTTTTATGTTTTGAAGCATTTTTGCTACTTGAAGAATCAAATTACATTATTTCCCCCTCTCCACCACAACTACCTAGCTTTAATTTTTCTACAACTACAACCCATTTGCAATTTCTAAACATCTATTTTATAGTGGCAAAAATAAAAAATTCACAGCAATGGTCACACCAAACACCTTAGAAACAATGATTGATACTTTTTAATTTCAAGCATACTAGATAGAATATGTGAAATGATAAAAACACCATTGCAATATCCAAGAGATCCCACCTTGTTAAACCCCCTCAAGTAGTTGTTAGAAATCAAAACACGGATATCATAATGGAAAAAACAAATTGACAAAACAAATGAATGGGCACATGGTGATGGGCAAATTCAAAAATTGACAAAGAAAATATTACATTGTTCAAATAAACTATAAACATTCCAAAGGAGGATATGGAAGACAACCAATGGGCGATGTTTACACATGCAATGGATTTCTTCCAAGAATGGGCAAGTTTGAAAAAATTGATTCTAGAACATTTTTTTACGAACTTATCAAAAGATTTGTCAATGGAGGAATTAGTAACCTTTGGGAACTTCCTTTCAACAGAATTTATGGAACCAAGTAAATGACTATATGCAACTATAGGTAGGCAACCCTGGGTGCCACAAGATTTAAATAACAAAGTGATAAAACAATCTATGAATCGTCAAATGATAGGTTCACCCCCAAAACCACGAGATGTGTACAATAGTAGAAAAAAAAATGTCCCAACAATTG
>Ga0116230_10007989_pt1 | contig 10458 bp, 10 predicted proteins | sample S1TSphfallax_3_FD_88678 | JGI IMG/M metagenome (GOLD analysis project Ga0116230, IMG submission 88678) | Host-associated microbial communities from peat moss isolated from Minnesota, USA - S1T2_Fd - Sphagnum fallax MG | ecosystem: Host-associated > Plants > Peat moss > Unclassified | place...
ACACAAAAGTCCAAGACAAATCAAATTGTGATTTAACTTACATGACATCATTTTGAAAAGAAAACCAATTGGTCCACATAACAAAAATAGGTTAAAGAAGAGTTCATAGTTTGTAGAACTAAAGCGTCACCTAGGGTCCAAGGTTGCTCATTTCTTTGTTTTTTGTTTTTTTTTTCATTGTTTTTTTTATCCTTGTTTCTCAAATTCTATGGGAATGGAAGACATTGTTCAAAACACACTAACTCCCCCATTTTTATCAATTATAGAATTGACATGGGTGGTTTAGTGGGTTTTCTCACAAGGTAATTGCTAAAAAAAACATTTTCAGCTCTTCAAGTAAAATGAAAGTGAAAATAAAAAATTTAAAAAATCATAAAAAAAGAAAAAAAAAAGAAAAAAAAGAAGATTAACCTAATTCTCTCATATGTCAATCGCACATTTTTGATATTTAACCCTCAAATTGGACCCCAAGCCTTTAGACACACTCATTGTAACTTAGGAAAAAGAGTTTTTAAAAATGTGATGAAGGGTCCAATTCAAGGTTCAATGTGCTTCAAATTGGTCTGTGGGCTTTTGGTCCCTGGATCCTTGTCTAAAGTGGCCCTTAGAAATAAATGGAGGAACGGGTGTGTGTTGTGTTGATGAACGACCATCGTAAAGAAGGCGACGAAGGAGGACGAGAAGAAGAAGATGACGATGGGCTCTTCCATGTGCTCCTCATCTCGTTGCAATTGTCAATATCACAATTCTTGCAACTTTGCTCACGTTTTTAGTATCGGTAAACTTTTAGACACAAAAGAGGAGGAAAGTCTGTGTGTGCGTGTGAATGTGCTGTGTTGGTGAATGACTCTCTCTCTCTCTCATCGTCAACGAACGTCTCTGGCAAATCTGATCCAGGATCCGTTCAGCAGCAGCACAAGCAGTACTTGACTCATTCGTTATGCAAGTGTTTACGTACCATACGATGATCCATGGAATCCTTGAATGATTTTGTGTAAGCTGGTGAGAGAGTAGCAAGCATTCAGTCAGTCAGTCAAATCAGTCAAGCCAGTCTTCTGGAGCACAATCCACCTTGGCCACATTCTCACTTTTGCTACATCGCGAGATCAAAAGTCACAGACTGCTAGTATGCTGTCTCACAAACAGATGAAAAGTGGGGGAGGAATGATCTAAACAGCAAAAAGGAAAATATAAGGATTCATAACCCAGATATCCTCAACTCCTATTTTGCAGCTTTCATGTCCGAAGATCACTGTTGGAAAGTAACACGAGCAAGAAAGAGAAATATCGAGATAGAGAGAGAGAGAGAGAGAGAGAGGGGTATGAGTTGAAGGGAAAAGAACGGGATTTACAACCCACAATCCTGTTGAGCAGCTGTCGAGATCAGACACCTTTGAGGATAGAGAAGGAAGGCGGAGCTGAGGAGGAGGGGAACTGGAGTAGAACTGTAGAATTCCTTTTTCCCCTAATGTCTGAGAGTGTATCGACAGTAGAGTTTTGAGTTGAGAAGGAGAGCCGCCGCCCAAGAGCAGAGAAGGAATGGCAGCTCTAACATCGGTTGGGTTTTTGCTGATTGCAGCCGCGGCATGGTATGTGGCAACGGATCCATTCCAGCATTCTGTAGGAAACGGAGTGAAGCATTTCGAGCCTCAATATATTGCAGCACCCACTTACGATATCCTCCAGAATTTCTCGAGGGACACTGACAGCAAGCTGCAGAAGGCAGAGTTGAAATGGAGGGGTGAATTTTGGGGGCCGGAGAGTGTGACCTTCGATGCCCGAGGCAGGGGTCCATACACTGGCATCAGCGATGGGAGGGTTATGAGATACGATGGTCCCGAGCTCGGATGGTCCACTTTTGCTTACACTTCACGAAACAGGTGTGGCATACTCTTCCATCGGGCCGTTTCAGGCACGATTTTCTTGTTCCTCGGAGCTTTTCCTTCAGTTTGTAGGTAGCTGTACATTTCTGTTGTGAATCCATCTAGATTTGCACAGAGAATATGGTTCTTCCTGATTTTGTGTCTTGAAGTGATGGATTCAAACATCGCCATAGATGTTATCTCTAGGGTTTTGATATAGCATACAGAATGCATGATTATCAATCTATTATTCTTGCTGTGGACCTCATCTCTTGCAACAGCAGCAAGAATGCACTCACTGCTGCTCCTGAGACTCACACTTTGCTGTCTTAATCCAACAACAAGGTGTCCAGATTTGTCTACTATGTTTGCATTTTCTCCATACTCTTCTTGTCTGTCTGCTTGCTAGCATTGCTCAATGACATGTTCATTTTTTTCTTTCCTGCATCCTTCAATTGATTGCTCATTTCTCCAATTTAATCAGGTTCATTCCAGTTATGTTTTTTTCTATTCTGACATCCTCTAGTCAAGTGAACAATTGTTTTGTTGGTGAATGGTTTCATGGGCTTTGTTTATGCAGCACACAAGGCTTGTTGTAACCAAACCCAGTTGAATCTGTCTTGATTTTTTGAATGATATTGAATCCAAATCCAGTTGAATCCATCTTGAAGTTTTTGAATGATGCTGAATGTTGGTTCTGAATGGAATTCATGATCAGGTCGGACATTTGTACACCAAAAACCCCACCAGCTCCAGATCTAGCTCATGAGCACATATGTGGGCGACCTCTAGGATTAAGGTTTGAGAAGAAGACAGGGAACTTGTGGATTGCAGATGCTTATTTTGGGATCCTGAAAGTTGGTCCAGAAGGAGGTCAGGCTGAGCCTGTTATTACAGAGATCGATGGCATTCCCATGCGCTTTAGTAACGATCTTGATTTTGATGAAGATGGAGTCCTTTACTTCACAGACTCCAGCACCAAATGGTCTCGCAGGTGCAAGATTTTAAGTCAAGTAACTTCCACAGTTTTTTTGTATTTCCATTCTCTGGATGATGCACACCTGTTTCACTATTCTCAATGGCAGTGATTTGTTCTCTTCATGCACATGTAAATATGTCACTATCCACTGCAAATTCCACTTTGACCAGTATGATGTTCCCTAGCAATTACTATAGTAGGCAAGTGTTGGTTTAATATTGCAGGCAATTTTTCCTCTCTATTCTTGAAGCTGAGGATACAGGGAGATTCTTGAAGTATGATCCAAAAACGAAGGAGCCCACTGTGCTAATTAAGAATCTGCGTTTTCCAAATGGGGTGGCTGTGAGCAAGGATGGCTCCTTTGTTGTTCTGTGCGAGACACGAGGGGGCAGGTTTTTTTCTTCTTCAGTTTGCAAAATACAATCAGTTTTAAAGCCCATAATGAATCTTTGTTTATATTACCCTGAGTGTATTGAAAATGGAACTTTGAGTCTTTTAGCTACTGTCCTGCTATTTATGAGTCTGGCTCTGAAAGGGCGGTCTAATGATTTCTGCGCTGCTTGGATTCCAGATTGTTGCGCTACTGGCTGAAGGGAGAGAAAAAGGGCACACATGAGATGTTTGCACTTCTGCCTGGGTGGCCAGACAATGTACGACGCAACCCCAATGGTGATTTCTGGGTTGCCATTCATGCTCTTCGCACTACTGGTGACATGTATTTTGGTATGTTTCCATGGTTGCGATATCTTGCAGTTCGCTTCCCGATCCCTCAAAAGTACCTGTACAAGCTTTTCACTGGACATCTTCATGCCATGGTTATTCGCTATGGCCCTGATGGCAGCATCAAGGAAGTCTTAGAAGATCAGACTGGCAAGGTGGTGCAATTTGTGAGTGAAGTTGAAGAGCATGATGGAAAACTTTATCTTGGGTCAGTTCTGCTACCTCATCTTGCTGTTTATACAATACCCACATCTTCTGATTCCTAAGCATTTTTTTTTGCTTGACCAATCAATGGCCTTCATTAGTTTGTTCAAACAACAAGCTAACATAAGATCTCCTTTGAAACTTTTGACTCTTCTTACAGTATATATGTGAAGCTTTGGTAATGCTAGAACATGGTAACATATTCAATGTCTCTTGCATGTCTTTCATGTTTGTATAATTCTTACATGGGGGTTGGAGTTACATAAGGATCTAAAATTTGATCATAGGTTTTAGTATGGCATTAATACATAAGGAGTGAATTGGATCATAGATTCTTATGACTATTTCAGCTAGTTAATGGCATTGTGAGGTTGATATCATTGTAGAGGTTGATGCGAAAACCAAAAAATACAACCTTTGCCAAAGACATCAAAATCTGTGCAAACATGAAAGCAATCCATCAGTCAATGATAAATAGAAACATATGAGTACAATCATTTGATATTGAAAGAATTGAACTTCATTTTACCTTATATGAACAACATTAGATAACATGGCACAAAAGATATATAGGAGTCATGCTTCAAAGTTAGTAATGGATCTTATTTTAACATATGGAAGCATATTGATACACGCCAATTTTCTAGGCTGGAAAATTGTGGTCACTGGTTCATGGTAAAGAGCAACCCTGCCAACACCAATTGTGTAGCTGCTGTTCTGTATCCTTCACCTGCCACAAGAGTAGGAAGCATTAGTGCTTGGGAGGGTACAGGTATAGTATGTCTTGCAGAAATTTGATAATTTTTATGAAGGATAACAAACTATATATTACTCCTGTGATAGTCTAAGAAGGATAAAATGCTACTTGATATTTCGATATTGGAGCTATCTGACATTCATGTAATGTGGTAAAAGCCTTTTAGAGTGGCTCCTTTTAGAATGACTGGACCTGCATTTGATGTTATAAGTCCACAGATGTGCTATCTTACGTGGGTTTTTGGATGTTGGTTGGGTTGTTGATAATTTTTTTTGCCAATCTACATCAGCTTACAAGATAATTCTTGTTTGAGTTGTAATTTCAGCAAGAAACAACAATCTTTTTGCCAGAACCAGAAGACCTCTCAGATTTGTGCTAACCCCACATATGCTTACACAGAAAGAATGACCCCAGGAAGTGCATCACTCATAGAGACACAGTTACATGATAACTCCCACACAATCTGTACTTCTAACACCACAAGGAAAGCAGTTGAAAGAACATGTGCTCAATGTTAATCAGTCAACCCACATATAGTGACTCAATCCCTTTGACCCACCTTAGAAGCCAAATCAAGTATATAGCATGTCAAACACACATGATTGACAGAACTCAGAGGCAGCATAACACGGCAGTGTACATGTTGCCTGAAGATTCCAAGAGAAAAAACACAGAAGTTGGGAAAAAACCTCTTCTCTACCTGCCAGTATACTTCTTACCAGTGGCATCAATCTAGGTACTCTGCTTTTCACGTCAGTCTCTTTGCCAATTTTGCTTCTTCCCATTGGGATGACAGCTTCTACAAGTGTGGTTTCTGCAGTCAATAAGATTTGGAAAGAATTTCTCTTTGTGTTGGGGGTCAACATAAGAATCTGAAATAACTCCTGGCTACAATCACCAAAGAAGCGGGAGACCATTGCAATTGTAACAAGCTAAGAACTGGCATGATAAAAGATGGATAAAGCAACTCATTGGACCAAAAGATTGGTCCATGAATACGAGACCTACATCACCACTTTGAAACTTGGATCTCAATCTAGATTTTGTTGGCAGCCAGGATGATGCCTTTACACTTCTCACCCTCAAGAGAAATGGTCTCTTTGAGATGCAAGTGTGCACTCCAATTGTCATATTTCACAAATTGGACTTTTGATATTTGGCCTAACCCTTTAAACATTCTGCTATGTGTGGATTTTACAAGGATATTGACAATTCTCTTGTTGCAATGGCTCTCTGAGGTGCACTGTCATCACCATTGAAGGAATCTTCACGCCTGAAGATAATGGACTGAGATTGTAAGGTCTTCAAGATCTTGTGACTTCAAAAACACAATTGTCTTCCATCCTAAGACAATGATCAGCTACCAATCTGGATCACCTGGCTGGCACTAAGGTCACTTGATCTCACCAACCAGATTGCTTGATACAAGTTGCCAGAATTTTCAATGAAGTTGCATTAAGTGATCCTAGCCACCAACCCAAGTACTATAGAGGGTAAACTCTGTAGAACAAGACCAAAACCATATGAATATTAGTATACTCTGTAGCTGCCCAGATGGAGTATGATGTAAGTCTCATCACTGAGCTTGGGTCAACAACTATAAAATGGAATCTGTCTAGGACTTGGAGTGATCCACCCCTGCACTTCCTCATTATGCTCTGTTTTGCCTATGGGCTCTCATGGACATGCTCAATCATATGGCAATCACATCTGGTAGTAACAATTCAGAGTCTTAACCTTTCTGCAGTTCCTCAATTGTCTGTTCTGAGCAGATTTCGTCCCTTCTTCTCCCTTCCATTCTTATCATAGGAAAGTGTTCTTGTATTGTCCTGCTATTCTCTCATGTAAGCTCTGAGAATCAACATTAGTTGCATCTCAGTCTTCTTTGGTAACAATGACATGTTCTTCGTATCTGCACCATGGGAGTACACATCTAACAGGAGGTCTGGTAGCTCATTGAACAGGGGAGGGTGATGGTGAACTTATGACCAATCCAGCTTTCAAGTTGAACAAGTTCGTAAATGTGGAGGAGGTTGAAACATACCATGTACAGCACAATACCACAAAATTTTCCAAGACAACCACAGATTGGTTATTGTCCAATTGACATGCATTGGAGAAATCCAAGGCTTTTAACTGTCCAACAAACTTCTACAGGCCTCTTGCTGGAATTTCTTATTATGGCATCATAACTGTGATATTGTCTCAATAGACAAGCAAAGCTTGAGCCCAAATTATCTGCAACAAAAACTGGATATTATGGGAAGAATGTTGGCAGAAGTGTGACTGATTGCATACTAGTGTGCTTCAATTGAGACACAATCAACTGCAATTAGTGTTGAACAGCAAAAATTTTGTTTAAATGAGTACAAAGATGTACATAAGCATTCAAGCACTCAATCATCTTCACCTTCTTGCATTTCCAAGGTGCCCCGAGAGGAGTAGGTTTTTTCTCTTCCTCTCTGGAAACTATGTACCTCCTCTATATATTCTGTAGTGACCATATTTCTCAGACTGGAAAATTGATGTTTGGCTACTGTTGAAGGCCCAGTTAGACTCTGATGGTCCCTCTTCACTGCTGCTGCTGCTGGTTTCACTACTTCTTGGTGCATTGAGCTCTTCTGACCTGGTCATGTCTCTTTTCTTGCAGGAACTACCCAATATAGCTTGCTCACATCTTGGAGGCTTTGTTGTGAGATGAGCTTGCTCCATTAACAGATTGTCCTTGTAACTTCCATTTCCATGTCTGCTGGGCTCTAAGGTATGGGACACATGACCTTCAGTGCTATGACTCACCATGTAATCTGCAAACCGGAAGATGTGAACAAAAAGATTGTTGCTGTAAGGACTTTTCATCTCCAAGACACAGAGGTCACCTTCTTTCAGGTGCTTGTCTTGGGCAAAAGTCCTCCAGCCCCTACCAAGATGACCTGTGATATGGTGTTTACTTGGATTATACACAACAGGCCATGTCTGGCCAGTTGTGTCTTCCAGCAGTATTGCCTTTTTCTCCAATGGCAGCCATTTCCTTCCAAACGATTTTGGAACCACCTGCAAGTACAGATATCAATCACATCAGTTTTGAAGTGGGGATGATGGGGGATTTAGGGAGATAAGTAACACAACAAGCTCTGTGTTACAGCTCCAACAAGCCCTTCTTTTATTTCCAACTCCTACAGCTCATGGTCCTGCTCAAGGTCATACCACCTTCAGGACTCCTCCAGATGTGTACTCAAAATTTGGTACTGAGAACAAGGAGGCTCTCCTATTCACAGAACAGATCAGGAGCCTCACTAATGCTTTCAACTGAAGGTAGCACAGTTGAAGCAGCAAGGATAATCTGTGGAAAAATGTGTTACTGTCATAGAGCTTATCTCTATCTACTTACTACTCAGAAAACAAGAGGTCCATTTAGTAGTTGAAGAGCAACGTGATGTCACTATTATTTAAGGATCATCAATCCTTGAGAGAGTTTCTCTTATGCAACACAATGTTCAGACAACACAACAACTGATAGGAGTGAACATGAAAAGGACTTACTGTATAGCCTCTTGTGATGTAAGTCCTGCTCATAACCATGATAGCAGATGGGTATGTCTTGGCCTTGAGTGCCTCAGCAGCCTCCAGCATTTCTTTCCTCTTGAGATTCTCCTCAGGTGGTCTCACCCGCAAGGAGGGATGACAGTCTGATCTCAGGTTCTTCTGTTCTGACTCTGTAGCTCGCTGTACCTGGGATCAGCACCAGCCTTGCAAGTGAATCCTTGGAATTTTGAGAGTCTGTCTCTCATGCATGACAAAGAGCCATAACAAAACTTGTTTGATCCACATTTTCAATCTCTTCTGGTTTCAGAAACAACACCACCAAGAACAATGTGCCCAAGAATGTTTTGCCAGTATTTTGTAACTAGTCATTGAGCCAAAGATGTGGAGGATAGTAAGGTACTTGTATTCTTTCAGCCACAGCCAGTATTGTGGCAGGAAGATGACAACACAGCTTCTAGAGACTCAAATAGGCAAGAAGAGAAGCTAAAACTTAGAGCAAGTTTGCATGCGCAAAAAAAGTGGACAGAGAAGCAGTTTTGCAACACAACAAAATCCGAATAGAGAAGAAGTTCATTAACAATGTTCAATGCAGAGAGGCGATGCTATCACTGCAGAGAGAAGCAGATGCTATGCAATTAGCACAGAACAAAGGGCCAGTGAAAGTTAGAGGGAGAGACACAATTGTGTATTGACCTGGGGAGTGTGCCACCGCTGCTGGTCAGACAGTGATGGATATCTGGGATTTTGTCCAGGATTCAAGGCAGGATCAATAGCTTCTGATCCAGGCTTCTGTACATTGTGTCCCCTGTTGTTTCCATTTTCCACACCTGAAGTGTATGGATCAAAAAGTCGGCTACATGTCCTTTTGGGTCTGACAGACCAACCCTGTGCCATTGCTGCTGCAGTCTTGGAATTGAGTACACTATTTCCAGAAACTTCGTGCTCCCATCTCAGACGACCTGAAACCCTTACAGATGTGTTCTTTTTTGGTGAGTGTAAGCAATTTTCCTGATGTGGACTTGGAGATACTTCTTCAGAATGGTGCTTTTCAGGTCGAATCCATGCTAGTATGGTCCGTGCTGGGTTTCGATCGTAGTCATCTTTGCGCTCATCTGACAGTGCTAAAGGGTTGTTCCTTGCTATTTTCTCCACCAGCAGATGTTTTTCAAGCTCCTCAAAGAACAATGATGATTGCTCAACCAATTGCTGGATCCTCTCTGGTAGATCCAGCTTCTCTTCCTCTTTTACACCAAAGCCACCAATCTCATCATGCTCACAGCCAAGTTCTTTGCCCTGTACATCCAACTCACCATTCTCATGATGCTCACTGCCCAATTCTTTGCCCTGTATATCCAACTCACCGTTTTCATGATGCTCACTGCCCAGTTCTTCCTCTTGTACACCAAAGCCACCATTCTCATGATGCTCACTGCCAAGTTCTTCCTCTCGCACACCCCAACCACCATTCTCATGATGCTTGCTGCCAAACTTTTCCTCTTGTACACCCGACCCACCAGTCTCATGATGCTCAGTACCATATTTGAAGCTCCCATTCTTCAAAAGATCCTGGTCAAAAGAACAATTTTCACCTCTTCTGGACCCAGATTCATCTGCCTGCTGCTCTTGGTTGACCTTGCGGTGCTTCCTTCCTGCTACCTTGGAACTGATTGCAACCCTCCTGTTCCTTCTCTTTCCCAGCCTCCTGCCATCAACTAGATCTTTGGAAAGATGTGAATTGAGACTCTTTGGCTCATTCACATCACCAGGAAACTCAGTTTTCTGACAACCATGCTTGCTGTAGATCTTGACAACCAAGTGTGAATTTGCTGTGAGGGTGAAGATGGCATAATCCCCTGCTTCTAGACCATGATATCTCAAAAATGCTCCAAAACCTGCACTCAGACCATGCCGGCCATTTTGAAATGCAAGAGGAACTTGGCAGGTGTATCCAGTTGGTCCTTCCAGAGTAAGTGTATCATCAATTCTGTAGCCATGCTCCTCCATAAATGTCAAGGGAAATCCCTGCAAGAAGCCATGAAAATTCCTGAATCAGTCACATGTCATGAGAGATGAATCCCACACATGCCCAAAATGCCCAAAATCCTGGAAACTATTCAGATGAAATTTCCATCAAGAAACAATATATTGAGCATGTTATAGATCAGAGCTCAATGAGCACAACAGCAAGATTGTACCAATCAGAAATCCAAGACCAAACCCTTGAATCATCAGGGACCAAATCAGTTCTTTCACATTCAGATCAAAGAGTTGCAACCTGGAATGAATCACTGTATTGACTGGTGTTCATTCCAGAACAAGAGGAGAAACTATAGTAGAGTTCCTTCCTTCTCAGCAGGAAGGAAGTCATGCAAAGCAAGTTTGAATTTACTCTA
>Ga0116230_10007990_pt1 | contig 10456 bp, 4 predicted proteins | sample S1TSphfallax_3_FD_88678 | JGI IMG/M metagenome (GOLD analysis project Ga0116230, IMG submission 88678) | Host-associated microbial communities from peat moss isolated from Minnesota, USA - S1T2_Fd - Sphagnum fallax MG | ecosystem: Host-associated > Plants > Peat moss > Unclassified | place: USA...
CCCCGAACGCACCGCCGCGATCGCCCGGATCGAGGCCGAGGTCGCCGCCAACCGCGAAGCGGTCATCGCTGCCGGCGGGCTGTGCGTGATCGGCACCGAACGCCACGAAAGCCGCCGCATCGACAACCAGCTGCGCGGCCGTTCGGGCCGCCAGGGCGACCCCGGGCTGTCCAAATTCTACCTCTGCCTCGAAGACGACCTGCTGCGCATATTCGGCCCCGACACGATGTTTTCGCGGATGATGAATGCCAATCTCGCCGATGGCGAAGCGATCGGGTCACGCTATCTGTCAAAGGCGATCGAGATCGCGCAGAAAAAGGTCGAAGCGCGCAATTACGACATCCGCAAGCAAGTGGTCGAATACGACGACGTGATGAACGACCAGCGCAAGGTGATCTACGAACAGCGCTCCGACATCATGGATGCCGACGCGGTCGGCGACGTGGTGATCGACATGCGCCGCGACACCATCAACGCGCTGGTCGGCGATGCCTGCCCGCCCGGATCGTACCCCGAACAGTGGGATGCCGAAGCGTTGAAGGCACGCACCGCCGATGTGCTTGGCCTTGCCATCCCGATGGATGACTGGCTGGCCGAAGATCACCTCGAACCTTCGGTGATCGACGAACGCATCTGCGCGCTGGCCGATGCGCAGATGGAGGCGCGCATCGCCGGGTTCGATCCGCTCGCCTGGGCCAATCTGGAAAAGGCGATCCTGCTCGAACGGCTCGACCACCACTGGAAGGAACACCTCGCCACGCTCGACGCGCTGCGCCAGGTGGTGTTCCTGCGCGCCTATGCGCAGAAAACCCCGATCAACGAATACAAGCAGGAAGCGTTCACGCTGTTCGAGAAAATGCTCGAATCGATCCGCGAGGATGTCACGCGCATCCTGATGACCGCCGAATTCCGCATGACCGCGCCCGAGACGATGACGCTGCCCGATCTGCCCGATTTCCTCACCCAGCCGGGCATGCTGTTCAGCCATCTCGACCCGCTGACCGGCGAAGATGACGCACGCCCGATCCCCAGCGCCGCCTCTGCGCTCGGCCTGATCGGGGCGCAGGCGGCGGGTCAGGCGCCCGGCCCCGATCCGTGGGCAGGCCAGGATATCAGCCGCAACGCGCCGTGCCCGTGCGGATCGGGCCAGAAATACAAACATTGCCACGGCGCGACGGTGTAATCCGCTGACGCGCCGGGGAGGCGCAGGTTCGTGATCGAAGGTGATATGACCCCGATCGGCGTGCTGTTTTTCACCGCCTGTCTGGTGGCGATGATCACCCGGCGGATCGGGCTGCCTTATTCGGTGGGACTGGTTGCCGCGGGCATCGGGCTTGGGTTTACCGGTCTGCTCGGCACAGTCCAATTGACGCCGCAGCTGGTGTTTACGCTGCTGCTGCCGCCGCTGGTGTTCGAGGCCGCGTTGCACCTCGGCTGGCGCCAGGCGCGGCGCGAGGCGCCGCTGGTGCTGACGCTGGCGTTCGTTGGCACATTGCTGTCCGCAGCGGTCGTCGCGGTGGGCATGCATGGGCTCGCCGGCTGGGGCTGGCCCGCCGCCTTGCTGTTCGGCGCGCTGATCGGGGCGACCGATCCGGTCGGCGTGATCGCGATGATGAAGGAGCAGAATGCCGAAGCGCGGCTGCGCTTCATCATGGAATCCGAAAGCCTGGTCAACGATGGCGTGGCCGCGGTGCTGTTTGCGGTCTGCCTCGCAGTCAGCGGTGGCGCCGCGATCAGTGTGGCCGCGATCGGCGGCACCTTGCTGCTTACGCTTGGCGGCGGGGTCGTGTGCGGGTTGGCGGTTGCCGGCGGAGTGCTGCTGATTGCCGACCGTTCGGACGATCCGCTGGTCGAACTCACGCTGACGCTGCTCGCCGCCTATGGCTCGTTCGCGCTGGCGCAGGCCATCGGCGGGTCGGGCATTCTGGCCAGTCTTGCCGCCGGCATGCTCGTCGGCAACAGCGGTCGGCGCCGCGTGCTGTCCGCGCGCGGGGGCGAAGCGCTGGTGCGGTTCTGGGGGTTTGCCGCGTTCCTCGCCAACTCGGTGATTTTCATCCTGATCGGCAGCCGCGCCGCAACGCATGTGTTTGCCGCGAACTGGTGGCCGGCGGTGATCGGCGTGGTGCTGTCGCTGGGGGGACGCGCGGTGGCGATCTATCCGGTGGGCGCGCTGTTTGTCCGCACCCCGCTGGCGATGGACCGTCAGACGCGCAATGTGCTGTTCTGGGGCGGCTTGCGCGGTGCGCTTTCGTTGGCGCTGGCGCTGGCGGTCCCGGCCTCGCTGCCCGAACACGATGGGCTGATCGGCGTAGCCCTGGTGGTGGTTGCGTTTTCGATCTTTGTCCAGGGCCTGACCGTGCCGTGGCTCTTGCGCCGCTCCGGTCTGTTGGCGGGCGGCTGAAATAGTCGGTGCTGTGATACGTTAGCGCATTACGGCGCAGGTTTTCGCGCCGGCTGCGTGTCTGATCGAAAACGTCCGGCTAGAGCATGATGCGAAAAAGTGGGCACCGGTTTTTCGCTTAAATCATGCGAAAACAAAGACTCCTAGATCATGATGCGATTCTTTCTTGTCGCATCATGATCTAGAGCGTGATGCGAAAAGAAAGAATCGCATCACGCTCCAGCCGGAGTTTTCCATCAGACATGGAGATGGGACGCGGCGGTGGCGAAACCTCAGACTGCGGCTCAACAACCGTGACGCACGATAGCGCGAAGGCCGTTCGTGAGAGGCAGAGGCCGTCGAATAGGCCCCTTACAACTTGCCGCTTTGGGCGTTGGTCATCTGGCCCGAGACATAGTTGAAGGTGTTGCCGAGCGTGTTGCCGAGCGAGCCCATGGCGGTGATTGCGGCAATCGAAACCAGTGCGGCAATCAATCCGTATTCGATCGCGGTTGCACCACTGGTGTCTTTGACCAGTTTGCGAAAGGTTTGTTTGCTGTTCATTGCGGTCCGTCCCCTGTTACTGCTCATAGTTAAAAAATGGAATATTGTTGCTGTGACGAAATCAAAATTAATGCAACTTAAGTATGCAACCGAAGTTGCCAACGGGTAAAGAGCCGGCGCAACAGCCATATAAAGGTCATATGCAAGTGCATATGAAATCCATATAAAAATGGAAAATTGGCCGATTTGCGCGTCCGCGACGGGGTCAATCCTGCAGCACCAGGCGATACCCGACGCCAGGTTCGGTCTGGATGATCTGCGGGTCAGAGGGGTTGATCTCGACCTTTTGTCGCAAGAGACCGATATAAGTCCGAAGATATTGCGTATCGGTGTCGGAACGGCCCCAACCCGCGGCCAACAGGCGGCGTTGCGTCACGACTTGCCCGGAACTTTCCGCAAGCGTGACCAGCAGGTTGTATTCCTTGGGCGACAGCTTCAGCACTTCGCCGCGCAGCCGCACTTCGCGGGTCGCAAAGTCGATCACCAGTTCGTTTGATTCAAAGCCGGTCGGGCGCGTGGCCTGTCGTTCGTGTCGGCGCAGCGCGACCCGGATCCGCGCCAGCAGTTCGCCCAGCGCAAAGGGCTTGTCGATATAGTCGTCGGCGCCGACATCGAGCGCGGCGATCTTTTCGCTTTCCTGATGACGCGCTGAAATGACGATGATCGGCACCGTCGTGCGGGCGCGGATGCGGCGGATCACCTCCTTGCCATCCATATCGGGCAGCCCGAGATCGAGCAGGACGATGTCGTTGTCATCAAGATGCGCGCTGGCGATGGCCTCGGCACCGTCGCGCGCAATTTTCACCGCGTGGCCCGCCGCTTTCAGCGCGGGGCGCAGCGCCGCGATGATTCCGGGCTCGTCATCGACCAGCAGGACCTGACCCAGGTTCACGGCATTTGCTCCTCTTGCGCAAGCGGCAGACGGATCGTGATGGTGGTGCCGCGGCCGTCGCGCACCGGCGAGGTGAGCGCGATGCTGCCTCCGCTCGCTTCGACAAAGCCTTTGGCGATGGCAAGGCCCAGGCCCGACCCTTTGGGCCCGGTCGCCCGGGCGTCGGCCCGATAGAAACGCTCGAACACGCGGGCCTGTTCGTCAGGCCGCACTCCGATGCCTTCGTCAGTGATGGTCATGATGCATTCGCTGCCCTGCACCGTGCAGGCGGCCATGATCGTGGTGCCGCTGGCGCTGAATTTCACCGCGTTCTGCAAGACATTGATCAGCGCAAGCTCGAACAGTGCGGTGTCTGCCAGCACGAGCACGTCATCGCGCGCAAGCCTGGTGACAAAATCGCGGTTGTCGCCTTGTGCGCGCAGCCGCGCGATGCAGCGACGGATCATGTCCTGCGCGGACAGGATATTGCCCGAAAGCGGCCGCGAACCAACCTGCAGCCGGCTCATTTGCAGCAGGTTTTCGGTCAGATGGTTGAGCCGCCCGCATTCCTCGACAATGTTTGCCAGCAGTTCGCCGCGCGTTTGCGCATCGATTTCAGGCCCGAAAGTCAGCATGCTCGATGCCGCCGTGCTGATCGTGGTCAGCGGGGTGCGCAGATCGTGGCTGACCGACGAGAGCAGCGCGGTCTTGAGCTCTTCCGACCGGGCGAGGGCGCGACTGTCCGCAACTTCGGTGTCGAGCCGCAGCCGGGTCAGCGCAAGACTGCTCAACCGGGCCAGCGCCGTGACAAAGGCGATGTCTTCTGCCGGCGTTGTGCCCGGCGCATAGACCAGCGCGCCGAGCGTGTCCTTTCCGTCGGTGATCGCCTCGCTGTGCAAGGCACCGGGGTTGCGCGTATCGGGTGTGCAAGCCGGATCAGCGCTTGATGGTCCGACCGGCAGCAGACCGTCATCGCTCTGCCAAAAAAGCCCGATCGCCAGCCCGTCCGCGGTTGGCAGGTGGCGCACCAGCACGTCCCTCAATTCGCGCTGGTCGCGCACCGGCTGCAAGTCCCGGCTGGCATTGAGCAGGCTTTCGAGCCGCACATTGGCAAGGCTGGCAAGCTGGGACTGGTCGCGCAGCCGCCCCGACAGGATGCCCGAGATGACCGCGCAGAGCAGGAACACCAGCGGCGGGAGAAAATCGGCCTCGCTGTCAAAGTTGAAATGCAGAACCGGATCGACGACGAAGAAATTGAACGCCGCGGCGCCGACAATCGCGGTGGTGACCGCTCTGACCAGCCCTGAAATGGCGCCGATCAGCATGATCCCGACGACAAAGATCAGCGAAGCATAGCCTTCACCCAGCCGCGGTTTGGCAACCATCGCCAAGCTCGTGGCCGCAAACAGCACAATCGCGGTCATCACCAGCTGGTTGAGGCGCGCCATCTGCCAAAGGGTATGACCTGGTAAGCTGCGAATGGCCATTGCCCGGTGTCTTGTCCCGCCGCTCGGTTCAATGCCTGAGCCGGAACGCGCCTGTATAGGGATAAAGGCATATGGACCCCGGTGCAATTTGGGCCATATAAATGTCATATGAATTCCTGCAGCACGATCGCAATCGTGGCCGATCAGCGGGGCCGGGGGTGCGCCGACCGGCCAGGATAACCCGCGACCTGCCCTGACCGTGCCGGGACAGCGCTGAAATAAAAGTATTTCCACGAGCCCGGCCATGTAATCGCCAGCAATTGTTGCGATATGTCGGTGCGACCGCCTGACGAAGCGTCTTTTTGGGACGGCCCTGATCAACCTTCTTTAAGTAGAATTACGCGGATGGTATCGAACTCCACGATTGGGTGCCCGGCGGCCGCGATGGACTGCATCGGCCCAGGTGGGGGAACGCCAGTGACCACGGTGATCGTCAACGGAAAAACCGGCCAGACCGGACAGTCGGTTTCGGGTGATGCGGGAGCGGCCGGTTCTCAGTCTATCACGATCGTCACCGGCGGAAACGCAATTTCTACCTTGGGCGGCACCGCCACTGCGACGAGCTATACGGCGGACTACGGGCCGGCACTTGCGCGCAGTACGGCAACCGGCGGCAGCGGCGGCTCCGCTGCTGCCGGCGGCGGGGGCGGGGCGGCGGGGGCCGACAGCAGCGCGAAAAATGACTACGGCACGTCCGATGGCGTTACTGCCAGTTCGACGGCAACCGGTGGCAACGGCGGTTCGGCAACGGGCACGGGGGCAGGCGGGGCCGGCGGCACCGTCGGTTCCCAGGCTTACGCCTCCAGCGTCGGCAATGGCGTGGTATCGGCTTCCGACTTTCAAACCGGCGGCAGCGGCGGCGCGGGCAAAGGCGACGCCGCCGGGGAGAATGGCGGGGCGGGCGCGGCGTCATCGCTGATCAACGCCGTCTCTGCAAGCAGCAACGGCGGATCGCTGCTGCTCGATCAGGAAGCGACCGGCGGCAACGGCGGCTCCGGGTGGCTCGGCGGCGCCGCCGGAAATTCCGGTTCATCGCTCACCTTCGACGATAGCAAAAATGCAAATCAAAGCGCGTCGATCGAATCCGAGGTCGTCGCGACAGCCGGCAACGGCGGCGACGGCGTGCTCAACGGCACCGCCGGCGGCAGTGCCACCGCGCAGAACACCCTGACGGGCACCGGTGCGGTGTCCGCGTTGGAGACGCTGGCCATCGGTGGCAACGGCGGCGACACCAGCGGCGGCGCAGCGCAGAGCCCGGACAATGGCGGCAATGCGACAGCCAATGCTGCCGTCGTATCGCAGGGCACCGGTTCGGCGGCGGTTGTCGCCAATGCCAGCGCGGTCGGCGGCCAGGGCGGGTGGGACACAGGCGGCACGGGCGCCAGTTCGGGCGCGGGCGGGATTGCCGCCGCCAGTGCGAGTGCCAGCACGGCGGGCAACGGTGCGGTGTCGGTCGAAGTCGACCAGACCGGCGGCAACGGTGGCGACGGCGCCTTGTACGGTTCAACTCCGGCATCGAACGGCGGGGCAGGGGCAACGTCAGCGCTCACCAACGCCGTATCGGGCAGCAGCGTCGGCGGCACGCTGGCGTTGACCCAGAATGCGACCGGCGGCGACGGCGGCTATGGCTATAGCGGCGGCGCTGCGGGCAATGCCACGTCCGCGCTGACGGTTGCCGACACCACCAGCGTCGCCATCACTGCCGATGTCATGGCGCAAGGTGGTACCGGCGGGGCGGGGGAAGGTTACAAAGGCATGGAAGGCAGCGCCGGCGGCAATGCCGCCGCCAGTTCCAGCGTGACCGGCGTCGGGTCTGTCGATTCGCAAGCGACTGCGCAAGCCGGCGACGGCGCGTTTGGTGGCAGCGGTATCGGCGCGAACGGCGGCAACGCCACCGCCAATGCCGCCGCCAACAGCACGCTGGCCAGCCTCCAGGCGGTGATGGCCGTTGCGTCTGACTTCGGTGGCAACGGCGGCGACGGGGCCGGTGCCGGCGGCGCCGGCGGGGCGGCGACCAATGCGAGCGCGCGCGCGAGCGGCGCAGGCAGTGCCTCGGTTTCGGCCGAAGTCAACCAGCAGGGAGGCTATGGCGGCTTCGGCGACTATGCCGGTATTCCCGGCCAAGTCACCGATCAGCCATCGGGCGGCTATAATGCCGGCGCGGGTGGCGTGGTCGGGGCCGCCACAGCGATCGCGACCAGCACTGGTGATGGCCAGGTCTCGGCCACCGTCTCTCAAAGCGGCGGGGAAGGAGGATCTGACGCCGGGAACGGAAGTCCGGGCAGCAACGGCGGGGCGGGAGCGGGCTCGACACTTGCCAACGCGGTCAGCGGGATGAGCAACGGCGGCACGCTGACATTGACACAGATCGCGCTCGCCGGCGACGGCGGCGACGGCGGACAGAGCGCGCTTGCCGGCACCGGGGCAAGTGCGACGTCGACGCTGACATTCGACGATACGCAGCAGGCCATGCACAGCGCTGCGATCATTGGTTTCGTAAATGCGGTGGGGGGCGCTGGCGGGAATTCCGATACGAATGGCGCCAGCGGCGGGTCGGCGCTGGCCACTATCGATCTGGCCGGCACCGGCAGCGTCGATGCAACGGCTCTGGCAAACGCCGGACAGGGTGGCGGGGGCGGTATCGACGGTCAGGACAGCGCGGCCAGCGGTGCGAACGGCAGCGACGCGACCGCCACGGCACAGGCCACGTCGACATCAGGGCAAACGGTTTCAGCCTTCGCCCAAGCAATCGGCGGCGACGGGGGGGATGGCGCTGCGGCCGGCGGGAACGGCGGCGCGGCCACCAATTCGACCGCCACGGCCAGCGGCAATGGCAGTGGAGCGGTCTCCGCCACGGTCGTCGAGACCGGGGGCGATGGGGGCAGCGAGGCGGCTGCCGGAACAACCGGCGGCAATGGCGGCGCGGTCAGCGGCGCCGCAGCGAGTGCCAGCAGCACCGGCAACGGAGACGTATCGGCCAGCGTGAATCAGACCGGCGGGAACGGCGCAACGGCCGATGTCGGCGGGATCGAGAATCTCGGCGGGAACGGCGCGAGCTCAAGCCTGGTCAACGCGGTCAGCGCGGTCAGCAATGGCGGCGCGCTGACGCTGGACCAGCAAGCGACCGGCGGCAACGGCGGTGGGGGAGACGCGGATGGCGGCAATGGTGGCAACGCGACATCGACGCTGTCGCTCAACGACATCACACAGGCAACGTTCAGCCAGTCGATCACCGGCGCGGTCGATGCAATCGCCGGTGCGGGCGGCGTCGATACGGGACCCGGCGCACCGGGTGCCGGGGGCAACGCGCTCGCCCAGTTGAACCTGACCGGGATCGGCGCGATCGCCGGGCAGGCCAATGCGGTCGCCGGGAACGGCGGCGATAACGCTTCCGGCAGCGGGGCCAACGGCGGCAACGCGACCGCCAGCGACGTGGTGGTATCGACCGGCGCGGGTAACGCGGCGGTCAGCGCATCGGCCAGTGCGATCGCCGGCAATGGCGGCGCGACGCCCGGCGGAGTCAAAAACCACGCCGGATCGGGCGGTACCGCCACCGCCAGCGCCAGCGCGACGAGCGCGGGCAGCGGGCTGGTTACCGTGACCGTCTATCAGGCCGGGGGCAGTGCGGGCACGGCCGGCACGTCGGGACTGAGCGGCAGCGCGGCCAATTCCAGCCTGACCAACGCGGCCTCGGGCAGCACCAATGGCGGGACGCTGGTGCTCAACCAGACGGCGGTGGCGGGCAACAACGGGCGCGGGGCCGGCGGCAATGCCAGCTCCACGCTGACCGTTACCGACACGACCAGCGCCTCGATCGGCAGCGACGTGGTGGCCACCGCCGGCAGCGGGGGCAACAACAGCGGCACGGGCGGCAACGCGGTGGCCAGTTCCAGCCTGACCGGGGTGGGCGCGATCGCCACGCCCGGCGGCGGCAGCGGATCGGTGGCAACCGCGACCGGCGGCAATGGCGGGGGCGGCACGTTCGGGGGGACCGGCGGCACCGCGCTTGCCACCGCGACGGCAGTGACGACCGCAACTTCTACCCAACAGGTCTCGGCGGTTGCCACGGCGACCGCCGGCAACGGCGGTACAGGCGGCCATGCGGCCGCCGCTGGGGGCGCAGCAACGGGCTCGACCGCGAGTGCCAGCGGCGCTGGCAGCGACACCGTTTCGGCAACGGTCACCGAGACCAGCGGCAATGGCGCTACGGCAACCCTGCCCGGTGGTTCATCGGGATCGGCCGGGGCGGTCGGCGGGGCGCTGGCAACGGCGAGCAGCACCGGCAACGGCCAGGTAACCGCCTCGGTCACGCAGATCGGCGGCACTGGCGGCGGCGGCTTCGGCGCCGGCGGCACCGGCGGCGCCGGCGCGGCCTCGAGCCTGACCAACGCTGCGAGCGCGATCAGCAATGGCGGCAAACTGGTGCTCGGCCAGGCCGCAGTCGGCGGGATCGGCGGCAGCGGCTTAGGGACCGGCGGTGCGGGCGGCAACGCGACATCGACGCTGAGCCTCGATGACACCAAGCAGGCCACCCACAGCGCTGCGATTTCGGCGACCGTTTCGGCGGTTGCCGGCAGTGGCGGAGCCGGCGGCGCGACCCCCGGGGCGGGCGGCGTGGGCGTCGCGCAACTCAATTTGACCGGGACGGGCGCGGCAAGCGGCCAGGCCTCGGCGACAGGGGGCAGCGGCGGGGCGGCGTCGACCGCCAGCGGCGCGGCCGGCAAGACCGCCACCAGTGGCGATGTCGTCACATCGACCGGCACTGGCAATGCCGCCGTCAGCGCAAGCTCCACGGCGATCGGCGGCAGCGGCGGAGCAAGTTCCGCAGGGACGACGTATGCCGGGGGCGCGGGCGGCACCGGCACCGCCACCGCGCGCGCGACGAGCGCGGGCAACGGCGCGGTAACCGCCTCTGTCACGCAGACCGGCGGCAATGGCGGCGCGGGCAGTGCCGGAGCGGCAGGCGGTGCGGGTGCGACATCGGCGCTGTCGGGCGCGGCAACCGGCAGCACCGTAGGCGGCACGCTGACGCTCAACCAGACATCGGTCGGCGGCAGTGGCGGCAGCGGGGCATCGGGCGGGGCCGGGGGCATCGCAACCGCGGTCACGAGCCTCAGCGACAAGTCGAGCGCGGCGGTCACTGTGGTGAATTCG
>Ga0116230_10007992_pt1 | contig 10455 bp, 6 predicted proteins | sample S1TSphfallax_3_FD_88678 | JGI IMG/M metagenome (GOLD analysis project Ga0116230, IMG submission 88678) | Host-associated microbial communities from peat moss isolated from Minnesota, USA - S1T2_Fd - Sphagnum fallax MG | ecosystem: Host-associated > Plants > Peat moss > Unclassified | place: USA...
GTTTAGTCATAAAATTAGTCACAAGATGATGATGCCATGTAAATTAGTTTGGATGGATGAAAAGTTCATGTAAATTGCATGTTCATGCGACATCCATTGCAACTTGATGCCACACATTATCTTTTGTAACAAAACTTTTATACGATTTGTTCAAGGCAACTAGGTTCTATAGCATCATGTGTATATACTTACTTACGACTTAAACTATGTAGGTAGCCTAGGTTAATGTACATGATACCTAGGTCCATATGTCTAACCATGTACCCATACCTACCTACTTGCCTCCTACTTTTTACCTTTGTTATTAATCTACCACCTTATTTTCAACTTACTTACTAATCACCTAACCTTCCAACTTACCTACATAAATAAACATATGAAAAAAAAAAACTTGTTCCATTTTGGTGGCATAGCCCATTGGTAAATACTTGGTTTCTCGTTATTGAGGTGAGGGGTTCAATTCCTTACACTTGTAACCTATGTGCATGTTTAAGGGATTAAAGTAGTTAATTAGGTTAAATTAACATAATTAAGTAGGTTAATTTAAGAAGGTTTGGCTAGGCTACCACCTACCTACTTTATCAAAGGGTGAAATTACGGCCCCCGATCATTACCATCCTCCAAAGGGTCAGACCAAGGGGTAAGGCTAACACCTTGTTACTCCACAAAAAAAAGACTACACTCACCAACTTACTTTATTACAACTGGAATTGGGGAAGGTAATGGTCTATTGTTTAAGGCCAAACCCACAATCATATTAGTCTTCAATTCCAAGGAGGAGAGGGTAGAACGTAAAGAAAGCAAGGTGAAGAAGGAGAACTTGAGAATAGTTACTCTCTTTGGGTTTGTAATACCTTCAACATTTCTAAATACTACCTAGGAGGTCTAGAGACCCTTCTAATGTTGTTATCCCTCCCTTCCATGTGCATGTAGATTCTCTAGTGGCTTTGTCTACCACTTACAACCTTCGAAATCCCTCCTTTGCACTCTATTATTTGCAACCAACTATCATCCCTCTATAGCTCATGCCTACTGCATATCGTTGTGCCTTCCAACCTATAGGAGGTATCTTGTTGGTCTATTACCCCTAATTTCCACCACTATGGACTAGTTATTACCCTCCTGTGGCAGCCAGTAACTTAAGGCTCCAAAGACTACCTAATGGTTAGCTTGTTACTTTTTGTCCTAGAAGAAATACAAAAATACTAGCTTAATGAAACATCCTATTTTTATCACTTAAACAACTCTACCTTCCACATTTAATAGAACATCAATGCAACATTTTAAAAATCAAAATTTTCAACCATCTTCCATTAAAATCACACACAAAGTTTTTTTTTTCCTCCATTCTTTTCCTCCACTCTCCAAGTGAGAATTCTACATCTCCCAAAAATCTCGAATGAATTCCAAATCCCCCTAACCCTTCTCTTAGTCCCCTTTCCCCACATACCACACAAGGCCCACATTGACCCCTAGAAAATAGGGCCCTTATCCTAATCCCTTCTTCAAAATCTCCTAGATGATTGGGTGGATTACCCCCAACCATTCACTAACCCAAAGCTACCTAATCCCACTAGCTTCACCCCTTGGGTAAGGGATGGTAAATCTACCACTAGTAACTAGTAGTCACTAAAAGACTTATGGAACTAATTAGTCTAAAGATTTCTACCCGTTAACATTTTTTAAAAAAAATTTATGACATATTTAAACCTATTTACTATCTACCTACATTAAAAAATAAATTATAATTTTAAAAAAAATGATTTAAAGTTAAGTAAATTTTTGATTAATCAAATGGTCCATATCTACTAATCAAATAGTTTCCTACTTTGCCAATTAAAAAAACCATCCTAACCACAATGATGGGTCCAAATTGACTTGTTAAGACTAATAAGGTCTTTTCTATGCTTGTCATTTTGGGTATTTTTTTACTAGATTTTCCAAAAAAAAACCTACTTTTGTAATAATGTATGCATCAAGTTCCTTCAAATCTATTGGTTGTAAATCTAAATGTCATAAAATAAAAATATTCAACTATATTTGACAAGAATGCAACAAATATTGGCAGAAAGTCCTACAAGTATAATAGGTTGTTGACAAATACCTAACATTCGTTGGCAATGTGAATGTAAGGAAATGATCAAAACTAACATGTAACATGCCACTTGTTACAAATAAAAAATTCTTAACCCACTAAAACAACAAGTCACATCAAAGAACTTATACAAGTATCCACTTTAACCTCATGGTGAATAGTGTGCAAGTTGAATACATATGATCACAACTTCAAATGAAGGTAGATTTACTTTAACTATTAACCCATTAAAATAGTAAATAACATTAGAATCAAACAAATCAACAACCCCCAGCAAGTACCCACTACCTAGTTCCTAATAGCACATAAATAAATTCCATGTATGCACAACTACAAATGAAGGTATACAAGTGCCTTGACTATTGGCCTAGCAAGTAGCAAGTACTATTAAAGACATACAAGTAGTACAACCTTTTGGCAAGTACCCACTACCTAGTTCCCAGTAGCACACAAGTAGATCCATGTATGGAATATTACAAATGAAGGTATAGATTTACCTTAATTACTAGCATAATAAGTAGCAAGTAACATTAATGACATACAAGTAACACAACTTCTTAGCAAGTACTCACTACCTAGTTCTTAATAGCACACAAATATAAACTTCACATTATACACTAAATTACAAATGAAAATACAACCCTATCAAAACAACAAATAAGATCACAATATTGAAAGTAACATAAGCCATTAGCAAGTAAAAATCACTTACATCATTATTAGATGCAAACACATTGCAAGTTCTAACAAACATAAATGAAGGTTCCACATATACCTTGACTACTTAATAAGGTTATAATTTTGACCCCATAAACATTTAGTGTCCAAATTAAAAATTAAACAAGCAAGTGAACTAAATGCATGAAGTGCCAATGACCGAAAAATAGTATATATAACTAGATAATTTCAAAGACCTCAATGTCTACACATATATTTTACACATGTTGTGAAGTAAGCCCTAGCTTAAACTACACCATTTCCTTGCAAATGAATTGCCTAATCAAACACCTAATAAGCACAATAGTTTGCATGCACCTTAAAATGGAACCCCCTAGTTCAAATTACTAACTACATCTAAACAAAGTTGCCCCACTATGATATTTAGATAGAAGAAATTTGAAAAAGTAAAATTGTTGTATTAAATGATGAAATTTCAAGACTTGGGGTACATGTAATTCCTACAAGTAGTGGGTGACATGTTGTTCAAAGTTTTTTGCACAAATTTGTCACACATGAACATCTTTTTTGTTTGGTGAAATTGTTGTCGGTTGTCCCACTAGTTCTTAATTAAGTTGCAGTTTCTTTCCTCAAGTTCATCCCATTGTCATTTCGAAGAAGCCCCACCTTCAAATGTTCTCCCAAATTTGGTCCACACGTATCCTTCTAACCATGATTTTCCTCAAAGAATACCTAGTAATGACTATAATTCTAGATATCTAAAAAACTTTGGGAAGCATTACGCTTGTTGGATAGAACAACAAAAAAAATGCATTTCAATAGATTACATTTTCATCACTCTTGTTTACAACCATATGAACATAGATAGATTTGACACTTTCAAGAACCTTACATAACTTCTTTACATCTCTAGCTTTTTGGACATTTGGGAGAACATTTGAGGGTGGGGGCTTCTACACTATCATGTTCAAACATTCTATAGAATGTGTCCTTCCTTCTATTTTTAGTAGCTTTTGGATTAATGATAAATAGGTCATTCACAAATGTGCCAACAACTTATTGACATTTTTTCACTTGCAAAGTTTACGAGGTGCATCAAAAGATCATGTACCTACTTCAAGCATATCATAGGGACTTGGAGGAAGGTCATTTTGTTGCAATTTTGCTTCTAACATTGCAACATGTTTCCAATGATTATGTTCATGCTCCTTCTTTAGCCTACACTAAATGCATTTAGTTTGCAAGTTTCATCAATATATCCCTAACAATCAGTTAATGGTATTTTAAACAAGTAATTTAATTTTCATGCAATGTGACGCAATGAGGACAACATATGAATCTTGCAAATGTATCTTGTAGAATGTCTACTTGAAGCCCACAATTTGAGAAATAAATCAATGTCCCATGTTAAGAAGGAACATGGAGGCACAAAAATTGGAAAGAACAATAACATGGGAAGCTACCCAAGAAATTAAGGAGAAGGAAACGGTAAAGTTCAAGGATCAAGACACAACAATTTTTCCCAATAAAATTAGGAAGGAGGACAAAATTGCTTCAATTTTTGGACAAAGGTCTTGAGATTCACACCAACATCGATCAACATCATGGGGCCAAGGCTTTTGACACATCACGTGTTACTTCATCCAATGCATTGTCCTAAAGTTTAACAACAAATGCACAAACACATAATAATCATAAAATCTCAATTCATGTTTTGATTGAATCTACTCAAGCCAAAATAAAGGTTATTTTGCAAAAATCTAAGGTAGGGTGACAATTTTCCAAATGAAAATTCTACAACAATTTATAAGGTGAACAACCACAATTTATTATTATTATAGTAGCCATCTTCTAAGCACAACCCCCCAAATCTTCTTTGCAAATCTTAAGATCAAAAATTTCAACAATTGTATATTTGTGGCAAAAAATAGATTAAAATTTCTACCTTTGATGGCTAAGGCAATCAAACCTTGAAATTTTGAACATTCATGCTTCCAATAATTTTATTCATAATCCCATGGTGCCCTATGAAATAAACATGACAATGGAACAATTTTACCCCATGTTAACTTCAACATCCAAAGCCCAAATTCTAGCAAGTAACTTAAATTCGAACCACGAAATATCGAATGATATTAGGTTTAGATCTTACATCCCAAAGCCAATTTGTGGCTTGTTGCATTTAAATGGGAAAAATTTGGTTGCACATGTAGGTGACCATTATATTCCAAAGTTAAATTTAATGGTATTAACATGAAAACCCTTATTACAAATCCATTAATTTATAATATTGTAACAACACAAAACGTCTATGGAGTTAGGAAGAAACAATGGATCATAAAAATTCTATAACTATTACAATGTCCACCTCCATCAAATTTCTAGGTTCAGGGTTACCATTTTGCGAAAAAAGTCAAATATTTTTAAACTAAAAATTTGAACAATGGAATATAATGATAATAATTTCATTAAGTAGAAAGGTTAATCTTCTAACCTATCATTGTCATCCCATGTTATTAAAGGAAAATGGTTAGGGTACAAATATGAGCAATTAGATGTGTCATTACAATTAAAAATTCACACCAAACATTAGAAGGACATATGTCACATGGGTGTGAGCACACATATAAAAGCCAAAAACTATGTCGGATAATGGTGAAAATTGTGAATTTTTTAAAATATGTTTTTTCTTGACATTTTAAAGTTACATGTTAATCATTTCAAGTTGTGTTAAAAGACTAATATGAATGTTGAGGAATTCATACTAAAAATTCATTAAATTAAATTTTGGGTTTCAATTTTAGTAAAAGATGTTTGAACTTGGACAAATGCTACATCAGATTATGGTAAATTTTACAAAGGATTATGTAAAAACTATTGTAATAACATAAATTTGATGGTAAAAAAATGTAAATGATAATAACCTACTACCCACATTCAAAAAGCATTCACAATTTTAAAAATATGGAATTTGAAAATTCTAAAACTTCAAAATATTTATTAAATTTTTTAAATTTCAAAAGTCCTTTCCCACATGTAATTAAATGGGGTGTAATGTGCATGACATACAAAATAAAGTTGTAATTTATGATACAAGAAACAAAAAATAAAAATAATTAACATATTTTGGTATGATTCAAAATTATGATAAATCTTCAAAATGAAACTCAGAATCTAACAAAATTTACACACTTTGAAATATTCATGTTTATTCAACAATGATTAACCCAAAACATGTGATCTATTGATGCAACTATATTTATTTTTAATAAGAAGTTGTAAAGGATTTCATTCAAAAATTCTTTCATATGAAAAATTGAAAAATGACTAAAATAGATTCATAGTCTTTTTGTAAAGTAATCATGTTGGCTCCTTTGTGTGTACCCACACCCGCATGTGATGATGGGATTGTCAAATTTCCATAGCCTTCACAATAGTCGCACAACTAACATGACTTGATCTAGAATGTCACACTTGAAGCACTTTGAAATGTATTTTTGATTCAAAGTCCACTTTTGAATAAACCTTAAACATGGCCTTAGATTTTTTGGTGTCGTGTTCAATTAAAACACCAAACCGAATTTTATTAACCAAAAAAATGATTTAGATACATAAGATCAACTCAAACTTTATACTTGACAAGGTTTAGGTGCAAATGTGGGCAAGAAACCTAGGTTATGGGCTCAAATTTTCAAAATCTTTGACAAAATGTAGATTAGTTTGCAAGTTTTGTTAGTTCATTTTAAGGAATTACATATTATGGGCGTCCAATAATGTTAAAAATCAATAGTCTTCATTTGTTCCCCATTGGCTACAAGCCTACTTGTTTACATGCATTTATACTTGAACTATGAAAGGAACTTGTGTGTTTCAATTTTTAGGCACAATACAACCATATTTTTTCCCCAAACAAAGTATACTAGCTCATTGATTATGGTTTGCTAGTTCTAAAACAACTTGAAGTTTCCAAATTGGACTTGAATAAATAGGTTGAAAGTAGATGTGAATGTAGGCCCCAATTCTACATTTCCAATTTGCTTTCATCCAACTTCTTCTCAACATTCTTACATCTTGATACTATACAATGGTGCAACCTATGCATATGTAAGCCTCCATAATTCTTTTTTTGGTGTTCCACGTTAGATGGACCTACTTGCACTTAACTTTTTCAAAGCAAAAAACATGATGTGTCTCATAAAATAGAATGAATCATTGGTTTCATCTACATTATTTTCCATAAATTACAAGTCATTAAGCCTCCTAAACAAGTATGCAATTACTTCTATGAAATTCCATGATTAAGATTGACATTAAAATTAATTTCATGAACACCCCAAAATTATAAGGAAGTGGGAAGTTTTTTTGTTGTCTACTTGACCATGTTTGCACCCAAACTAAAAACCTTGTCCTTGTGGAAGTATTAAAAATTCGTTATCATCATTAACTATATGTTAAGATTTTAAAAGTGTTTTGCATTAATGTGACATGCATTAGCACAATGTTCATATAATATTTCTTTAAATTTGTTGGAACATTTTAAATCAAACATTTATTAGTGGAAGCAAACTTTTCCATAACATTATTTTGATAGAAATTTGCTAAATTTGCAAGGTCTTGCCAAAATTTTCCCAATTGAAAATCATGCATCAATATATAAACATGTTTCACAATGTTTTTGTAAAGTTTTGATAACTATGTTCAGATGCACATAACTAGATATCATATTGATCTATTAAATTTTTAATTTTTTTTTAAAGAAAATAGCAATTGAAGAATGATTATAAAGCATTCATTCAAACCAAAATAGTCACAAACGACATTTTTAGTTGCTTAAAACAAATCACGAAATGAGATTTTTTTACTAATGATTGGCTTTAAAATATAACAAAAATTTCCTTACTTTTTCATAAGGGCCTTTTATCATTTCGATTTGTGATGACTAAGTTATCTCTTAAACAAATTAATGAAAATTTGAAACTTGTGGTCAATCCTTGAATGCTAACATCTTCAATAATAAAACAAAATTAAAAAAATACATAACATATACAAAAGACAAACTAGGTACATATGTTATTTGAAAGGCATGTTCCCTCAAGGGAACATGGCGCCCATGTCACATAAGTGCCATGCCATTTGCCACATAAACATCATCATGTCATTTGCAACATTAGCATCATGTCATTTTCCACATGACAATGTGCCATGTAGGTGCGCTATGTCATCTGCCATGTCATCACTTAGTTGGCAAGGGTACCATAAATGTCTTGTTCCATATACCCTGCGTTATGACGGGTCCACTCCTACGTTTGTCCGGGCGAAGCGCAAGATCGTTGAGCGGCTTGAAGCGCGACGAGCGCGGTTGCTTGCGGGACTGCGACGGGTCCCACCCCCTTTGTTGTCCTGGCGAAGCGCAAGCTCGTTGAGCGGCTTGAAGCACGACGAGCGAGGTTGCTTGCAGGACTGCAACGCGTGTCCGTTCTACTGCGTTGTTACATTGGTCCCACTACCGAATCTCTCTGGCTTCTGGTCAGGTGGCATTCACCCAGTGCATTATTTTTGCTTCAATCATGGCTACCTCGCTTACCTACGGTGGTTGGCGTCTACAGCAGCCATCACCTCCTTCATGTATGTCTTTGACGATTTGCTGTTGGTTTGTTTTCATCTGTGCTCCTTCTTCCCTTGCAGTCCTGCGCTATTCTGTTTCTATTTTGTTCTGTTATTTTCTGCTTCCGTAGGCCAGGCGATTGCTACGCCCAAAAAGCTTCGGAGACGGACAAAAGACAGTAGGAACAGGCCGGAGCAAGCCAAGCCCGTAGTAGTAACATCATCTTTCAAGCTTCCTCTCGGGGTGGACGGGCATTGTTATTGTTGGAGGGTTTGTTTCAGCTGAAGCATGCACCGCTTGATTGACGTAGCGTGACGAATTAGCAACTCACTCAGCAGCACAAGGTCCGACTGCCAATTTTTTTTTCTTACTGGACATTGATTTGTTTTTGTTTTTCCGGAAAAAGAAATCAATCTCTCACTTTGCTCCACAGGAGAAGTAGTTTCGATATTTCAAAGGGCGAAAACAAGCAGTCGTGTAGCAGCAGTAACAGCACAAATGTGTTTGTTATTCCATCTGAAAGCGCTTTGAGAGGACACGTAGCGCCTCTGTAATGTATTGACTCCTTTGTCATGGCTTGTGTGTGCTCTTCAAGGCTCCCACATTGTTGAACATGTGATGCAGGTCACAGTGCAATTCTTTGGATGCAGTAGTACATTGTTTAGGTTTTACTCACCAGAGTTATATATGTTGCTGGCATCATGTCAGGTCTATACATGATGATCCACAGTAGTAAAACCAGATTGAAGTCGGTCTTCCAAACTTCCACTCAAGTGTCTGAGTTGGCTTGAACAACATGTTGCAGTTTTCACTACCAACTGTCTTAGGTTGGTAGCCTATTGTGGGACTGATGATGTTCATTCTCTGTAAACAAGGGAACTGAGTGTCACGGTGCACTGATTTTGGCTATGCAGATGACAAACTCATCAAGCAGCAATGAGAAGGAGATGGAAGGCCATTCACATGAGGTTTCAAAATCATGGGAGGGGAGAGTGGCAGGGTGGTGGAAGGAGCTATCTGTCTTTGGTATTGCAATTGGCTACTGTCTCTCCGCAGCTCTTCTGTCCATAATCAACAAGTGGGCAATAACAGTGTTTCCTTTCCCCGGAGCTCTGACAGCCCTCCAGTATGCCACAAGTGCTGGAGCAGTATACATTCTTGGCAGATTCAGTGTGCTGCAGCATGAGGATCTTAACCTGAGAACACTCTGGCGTTTTTTGCCAGCCGCAATTTGTTTCTACCTTTCTCTTTTCACAAACAGTGAGCTTCTCCTCCATGCTAATGTGGACACTTTCATTGTCTTCCGATCCATTGTCCCTCTTTTTGTGGCAGTCGGAGAGACTGTGTATTTGAAGCAGCCATGGCCCTCTTCAAAAACATGGTTGGCTCTTTCTATCATTGTGGGAGGTTCTGTCATCTATGTGAGCACTGACAAAGATTTCGATTTCCATGCCTATGGCTGGGCACTTGCATACCTTGCCAGTATGTCCATAGATTTTGTTTACATCAAGCACATTGTTATGACAATTGGGTTGAGCACATGGGGCCTTGTTTTGTACAACAATCTGGAGGCTCTTCTTCTTTTCCCAGCAGAGCTTTTTTTGATGGGAGAAGGACTGCAGCTGAAAGGCGAGACAATAGAGCACTCAATAGACTGGGCATCTCTTGGGGTCTGGCTGCCTGTGGCACTGTCTTGTCTGTTTGGTCTATCAATCTCCTTCTTTGGCTTCACTTGCCGGCGGACAATTTCTGCAACAGGCTTTACTGTGCTAGGTGTAGTGAATAAGCTGTTAACAGTGCTTATCAACTTGCTCATATGGAACAAGCATGCATCAGCAATTGGGACAGTTGGGCTCCTGATTTGCATTAGTGGAGGTGTCCTGTATCAGCAAACAACAGCAAAGCCCAAACCTGCTGCTGCTGATAAACCAGTGGAACCTTTGGAAGAGGATGAAGAAAAGAAGTTGGTGCCTGATGTGGAACTTCAACAGGAGGCCAAGGAATCAGCACAAAAGTAAGTATAGTAGGATTCATCCTTGCTACCTGTCAAACTGCTCCAAAGCTTGTTATTCTTGCA
>Ga0116230_10007993_pt1 | contig 10454 bp, 8 predicted proteins | sample S1TSphfallax_3_FD_88678 | JGI IMG/M metagenome (GOLD analysis project Ga0116230, IMG submission 88678) | Host-associated microbial communities from peat moss isolated from Minnesota, USA - S1T2_Fd - Sphagnum fallax MG | ecosystem: Host-associated > Plants > Peat moss > Unclassified | place: USA...
CGACGGCCGGCGCCGGGGCGTGGACACCCAGGTCTATGACACCACAGAGATCGAGCGGGTCTCGCGCGTCGCCTTCAACCTGGCCCGCAACCGACGAAACAAGGTCACCTCCTGCGAAAAATCCAATGTGATGGAGACGGGCCTTCTTTGGCGCGAGGTGGTCACAACCCTGCACGCCCGCGAATTCGCCGATGTGGGGCTGGAGCACATGCTGGCCGACAACGCCGCCATGCAGCTCGTCAAGAACCCCCGGCAGTTCGACGTCATTCTCACCGACAATCTGTTTGGCGATCTGCTATCGGACGAGGCGGCCCAGCTCACCGGCTCGCTGGGGATGCTGCCCTCAGCCGCCCTGGGCGTCGATGGGGCGCCCGGCCTCTATGAACCCATACATGGCTCCGCGCCGGATATCGCGGGCCAGGGTCTCGCAAACCCCTTGGGCGCGATCCTCTCATTAGCCATGGCCCTGCGCTGGTCGCTGAAGCGGGCGAGCCTGGCGGACAGGTTGGAGGCGGCGGTGGCCACGGCCCTGGCCGGCGGCGCCCGCACGCGGGATCTGGGGGGCGCGCTCACCACCGCCGAAATGGGCGATGCGGTCCTGGCGGCCCTCTAGCCGCGAGTCAGTTTTTCTGGGACTAGAATCGCGTGTCGGCGTCTCTAGTGGCGCGGTCGGGGGCTTGCCATGAGTGACATCGCGGTGACGGACACGGCTTTCACCGGCTTTCGGGTGGTTCGGGAAAACCCCGCCGCCCTGATTTTCTGGGCGCTGGCCTCCCTGATTTTCTCGCTGGCAATCAGCGGGGCGTTTCTCGCCACGGGCGGGAAGATTATCGACCCCCAGACACTGCAATCCGACCCCAATAAGGCGCTCGCCGTCGTGGCGGCATTGGCGCCCGCCATCCTTTCGACAGCGGCCGTCGCTCTGGTGGTTAATTGCATCGCCTATGCGGCGATGAACCGCGCCATCCTGCGCCCCCAGGACAGGACCTTCGGCTTCCTGCGTCTGGGGATGGATGAGCTTCGCCTTTTGGGGGCGATGGTGCTTCTCGCGATCGTCTTCATCAGCGCCTATTTCGGCTTGGTGGTGGTTGTCGCCCTTTGCGCGGGCCTCGCCGCCCTGGGCGGAAAAGTCGTCGGTATTTTGGTCGGCGCGGTGACTGTCGCCACCGCGCTTTGTATCATCGCCATTCTGGCCGTGCGCCTCTCCCTTGTGATGGCCTCGACCTTTGACACCGGAAAGATCAACCTCGGCGGTTCCTGGGCGCTGACCCGGGGACGGTTCTGGCCGATCCTCGGAACCTATTTTCTGGCCACCGCGCTGACAGCCGTCGTGGTGCTCCTGGCCTGGCTCGTGGAGATGGGCGTCGGCGCCCTGGTGCTGGGCTCTCGCCTCCAGGATTTCCTCACGAACCAACCCCAGACGATCGCAGAGCTTTTCACGCCGGTCAGCCTGCTGCGGATCGCCCTCGGCGCGGTGACGAGCGCCCTGATCTGGCCACTTACCCTCACCCCTTCGCCCGCGATCTACAAGCAGATGGTCGCCGCGCGGGGAGCCTTGCCTTTATGAGCGACGCGGCGATGCCGCCCACGGTCGCTCACCCGCCAATCTCCGCGCGCCAAGTGGCCGCCGCGGTCGCGGGCAACGCGCTGGAATTCTATGATTTCACCGTCTACGCCACCTTCGCCAGCCAGATCGGCCAGGCCTTCTTCCCCAGCAAGACGCCTTTTGTCAGCCTGATCCTGACGCTCATCACCTTTGGCGTCGGGTTCATTCCGCGCCCGCTCGGCGCCGTGATCATCGGCCGCTGGGCGGACAAGCATGGGCGGCGGCCTGCGATGATCTTGAGCTTTTCGCTCATGGGAGTGGCGATCCTCGGCCTTGCCCTAACGCCTTCTTATGCGGCCATTGGTCCGCTGGCGCCGATCCTGGTCCTGATCTGGCGCCTATGCCAGGGCTTCGCCCTTGGAGGTGAGGTCGGGCCCACCACCGCCTTTCTCGTGGAGTCTTCGCCGCCGGCCCATCGTGGGCTTTACGGCGCCTGGCAGGGCGGCAGCCAGAATCTCGCCAATCTCGTGGGGGCCGGCATTGGACTTGCCTTCACCACCTTCGCCGGCGTCGCCGCCCTGCAAGCCTGGGGCTGGCGGGTCGCGTTCCTTATTGGCGCCATAGCCCTGCCCTTCGGTCTGCTCCTGCGGCGGACCCTCCCCGAGACCCTACACCGGCACGAGGCCCGCACGGCCGCCCAGGCCGATGATACAAGCCTCAAGGCCGGGACGCCTGTTTTGCTCCGCGGACTGGGTCTCATCGGCGCCTCGACAATCTCCACCTATGTCTTCGCCTATCTCACCACCTACGCCTTTAAGACCCTGCACATGCCCGCCGGCGTTTCCCTAGGCGCCACAGCGGTGAGCGGAACCTGCGGCCTGGTGGCGGGGCTGATCGGCGGCGCGCTCTCGGATCGTTTCGGGCGGCGAGCCTTGATGATCTGGCCCCGGCTCTTCTTCCTTCTGGCCACCTGGCCCGTGTTCTGGCTGATCGTGCGCTTCCACAATGGACCCGCCCTCTTGATCGGCACGGCGATACTCACCTTTTCCAGCGCCCTTTCCACCGCGGCCGTGTTCGTCGCTATCGCCGAGTCCCTCCGCAAGGAGGTCCGGGTCATGGGCATGGGCATGGTCTACGCTGTGGCCGTGGCCGTTTTTGGCGGCACCACCCAGCCGGTTATAGCCTCACTGGTGGAGTTCACCCACGATCCCCTGTCGGTCGCCTGGTACACCATCGCCGCCACGGCGGTGGGGTTGGTTGCATCTCTGACCATGCAAGAGACGGCGCATCGACGGGTGGCGGCGGGGGTTTGATGGACCAGGGGTCCTAAGCCCCGATGTCAGGCAGGCTCACCCCACCTGCCGAACACCAACGCCGTATTCAGCCCCCCAAACGCGAAGGCGTTGAGCAGCAGGGCGTCGGCGGCGATGGGCTGGGCGGGGGCGAGGACCAGGTTGAGATCGCACTCCGGATCGGCGCCCTGCCAACCCAGGATCGGCGGCGCGGCGCCTTCCGCTAGGGCCATCAGACCGATCACGCCCTGAAGCGCGGCGGCGGCGCCGATAAGGTGGCCGTGGGCGCTCTTGGTGGCGATGACCGGGTGGTCCTTGGCGCGGGCGCCGAAGACCTCATGGATGGCGGCCGCCTCGTTCTTGTCATTGAGTGGGGTGCCGGTGCCGTGGGCCGAGATCAGCACAGTCGCGTCCGGCTCAAGATGAGCCGCCGCCAGGGCCGCGCGCATGGCGCTCACCGGGCCGGCGAGACTGGGCTGAGTCCAGTGGAAGGCGTCGGAGGAGAGACCAGCTCCGCCATATTCGGCGAGGATCGTCGCGCCCCGCGCCTGCGCGTGGTCAAGGGCTTCCATAACCATTACGGCCCCGCCCTCGCCGATGGCCATGCCGTCGCGCCCAGCTGAAAAGGGCCGGCAGGTGGTGGCCGAGATCGCCCCCAGACCCTCCCAACCGCGCAGACAGCCCGGCGTGGCTATCGCTTCGCTGCCACCCACCACCGCGATATCGCAGGCGCCAGAGGCGATGAAACCGGCGCCCTGGGCGATCGCATGGCCTGAGGAGGCGCAGGCGCTGGAGACGGCGAAGACCGGGCCCCGGATCTTGAACTCCATGGCCACCGCGCTCACCGGGGCGCTGACCATGACCTTGGGCACGGTAAGCGGGTGCAGCCGCGCGGCCTTCTGGCCATAGAAGCGCTCGTAACTCGCTTCCAGCGTGTGTATGCCGGCGAAGCCGTGGCCCAGAACGAGGGCCGTGCGATGCTCCAGGTCGGGGTGTCCGATGAGACCTGCCTGGTTCAGGGCCTCATGGGCAGGCGCCAGGGCCAACACGGCGAACGGGTCGAGCGAGGCGCCGATCTTTCGGCCAAGCGCCATTTCGAGCGGGTCGACAAGGTCGCCCGCGATCAGGGCCGCCGGCGTTGTGTGGGCGGCGGGACCATTGGGGCCAGGATCAAAATCATGAGGCGCGATGGCGCCCTTACCGTCCCGCGCCGCAGCCCAGTTGGCCGCCACGCCGTGTCCCAGAGCGCTGACAGCGCCGAGACCGGTGACGACGATGCGCCGCGCACCAGGAAGCATTTCTCGCGTCAGGCCGCCTGCCGCGTCTGGATGATCGTCTCGATGCGCCCCAGGAATCCATTGAGATCGGGGGCGTCGTTGAAGGCGTCCTCGGCGATCTCCACGCCGTATTTGTCCTCCACGGCGAAGACGATGCTCACCACGCCCACCGAGTCGAGGCCAAGGTCGGCGAGCGTGGCGGACGGCGCGAGCTTCGCGCGATCAATCAGCGCCTCGGCGGCGATGAGGTCCAAAAGCTCGTCGCGCAGGGTCGTCATCAAAGCCTCCGGGTGTCCACGACCACGCCTCTCTTGAGAGCGGTTTAGCAAGCCCCGCCTTTCCCCGCCATGGGCGTCACCGCGCGGCCAAGTTTGTCACAAAACCATCGTCATAGCTTCACAGAGGGTTCAAGAAACCGGGCCATACCCCCTCTCATTCGGAAAGGCGCCCGTCAAAAGCGGTGGCGCCCAAGCGCGGGGTTGACTGCCATGTCCCACTTCAATCGCGGCCTGATGGCCGCTTCCTCGGCCGTGCTGGCCGTCATGCTCGCGCAGGGGGCAAACGCCGCCGACGCCGCGGCGCCAGCCGCGCCCCCCGCCAACGTCGCCGGGAATGACTCGGGCGCCACGAGCGTGGAGGAACTCATCGTCACGACGACGCGTCAGAGCCTGGCCTCCCAGGTCGCGCCAGTGAAGGCGAACCTCAACGAGACCGAGCCGCAGTCCATCATCAGCGGCGCCTTCATACACGCCTTCACTCCGGAGACCGGCGACTACACAACGGTTCTTCAGATCTCTCCCAGCGTCGCGGGCATCTCGACGAACGGCGGCTTCAGCAACACCAACAAGATCACCCTGCGCGGTTTCCAGGATGGCCAGTTCAACATCACCTATGATGGCATAGCCTTCGGCGACACCAACGACCCGACCCATCACCCCTCCGACTATTTCCCCACCTCCACCATCGGCGCGGCGGTCATTGATCGCGGCCCCGGCGCGGCGGGGGATCTCGGGCAGGCGAATTATGGCGGCGCCGTTCACCTCTTCTCCCCCACCGTCACTGACACGGCCAATGTCGACGAGAAGCTGACCTATGGCACGTGGAACACCTTTGACACCGTGACCACGCTCCAGTCCGGCGCCATCCCCCAGACCGGCGGGACGAAGGTTCTCGCGATCTTCGACTATCGTTCGTCGGACACCGAGCTCTCCTACTCGTCGGCGCTGGCCTATAATAGCCTCATCAAGATCGTTCAGCCGATCACCGACCGTTCCAGTCTGACGTTCTTCTTCACCGATGAATATACGAGATACTTCCAAGCTGACGATAACGGCGGCGAGTCGATCCAGCAGGTTCTGGCCTATGGGAAGAATTTCTCCCTTTCGAACATATCCACGAACCCCCTGTATTATGGTGACAACGAAATCAAGAAAAATACTGACTTCGAATATATCGACTACAGAAACGACCTCGGGCACGGGTTCACGCTGGACGATCAGTTTTACACCTATTTCTACAGCAACAAGACCATTTCGGACAACAATAACGCTGGCCTGCTAACTGGAGCGAATGACGATCCCACGAAGGATAAAGCCTATCCCAAGACGGACATCGACGGCTACAACAAGGGTAATCGCTATCGCGTCTATGGCGACATCCTGCGGGTGAACGACGACTGGAAGTGGAACTCGTGGTCAGGCGCGATCAAGGCGGGCGCGCTCTTGGAAGGCTCCGAGACCGATCGTCACAACATCATCTATGACCTGACCAATGGCCTGGGCGATTACCGCTACTCGCAGGTCACGGGCCCGGAATTCGAGGGTAACAACACCAACGTCAAGACGGCGGAAAATTCGAGCTGGATCCAATATCAGCTCTTCGCCGACTTCGTGATCAACCCCACCGATAACCTCAGCCTCACGCCGGGGATCAAGTATGTGGACTTCCGGCGCACGGTGACGGGCATCGAGAACAGTGTGTCGGGACCGGTGGCGCGCGGTTATGTCTCGGGCAGCAACAATTACAACAGCCCCCTCTATTTCTTCACGGTTAACTACAAGATCGTCCCCTACTGGTCAGTCTATGCGCAGTACGCGACAGGGTTCCTGATCCCCTCCCTGTCCTATCTCTACTCAGACGCCCTGAGCCTGCAGAACCTGAAGCCCGCCGCCACGACGAACTATCAGGTGGGAACGGTGTTCAGCAAAGGCCGCCTGGCCGCCGATGGCGATGTCTATTTCATCCACGGCTCCAACCTTGAGGCGGCCTGCCCGGGCGTGAATACCGACGGCGCCTACTGCAACATCGGCACGGCGGATTATTCGGGCGTGGAGGGTGAGGTCACCTACGCCCTGCCGCTCGGCTTTTCCGTGTTCGCTAATGGCTCAATCAACACCGCTAAGAACCGGACGAGCGATCTGACCGAGTTGAATGCGCCAAAATGGACCGACGCCTTTGGCGTGATCTACGGCTACGAAAAGTGGCAGGCGGGTCTCACGTTCAAGGAAGTCGGCGACCAGGTCGCTTATGACGCCGCGCTGAACGCCGCTCTACCCAACAATCTTACCGAGGTCGAGATTGGCTCCTACAACACCACCAACGCAACGCTCGCCTATGATTTCGGCCACTTCAAGATGAAGGTGTCCGGTTTCAACCTCTTCGACCACCGGGCGATCACCTCCGCCACCGGCAATACACCCACCAGCTTCGTCACTTTCGAGGGCGGCCGGCAAATCCTCGTCACCCTGGAGGCGAAGTGGAAGTAGGCGCCGTCACGACTTCACATAGGTCCGCAGCACGTCGGCGATGACGCGTTCCAGGTCGTCAAGACAGTTGCAGGTCTTGGCCACCGCGCAGAACCGGGCATAGGCGTCCATCTTTGAATCACCCTGTCCCCAATAGGTCGCGGGTTCGGGATTGAGCCAGATCACCGCCCGGGCGCGCTGGGACATGGCGCGCATGAGATCGAGGCGCGGCTCGGCGTGGTTCGCGCGGCCATCACCCAGGATGATCACCGTGGTGCGCCGATCAAGGCGCGCGCCGCCCCGATTCGCATCACTTTGGGCCATGACGTCGGCAAGGGCGCGGCCATAATCGGTGGAGCGGAACCCCACGCGATCAAGGATCAGAGCCGTGGCGTCCTCCACCCTCTCGTCGTTCAGGAGATCATTTACGCATACGGCGTGGTCGGAGAAGGCATAGGCGTCCAGGCTTTCGACGACGTCGTTAAGGCTATGAAGGAAGAGCAGGAGGAACTGCGCCGCGGACGCCACCGAGCGGGAGACGTCGCAAAGCACCATGATCTTCGGCTTTTCGAGCTTCCGGCTTTTCCACATGATCTCGAAGGGAATGCCGCCGTGAGCCAGGCCCCGGCGCAGGGTGCGGCGCAGGTCGAGTCGTCCTTTGCCGGCGCGGCGCTGGGTGCGGGCATATTTCGTGGCGAGCCGGTGGGCCATGCGCCGAACCAGGGCCGACATGGCGGCCACATCCTCCGGCTCAACAGCCGTCAGCCTCTGGCGCCCGAGGATCTGCTCGCGCATCCGACGCCCGCTCTCGCCGGCAAACAATCGGGCTTGGCGCGCGACAAAGGCGCTGGCCTGATCGAAGAGGTCCGCGCGCCCCCGCGTCAGGCGCTCGGCCAGTGCGCGTGTGGCGGCGTCGTCGGCCGCCCGCGCGCTCGCGATCCGCGCATCGAGGGTCCGCAGGCCCATATCGTCGAGGAGGCGGCGCGTGAGGAGATTGCGCTGGCTGCCCAGGCGAATGTCGGAGGCGCCCACCCGGGCGGCCGAGACCTCCATGGCCGCAGCCAAAGCCGCGGCGTCGCCAGTTTCCAGACTGGCCTCAAGATCAAAGGCCTCGGCTGACGGATCTCCCACCTCTTCCGGCGCCCCTCTGTCGGTCTGACCACGGCGCGACCGTGAGAAGAAAAGGTCGAAGCAGGCCTCAAACCGCCCCACCTCCGGCGCCGTCTTGGCCAAGGTCACGCACAGGGAGTCGCGCAGAAGGGTGCGGTCGGCAAAACCGACCTGGGCGGCGGCGCGATGGGCGTCGATGGCCTCCGCGGGGGATATGGCGATCTCCTGCGCCCGCAGGGCGCGCAGGAAATCCTCCAGCGCGTGCTGCATGGGCGGAGCCTGAAGGAGCGCGCCGTCGCTCACGGCCGTCCGGAGATGAGCTCCCCGATTCGTGGCTCGACGGCGGCGATGTCGGCCTCGAACTTGAGAAGCACATTGAGGGTTTCGCGCACCACCTGCGGCTCCAGGGCCCGGGCGTGAAGCAGGATGAGGGCGCGCGCCCAGTCCACGGTCTCGGAGATGGAGGGGAGTTTGCGCAGATCCATCCCCCTCAGCGCCTGGACAAAGGCGACCAGTTGCCCGCGCAAGGCCGCTTCGACGCCCGGCACCCGCGCGGCCACGATCCGCTCCTCCAGAGCCTGATCGGGCAAGGGGATATGCAGGTGAAGGCAGCGGCGCTTGAGCGCGTCGCCCAGGTCCCGAACATTGTTGGAGGTCAGGAACACCACCGGCGGAACGGTCGCCTTGATCACGCCGATCTCGGGGATCGACACCTGATAAGCCGACAGCGTTTCCAAGAGGAAAGCCTCGAAGGCCTCATCGCTCTTGTCGATCTCATCGATCAGGAGGACAGCCCCGCCGGGCGCGCGCAGGGCCGCCAGGAGCGGACGGGCCTCAAGGAAAGGTTCGGAAAAGAACAGGTCCCCCGCCCCGTGCAGAGCGGCCATGGCGCTTTCCATATCGGGCGCCTCGGCCAGGCCCCGACCCATATGGTCCTTCAGGACCTGGGTGTAGAGAAGCTGTTTGCCGTACTTCCACTCGTAAAGGGCCTTGGACTCATCGAGGCCCTCGTAGCACTGGAGGCGGATCAGCGGCAGCCCAAGTAGGGCGGCGGCGCAGACCGCGAGTTCGGTCTTCCCCACGCCGGCGGAGCCCTCCACCAGAATGGGCTTCTGAAGATGCAGGGCCATATAGAGCGCCGTGGCGATGCGCCCCGAGGCGATGTAGCCCACATCCGCAAGACCGGCGATCAAGCCCTCGACGGACGCGCTGGGCTCGGCCATGGACTCTAGAGCGCTTTTTCGTAGACGCGGTAGGTCTTGTAGACGCGGGCGTTCAAGCCCTCCAGGATGTGCCTCATGGGCATGTTGTCTTCCAGGATCCAAGAATATTCGGCCCGATGAAGGCCCTGGGGGACGGAGGCCTTGCGGACGGCGTCTATCAGGACGAAGGGCGCCAGCGAGCCCCGGCGGTCCTTATGGAATTTCCGGCGCACACCCATCAGCGGCACCCGGGCGCTGCGGATCGGTCGGAACTTCAATCGCCAGATCAGCTTGGCCCAACCAAAGGGCGCCAGCTTGCCGGACAGGTCGTGGATCAGGTCCAGGACGTTGGGCAAGAGAACGATGAAGGCGGCGGGTTCCCCATCGATTTCGATGAACCAGAACCAGTTCTTGATCAGGATCAGGCCGAGCGAGTCGCCGAGGTATTTAGCCTCGGCTTCGGTGATGGCCGCCGAGCCCCAGTTCTCCGACCAGGCGTCGTTAAGGATATCGGTGAATATGCGCACTTCCGCCTGGAGCTTGTTCATTTGCGCCGGGCGCAAAACCATGCCAGGCGGCAAGGGGCGTTTCAGGCGTCTTTCGATCAGGTCGTTGAAGACAAAAGTCTCGGAAATATAGGCGTAGAGGTCCTTGGCCTTCGCATAGCCCCGCTCCTCGATCCGGCGGCCCACATAGGGCTTGTCGTGGCCCATTAAGAACATGGGCGGGGTGTCGAAGCCATCGATCAGCAGGCCCACCTCTTCGTTGATGGAGAGGTTGAAGGGGCCCATGATCGTCGCGCGACCCCGCTCGCGATTCCAGGCCTCGGCGGCGGCGAAGAGGGCGGAGAAAACCTCGGGGTCATCCTCGGCGGCGATCATGCCGAAATAGCCGGCCGGGGCGGCGGGGTCGGTCCGGGCCAGGTGGTCGATCTGGGCGCTGATCCGCCCCACGTCGCGCCCATCCTTGCGGGCCAGAAAGAACTGGTGGTCCGCGTGCTGGAAAAAGGGATTGATCTTGGGCGATAGGGCCTCGCGCCGTTCGAACATCAGGGGCGCGATGTAGTGGGGATCATCGGCCATGAGCCGCATGGGTAACCTGATGAAGCGCTCAAGCTCCGCCTTGTTCGTGACCGGAATAATCTCGACAGCCATAAGCCCCTAACCCTCGGCGTAAAGAAGCAGGCTGACGGCGCCGGCGGCGAAGGCGATGGGCGCGCCCCAGGCGGCGATTCCGGGAGGCAGGACGCCGTTGGAGCCCAGGGCCGTCAGGATGCCATCGGC
>Ga0116230_10007994_pt1 | contig 10454 bp, 9 predicted proteins | sample S1TSphfallax_3_FD_88678 | JGI IMG/M metagenome (GOLD analysis project Ga0116230, IMG submission 88678) | Host-associated microbial communities from peat moss isolated from Minnesota, USA - S1T2_Fd - Sphagnum fallax MG | ecosystem: Host-associated > Plants > Peat moss > Unclassified | place: USA...
CTTTGGATGAAGGGCAGGCTTATGCATGGAGAATCCTGTCTGGCTTTGACACAGGATGAGCAACTGAGGAAGTTATAAGAATTCATTATCATATTGATTTTCCTGGTGAACTTGTAGTTGAATGTTGTGAAGGGGCTACTTAGAGATTCTACAGTTTCCTGAAGATTGTGGACTGAACTTGAGTCCAGACCCAAAGCTTCAACAGGATCTACACTGTAGTGCTGTTGTGCATGACCATGTAAATGTTGCATTTCTTGTTTTAAAAGAGGGTTTTCAGTAACTTCATCTAATAGCATTATCGGTAAATCACCTCTTCAGTGTGCATGTGCATCACCTTACATGGACCCAAGACAAAACAAGGAAATGGTTGTTTTCATTCTGAAAGCAGGTGCCAACCCAAATTATACAAACAATGGTGGCTACACAGCAATGGACATTGCAAGTGGGTTGGAAAGCAAGGGTTCCAGAGAATTGGTCCGGCTCCTGTTAGAGGCTGACGTCCATCTTGGAAAGATGGACCAGTGGGGTGAGGACTACTTGACACTTGGTAACCAGAATTAACTCAAGGAGACCACCTCCATGATGAATTGTAATTCATGGTCAGAATGCAAGTCAGAAGGCTTTTTTTTCCCAATTAAACCCAGACATGGTATTTCAGAGTACATGATTGGAGTCTTTGAAAGTATGATGACTATGTGACTATGAACTGCACTAGGTGTGATAATCTATGCCTTAGGTGTAGATGCTTGTTTGTAGGGGGGGGGGAGAAGCTAAAATGAAATGAAGTGTACTCTCACAAGCTTGTTGGAGCTTGAAATGAGGATACAATTAAATTTTCAAGGCTTTGTCTCTTCAGTGCTGGCCAGCACTCCAACATCGTGACTGAGTCTTCCCATTGCTTCAGAATTGAAAAAGAAACTCAGGATGCATTATTTGCCCAAAATTTGAGCTGCCAGATTAATCTTCCGAACATTCATGCCTCAACAAAGGACTGTTGCATGAGGGTGAGGAAGGAAGACCGACTGCTAAGGAAGACTTGAGGAGGAAGTGGAGGAAAATCATAGTGGGGGAATCTCCAGAAGAAAGTAGCAGGAAAATGCTCATTGAATTGGACAATGCTGCAAACAGCGAATATGGTGAGTTCTTGATGAAGCTTTTAGCTGTAGCAAGTCCATATCCTTACAAATGCTCTTATATGGCTTTTACATTGCACTGTGCACCATGACTACTTGTGATTACAACTGTATGCTGATGAATTTCAACCATTGCAAGGTGACTTAGATTCTCCAGTGCAATCCTCTCTGCTGGTTTGGATTCCAGGCAACTGTCTACGAGGCTTGACTTGTGAGAATGCATGTTGCTCCTATTGCCAAAAGTTCATATACAAGAAAACTTTGCTAGAATGTTGCCACTGGCACAAGACCACATCAAGTTGTTTTCACTTTTGTCAATACACAATTGGATTCTAGCAGTTCTTTCTCTCACAACATCAATCAATGACACATTTATTAGAGCTTTATATGTTGCAGAAGAAGACTACAGTGGTGGTTTCATTGCTTATGTCATCACCCATCTAATACACAACATTCAGAGCCTTTCGAACCCAAGCCAAGTGTTATTATGCTATTATTGTGCTGATGCTTTGCATGAGGTTTCTACCTCCATTTTGCAATAAAGGGTAGGGTTCATTTTATAAAAGACTTTGTTATGAAGGATCTGACTTTAGTTCATGTGGTTTGTTGGAGTGTGAAGGAGTCCCAGGTTTGGAACTTGGAAGTACAGATATTGAACTGGCATAAATTACAACTGTAGGATGTTTAGGAATCGGTGAAGAAATTGATGTCTGAAATTATCAGATGGCAGGCTAGTGAAGTTCACTAATTGGATCCCTAGTTATTATATATGGCTTTGAAGTTTAATTTAGTCATGGAAAGAAAAAATTAAACAAATGACTTTCTTTCTGTGGAATTAATGCCCACATTACACTAAAACATACCCACAAATGAATTCTCAACCACAGTAAGCTCATTGCTGTTCATTCATCATTGTGACCAGAAAAATCTTGGCATACTTTGTAAACCTCTTCATCATCTGTTACATCAATGCAGTGAAGGTATTAGGCTTTCACTCCACTAGATGGAAACCCACTTTTGTAAGAAGGCTGATTCTAGGAAACTTTATCTGAACAAGCATGAGGTTTGCAAACAAACCTTCTAATTCCATGCATAAATGCCTTTCTCCCATTTTGCAAAATAGGAGATTTATGTTCCAACAATTCATGTTCATTACAAGCTCTAATCATGATAAGATTTGTCCACCTGAATGTGCAGGGCTTGGAACATGTCATTAATAGCAGCCTCAACTTTAGACATGCTGATCAGCTTGCTACCTGACTGCAATAACCCCTTCAAAAGCTTGTGATGCCTCTCTTTGACAGACTTTTCTGGTTGAGATCAGATTGGAAAGAGAGGGTTGTGGGTGCTCTTCTACAACCTCCAAAGCTCCAATACCAGGCAAGCATCCCTAGATACTACTGCTACCTGGATCCACATCTCCTCCTGTTTTCATGGTTGTTGCCCAAAACTTATCACATTACAAAAAATGAATGATTCTTCCCCAGTCTTCACCTCATTCTCTCTCTCCCTCTCTCTCTCTCTCTGGGCTCCACATCTCACAATCACAACCTTTGGTATGAGATTTTTGTTGCACCCATCTGGACAGCACCATGTCAACAAGCAATTCATGAGTATATGGAGCATGTGTTACAACATGCAATTCTTTTCTACAAGTGAGAAATTGATGACGCAGAGTCAGGTAGATGGGGTACAAATTTCCCTGACAAATTTTCCTGCAATTGATATTTATACTTGTCATTAGACTCTGCTAAACAATAGCTGCAGCAATTGACCATATATTAAGCTACCCTTAAAGCTGTCCTTATTTTGGGCTTGACTCTGGTCCTCTGGTCCTCACTGTACTCACTCATCCTCTCTTTTGAGCTATCCAAAAACTTCATCAAAATGAAGATCACTCCTCAAAATTAAAGGTGAACTTTCAAAAGTGATCACCATAGTTTCTTTTCTAACTATATTTGAGCTCCGCGTTGCTGCACACTACCAATGATGATCAACAATTTTAATTTTTTCTTATGTTTTCATATATTTATGTCAATGTCAAATTTAATTTAAATTAATATACATTTCATGGACATGCAAAAAAACACATGTTAATTTGTTTTTTATATCCATGTTGGTGGATAGAAATAAGGAGTGAGGTAGTTATAGAAAAGGTGGGAGATAGTTATTAGGAAAGTTAATAGGAAAAAGAAGAAGTTATAACATAGTTAGGCTTGAAAATGAGGTAGTTATTTCTGAATTGTTTTTGGAATGATTTAGGTACAACCATATGATCAAAATGGTCTTGTAAAAGCCACATATGAAACTTTTTGCAAAGAACCCCCATATAAACCAGTCCTTATTTCACTAGAATTATGGTTTACTTAGGTTATGGTCACATGGATTAGGAAACTACCTAAATAGAGGGCTAACTATATTAGGTCCATGGGCTACCTATCTCTACCTACCTACTCATGGGGTATTTATTTACATATTCAAACTTACTTACCTACTTACTCACTAACCTATGTAGGATAGGTGCGATGAAAAATTTACATGGGGGCTACATAAGGCCTACTTAAAAACCTACTTTAAAATGACCTATGATTATCCAATGGCAACAAAGGGGCCTACTTAAGGGGCTATACAAATATTTCCTAGGTTAGGGGTATCTAAAGATTATTTAAAAGGGCTACCTAAGTAACTTAATGGGTTACTTAAAGACTATTTTATAACCACATAGGGACCTACCTAGGTTATGGGCTATCTAAGATAAGGGCTATTAAAAGCCTACGTAGGGGGTTTCATAGGGGCTATTTAAAGTGTTACGTAAGGATTACCTAGGGACTTACCTAGGTTAGGGGATAGCTAAGTTCTAATTAAGGGCCTACTTAAAGTGCTACGTATAATTTACATAAGGGCTATGAATTAACCCTAGGTAAACCCTAGATAGCCACTATGTAGCCCTTTCCACACTATGAATCAACTTAAGTAAGCCCTTAGATATCCCTTAAACTAAGAATTCCCTAGTAGCTTCACATGTAGGTTTTATGTCTACATAGGGGCTATGAGTTGGCCTTAAATAACCCCTAGGTAATCCCCTATGTAACCCCCTTTTGCACTATGAATCAATCTTAGTTCACTTCCTAAATAATTTTAAAGTATCTTTTAACCTAAGGAATCCCTAGCTAGCCTCACAAGTAGGCTTTATGTAATCTATAAATTGCCTTTACATATTCCATAACTTAGGTCCCCAAGCGTCACCCTAGGTAATTCCCTAGGTAGGCCTTACATAGTCCACTAAGTAGCCTTTAGGTATCCCATAACTTAAGTAGGCCTTTAAATAATCCCTAGGCAGTCCTTAGTAGCTTTCTAGGTAGGCCTTATGTAGGCCCATGTGTAGGCTTTTGATAACCCTTAAGTAGTCCCTTAAATAAGTGCAATGTAGTTCTTTAAGTAACCAGTCTTGGATATCCCATAGCTTAAGTAAGTCTTTAAATGTTTCTTTGGATTCCTTGGGTAGGTCCTAGGTAGCCCCTAAATCATCCTTAGGAATCCCATAACCTCGATAGGCCTTTAGGTGTTCCCTAAATAACCTTTAGGTATTTCCTAACTTAAGAAATCCTTAATTAACCCCATAGGTAGGCTTTGTGCAATCCCCTAAGTCTTACTTAGGTATCTAATAACATAAGTAGGCATATGTAGGCCTTGAAGTAAACACATAAATGTAGGCAAACCCAAGAAATAAAAAGAAACTAAAATAATGTTAGGTTGAGGCAAAAATTTGAATTTCTTCCTTTGTTATTTTCCTTTAGCACTATCTCATTTTGGATTTTGATTATTGTCATCAATTTAGAAAAACATAAGGTTTTGCTCTTGGGTTTTATTATCTTTGTGGATAAATTTACTATGTAACGTAAAGCATCATAAGAAATTTCTTGGTGTATTTGGATTTTGGAAGGCACCATAAGTTGCCATAATCTCCGTCCCTCCTTTAAGGAGTTGTGGAACAACAATTGTTGGGAGGTTTTCATTTTCATGTGAGTTTTTAGTTTTGGACTTTTCAGCATATAACAAATATACATTTAAATTCTACCTCAAGTTCGGAGTTCTCTTAATGTCCTTGTGATCGATGTGCTCATAATTAATGTGTTTATCTATACTAGGTCAAGATTTGATTCCAAATTCTTGCAATCTAAATTTTTGGAATTTTCAAGAACAAGGTTAATTTTTTTCAAAAACTTTAGCAAAATAAAAATAAATTTTTTATACCAAAGTTGTGCATGTACTAAAATATTTATCATGTTGTTATTACATATGGCCAACTTTTTTGTTATTTGATTTGCAAGTTTGAAAAATAAATGATGAGATGACGTGTACTTGGATTTTTTATACTTGTTCAATGTTGTGTAGTTGATAGTGATAATTGGGGCTAAGCTTTAGAAAATAATATGTGAGATCACTTGCAAAATACATGGTTGTGTAAAACATGCTAATAGACTAGTAACAAGTTGTAGGACTCTCATTTTTGGGGAGATTATTTAATCATTACATATTTTGGTGGAGATTTTTTAAACATATAATTTCAAAATAATGTATTGCAACATTTCTCTTTTTCAACTTTCAAATGGAATATTTTAAAGATTATTTAATAAATATTTTAAAATAAGCAATCACCTAAGGAAACAACCTTGGCTCTTTTTAACATGTTTGGATCCATGTGCACCTACAACATCTTACCCTTATACGCAATTGTCACTTGGGTATTTTTTTAGCATTGTCATTTGCATTCAATGTTTCTTATGATAATTAATGACCCATATAAACTAATTTCCATGAGTATGTAAAACAAAATGTGCAACTTAACACCTAAAACCTTAATTATTTTTACAATTATGTGGGTGATAGGGTTTTGTTTATGGGCATAAACTTTCAAACCCTAATGTTATATTAAACTTTGTCACAATTGTAACAAATATGCATATCTCATAATAGGTAACAATTTCATGTGTTTTGTCTCACAACATCAACATGCATATGCATTATATATGCATAAACATTTGAGGTAATTACCTAGATGCCACTTCCAACAAACTCATTGAGACGGTAAGTTAGTGTTATGCTTAGTGACATCCATATGCTTTTGCACAATGTTGTACGGTTCCAAAGATGCGTACGTACAAAACTTCATTGTTCAATTTTGAAGGAATCAATTGTTAGTGCCTTCATGGTTGGCATAACAAAGAAAAGTGAAGTTGAAACAACAAAAAAATCAAAATTAAACAAAAAACTATCTAGTCTTTTTTATAGATCTTTGACACTTCTTCAAGTCACCACAATGTTGGCTCTTACAATGTGACAATTCACATGCACAAAAGATGTGTTCTCTTTTTTTTCTCTCTCATTGATTATTTTTTCACTCTAATCATGTATTAAATGCAACATGGAATTTTGTTAAGGTTTAAAAATGAATCAAATCCTACTGAGAAATGGTTACAATACCATTCACAAACATATGATAGTTTTCTTCTTGTGTTTATTTGTGATTCCTTTAGATGGATCAAATTCTACATGAAGGTATTGGAAAAGTCAAGCAAGGTAGCTTCAAATGGAATGTTAATCTTTGCAAAATTACTAATGTTTCAAAAACATTAGCATGAAAAGGATCAAAATGAACAATGAAACAACGAATTGGATCATATCGGTAAATTTAGTGTTTGATCTTCAATTTTTGAGTTTAATTTGTTTGATCTACTTATAGAATCAATTATTTTACCACAAACATTAGATGTATGGATTGGTTGTATGCAATATTGTACTACAACAAGAATGAGATTACAATTCAATTCAAACAAATCTTAAGCATTTTCAAAAAAGTTTTTGCATTTCAATTAACAATGTTGTCACCATCAATTAGTATATTGGGTGCATTCACATTATTAGAAGCAAAAACTATCACAAAAACAAAGTCCTAATAAGGAGTGATTTTTCCACTTTTGTTGAGTAACACCTGTGAAAATTTGTTGAAAATTGGAGTTGCCAAGTGAAAATGGAAAACATAATTTTAATTAAAATATGAGACTTGTGAAAAAAATTTCAACAATGTTTTTATGGAAAAAATGTTTGAAAATGATCCTAGTATCAAAGTTTTTGAAATTGAAAAATAAAGAATGAAAATGAACTTTAAAAAGTTGCATGCTTAGATAATTGAAGAAACCTCATGGTAGAAATCCAATTTGTTGGGTTTTTTTGTTTTTTTTACCAATAATAAAAAAATTGATTAGAAAAATCCTCAAATGATGCATTTTATTCTTTGTTATAATGGTCTTGGACATCAATGCATCAAATTCCATAATTCGAGCAAGAAAAAGCTTAATTTCATATTACAAAACAAGGGATACTATAACAACTTTCAACAATCATTTGAATGTAGACCATGCCGTTATTGCAATTGTTTTTGAAAAGGAGGCCAATAATTGATTAAGAGTTTTTTTTTAGAGGAAACCAACACAAAATATGCCTAATATGTTTGGTGGAAAATTTTCAAATCTTTTCCTAAAACGGATCCTTTTAAAAAAGGTGATGTGTAGCAATTTTTTTTGCAAGACTTAAGCCTTTTGATTGTCAAAAATCACTTACCAATCTAGTGTGTGGGAAGTATTTGGATGATTTTTGCGTTGCATTTATGTCGAGAGATTTTTCCTTTGACATTTTTTTTTCTTGAGAATTGGTGCTTAATTTAGTAGAGAAAACAAAACAAAAGTATGTTATGTTAAATTAACATACTGTTATATTGCAACATCAAGTTTTGATTTTTTGGATGCTTCAAGGTGCACATGACATTTTTGCTCTCGCAATATATTTTAAAAAGGCTAATTGGTAGCCAAAACATGTCACTATTGGTTTGTTTGAGGCAATAAAATTATTGATCAAGCCTTATAATAAGAAATTTCATAGAATTTTTGGATGAATATGGGTCAAGGAAAACTATTTTTGCTTATGTAAAAGATGAAGGGTCAAATATGAATGCTACAACAATTATTTTAAAGTTTATTGTGAGTTGTGAATGTTTGGGTTTGGAAGAAAGCTTTCAAGGTTCCTATTTTGGCCATGGTTTTTTTTTTTTGAGCATGTTAATATGCAACAATAAATGAAAAAATGTGTCAAAATTTCAAGTATGTTTTTATTAAGTATGTTTAATCAATTTGTAAAAATGTATAACTTGGTTTAAGAAATTTCGAAAATGCAAACAAAAATGAATCAAGGCTTGTAAAAAGTGTTATATTTGTACAAAAATTTGTAAACCTTGTGTCAAGTGGATGAAAAGCTAGTTTGGTTGAGCATATCCAGCTACTATATGGATAGATCAATCAAATGAATATCCAACATACATCTGGATTTTTACTCTTCATCAACCGAAAACACACATACATTCATTACCACAATGTGGCGATGAAGGTTTATAGAAATGCACACTTTCATTTAATGATATTTTATTTCTGTACAATCAAAATTTCAAGACGAAAACGGATAAAAACAATGAAGTTTACCAAAAAAAAGAAAAACCCTGAAAGAGTAAAGGGGATGGAAAACAAATGAAGAGATATACAAAGCAGGCCTGTATCTAGAGCGCTAACAGATACAACCCAGTAGAGATCTAGAGTGCTACAACCCAGTAGAAATCAAAACCTAGTATGTACCTAAAGTGGACTGCATATAGAATCAGGGATCTCAAACCTGTGATGGTAGATTCTGACTCATAACCGGTGGTGTCTCCCTCGTTGTGTCTAGTCCATAATTCTCACTTAGGAGAGAATCCGCCATTCACCCTAAGGTTCTTGAGGTCAACTACTCTTTCAAATGCATGGGGCCAGCACATAGACAACATTTGTAAGGTGTAGCAAATAGTCTCCCTGTGGATGTTGCAGAATCTCACCTGAGTGCCAAATTCCATGGTATGTAGGCCATAGGAGATGGAGCTACCAGAATAAGAGGCCCATGCGAGGTGGAGCCAAGTCCAGCCCTGGTTCTGATAACACCCTCCCTAACGGGTTTAAAGCTCCACCATCTTTTAAAGATAAGCAATTGTGGGTACCCATCGGCTATGAACTTCTTGGAAAGCAAAATGGTCCCCCACTTCGAAGTGGAAGTTTTATGCTTATATAATGTGTGCCCTGTTTGCAATGCTAGCTGTTGCAAAACAAGCAGGGCTTTATGTGATTTACATAGACTCAGTTGGGAGTCATGAGAGTCTCTCAAAGCCAAAAAACAAAATCCATTTTCTCTGCTGTCATGTCAAGTAACAGAGAGGGTGGATTCCAGTTTCAGAATGGGCCAGATTTTCCAGAACAAGTCCAGATTTTTCAGATAAAGATTTGTGTATGCCCACTAGAAATTTGAAGCTTTTTGCAGTAACATTGAGCGCCTATAGATCTTTGTGATTTGCACTGGAAGAATTTGTTCTTCTGGTTTTGAGAATTGGTTGTTTTTGTCTTCTTTGATCATTTCTCACATGCATTGTCTGAGTGAGTTGAAATTCTTGAATTTGTGCAGCTTTTTCAAGCTTTGGTAACAGTTTTTTGTATGTTCATACAAATGGCACCCCCCATCTGCAGAGAGCAATGTGATTGTGAATGGGATTCAGCAGCAGCCAATTCTGAGGGTTTTGTCACTGCAAGAGGGGGGCGGTAGGCGAAATAGTGACTGCATTTCCTCCCACTGTCATTGAGCAGGAGATGATGCACCATGACAAACTGTTCGAGCTTTGCAACATTGGCAATGATTTGGTGCTGAAGGCCAAGTTCAAACAAAAGGAAAAGAGGTGAGTGAGCTTCAAAAGGATTCATAAAATCCTGGTTGCTTTTTTCTTTTCCTTTTTTTCTTCTTGGTGTTGTTGCAAGGCACCTTACGAGGCATAATGTTGTGGTGGGTGCATCAAAAAAATATAATGCCCATGGAGACAGGCATTTCATTTTTTGCAATGCGGGTGGTTGTCTGTTTTTTCCCATGACACCCAATGGATAACCTCCTAGTATCATGAGATTGAAAAAAAAGAAAAAGAGTGGCAGTTTTTACATTGTGTAGGTAAAGCCTTGGGTGTACACTTTATGCTTGCCTTGTGTTGCCCTTATTCGGGTCCTCAAGCTTTACCCTAGGCATAAAAGCCCTAATTTTAATGTACTCAACTTACATTACACATATTCATCAATTGTTGATTGATATTAGGCTAGGTCAGTGTTTTTTTTTTTTTTTTTTTAATTTTCTTATTTTGCCAATTTTGGCAATAATAAACAAGGGGATTTAGCCTTTTTTGGTAATTTACCAGTTAAGAAAAAAAAA
>Ga0116230_10007999_pt1 | contig 10452 bp, 5 predicted proteins | sample S1TSphfallax_3_FD_88678 | JGI IMG/M metagenome (GOLD analysis project Ga0116230, IMG submission 88678) | Host-associated microbial communities from peat moss isolated from Minnesota, USA - S1T2_Fd - Sphagnum fallax MG | ecosystem: Host-associated > Plants > Peat moss > Unclassified | place: USA...
AACAAAAAAGTAACATAAGAACTGTAAAGAATTCTAGATCATAAACAAAAGTTTCAACATATCAACCAAAGCAAGGAGGGCATCTAAGAGGAACCAAAGAGGAGCTACAATAGTTAGAAGTAAATCAACAAAATCTAAACAATAAAGTAGCCAAAGAAGATCTATAATAGCTTGAACATCAAAGATCAAATATTAGTGTTATTGAAAGATATATAAAAACTCAAGATTCAAGGGTGGATGTTGAAGGACAATTAGGAAAGCTTGCAATAAATTAGTTTTACAACCAAAAGTTTAAGAATTTTTTATATTATCGCTAGGTGTAAAGTTTTATAATTCAAAGATAGAATCTAGGTAGTCATAAGAGAGGTAGATTTTAACCAACTCCAAGAAATCATAATTTGTCATACACACCTAGCACATGTACAAAACCAACAAACCAAAATTTAATTTGGGATGATTTTGAATAATTATATGCATTGATAACTTTTTCCCAACAACTAAAAGACATATGCATTTCAAACATACCCAGACTTGTCATACTTTCTTAAAAGTTGTGCAAAATACATAAAATTCAAGTTTGTACATCTTGTAGGGCTAAATAACACACCCCCAACGTGTTGGAGGTTGTGACCAAGGGGATTTTGATCATGGTGATCAATGTGCCTCATAAGAAGTGAAATGGACTACAAGATTAACCAAGCCAAGACAAGGAAAATTTCCCACCATCTTATAGATAGGAACCATCAAGAAAACATAAAAGAGTTAATAAATGTAATCCCTTAATCACTAAAGGTAAATGGACTAATGAAGCATTGGAGGAGGCCATGGATGCAATTGAAAATGGGACAACTTCATTAATGAAAACAAGTAGGCATTGGAACATACGTCTTACTTCATTGTCTAATCATTTGTATGGGAAAACAAGATCTAGGAAACCTAGACCAATAGGCATGTTAACAATAGAAGAAGATTAAGCCATGGTTGCTTGGGTTTTGTCCATGCAAGAAGTTGGGCTATCAATCAGCCTACAATAATTAAAAAATGAAAGTGGTAGAACTGATTCAAACAAGGTTAACACCTTTTCAAGGAGGTGGTACTAATTCTAGAGGAAACATCATGAACTCAACATTCGTCAAGCTAAGGGACTAGATATTAGCAAAACACAATAGTTGATAATTCAATCTTGTTATAGCTTCTCCCATAACTTACAATTCCTTTTCAACAAGCACAACTATTCTACATCCCATAACTAGAATTTTAATAAAACAAACATGTAAGTAAGAATACAATAAAAAAACAAGGGTTATTGCAATACAAAGTTCACACTAGGTGTATAACACTATCCCAAAATCTAGGGAGTGGATGATTGTTAATTGCATAGTTAATGTAACAAAAACAACACTACCAAGGTTTTACATGTTTAAAAAAAAGGATACGTGACGACTACATACAACTCTGCAAACCAAGAACTTGTATGTTCATGTAATTAAAAGCATGGATGACTACTTTCCTTTTCAAAAAAAAATTGTCTTTTTTTCAAAAGGTTTATACCAAGTGGAATATCCCTAACAAATAGGCATATGCTCATCTTAAATGGGCATGGATCCCATGTCACCCTTGAGGCAATTGAAAAAGCTTAAAAGTTTGGGTTGAATATGATTACTCTACCTTTGCATACATCTCATGCATTTCAACCTTTGGATGTGGCTTGTTTCAAACCTTTCAATAATAATTTAAAAAAGGAGAAAGACACAACAATGGTTAGGAGGAATGACACAAAACTAGATAACATAACATTAGCAGGGTGGGTAGACAAAGTAGTAGACCTAACACTTATAAAAAAAAAATATCATGTCAAGGTTCAAAAGTATAGGGATTTGGCCACTTAACCCTAGGGCCATGGATTCAAAAATTGGCCCTAATACTCTGTACGCATTATAAAATTAGGCCAAGGAAAAAGAAGAATTAAAGTAAGAAGATGGTGAACAAGAATGGACATAACATACAGCTGCAAAAAAGTTCATCAACATGGGTTCAACAACAAAAGTTACAATTACTGGTCTACCTAAATATCAACCTAGGTGTTATGTGAACATGCCTAGAATTCCAATAATCACTAACCATGCATTTGTAATAGAGTCAAAAAACATGGTTGAAAATTTGGCACAACCTTCATTTGATGAAGTTGCAGAACTCAAAAATCTTGAAAGTGCAACTCAAGTGGCATTAGCACATGGTTGTCACACTTTGATGTCATTGCCACATATGCTTGTAAAAAGGACCAATGGAAAAGAACCATTAGTGGAATATTATGATTTCCTTAAAACATTTGAAGATTATGGGACAAAAGGCAATGGATAGGGAGGCAACATAACAAAACATAATAAACAAAAGGAAATAAAGATAATAAAACCAAGCAAGAAAAACACTTATAGTGTTGACTGGAGCTAAAACATTGGCTAAAAAGGAATTTGTAAAACAACAACAAGCCAATTTCATTATAGTGTTGTCATCTTCACTAATTAGAGAAGCAAGAGACAAATTTCACTACAATTTCAAGGTGATTCTACAAGCTCACCTCTTGGATATAGGGGTATGAATCTTGGTTCAATGAAAAATGCAAAAACAAGCTTAACAACAAACCAAAAGGGGAGTTGCAACATCCCTATAACAACCACAAATACACAACTAAAGTTAGAATGTGTAGGGGGGGTATGATGTTCAATGAAATAGAACAAGATGACAATGAGCAATAGGGGGTTAGACTAAGCATGAACAAAAGTATTAAGAAGAGTAATAATTGTTGTAAGAAATGAACAAAAGGATCAAAAGGAGGAACAACTACTATTGGGGTGGAATAATTAAAAGGAGGAATGGTTGTAGCTAAGGATGAACAAGAAATTAAGATGAACAACTGTTATTGGGGTGGAATAGTTGAGAGGAAGAATAGTTCTAGTTAAGGATGAACAAAAAGTTAGGAGGACCAGTTACTACTAGAGTGGAATAGTTAAGAGGAGGAGCAATTGCAATTTAGGATGAAGGATAAGTCATGAAAAGTTATAGTTGTTTGGGTGGAATAACTAAAAGGAAGAACAACTACAATTGAGGATGGATAAAAAGTTAAAAGTCTATGAAACAATTATTGGGGTGGAATAACTAAAAGGAAGAATAACTACAGTTGAAGATGAACAAAAACTCAAGAGGAGCAACTATTGCTAAGGTGGAAGATGACCAAGACATCAAGAGGAACAACTACTATTTGGGTGGAATAACTAAAAGGAAAAGTAGCTACAACTAAGGATGAATAAGAAGTTGAAAGGAGTAGTTGCTACATGGGTGGAATAACTAAAAATAATAGTGTAATACAGTTGAGGATGAACAAAAACTCAAGAGGAATAATTGTTATTAGGTGGAATCTTTAATAAAAGGAATAGTTGTAGCTGAAGATAAATAAAATGTCAAGAAGAACAACTAATGTTGGGGTGGAATACTTAAAAGAAATAATAATAGTTACTAAGGTGGAACAACTAAGAAGAGGAACAACTATTGTTGGGGTGGAATAATTAAAAAAATGAACAACAATTATTCAAGTGGAGCAACTAAAAGTAGGAGTAGCTACTGCTAGGGTGAACTAATGTTGGGGTGGAATAACAAAAAAAAAGAAGCAATAATTACTAAGGTGAAACAACTAGGAGGAGGAACAATTGTTGTTGGGGTGGAAAATTAAGATAATGAACAACTATAGTAGAAGATGAACAAAAAGTCAATAAGAATTACTACTTGGGTGGAACAACTAAAGGGAATAGTAACTACTATTGATGATGAACAAAATATAAAAGGAATAGTAGTTATGAAAGGTTTGGACCAAGGAGAGGAGAACATGATGAGGAGTAACAATTGTAAAAGGTTCAAACCAAGGAGAGAAGATGAACAAGAACATGATGAGAAGTAATAGCTGCGAGAGGTTCGAACAAAGGAAAGAGGATGAACAAAAACATCATGGGGAGCTAAGGAACATCAACAATGGGGGAATACGAACAATAGGAAGGCCATAAGCTAATTAGTATTGTAAAAAATCATTATGCAAAAGGGTCGTGAGCTAAGGAGCAACAAGGATTTCAAACCAAAGATATTCAAACTCCTTTGAAGACCAGCTGGAAGGTCACAAGGTCACTAACAATGGAACAAAAATATAAGCTGCCATAAGCTGGAAACAACAATGGAATAAAAAATTGAGGATGTTCAACAAGAAGCTTGAATTAGATGTTTAACAATAAGCTCAAACTAGAAAGCTTTGAATTCCTTGGAAGACCACGAAGAAAATCATAGGATCATTTACAATGGAACAAGAAATGAATTTCACAACTTGAAGGTAACAATGGTGTAAGAATACTAGTTGTTGTTGCAAGAGTTGAAAAGTAGCAAGAAGCTCAAACCAAGGAAGTTCAAGCTCCTTTGAATCTTAAAAGGTATTTACGGGTTCACTAATAATCTAGAGGAGCCACAAGCCAACATGCACAAAAGAGAAAAAAAAATGCACAAGATGAAGAATAATAGTTATTATTTAATTTTAGGAAAAGATCTTGTTCAATCAAGAACAAGGGGCCATGTTAATGCCAATACTTGCACAATGCACATACAAGCAACAATAATCTAGGCTTCGATGCACATCAACATTTGCACACAAAACAACTTGGAATTAAAACATCTAGGAACTTGATCTATACCCTTAACACATTCTACGAACACTAGAAGGCATCCCATGAACAATGATTGCAAAAGCCTTGTGATGGGAGACTACCATAGTTGTAAGAGCTTCGCACGGTAAAGAAAATTTGAATAAATGAACAAGAAATGGGTTTGTGAAAATCTAACCCACACACTAAAAGGAGAAGGAAGGGGGAAGGGGTAGGGGAGTTTTGGAACAATGTTGCATGGGATAACAATGACTAACTTAAGGTTTGACAAACCTTCAAGGTTTGATAACCAAACAATGTTTTGCCTTTTTCAGGGTTTTAACTTCAACCCTTGAATAAAAATGTCTATTTTTTTTCAAGGAACATGATTGATTTGAGTTTGAGGTTTTTTGGTGATAGGGTGGATTTGAGACATGTGTAAATGCAAAGATGTACAATGATAGGATTTGCATTGCTTGAACATAGTTAAGAAAAATGTTTGGTGACTTTGTTTCTAGACAATGAAACCAAGAATTTCAAAGGCCGTATCTTTTGCATCTCTAGTCCAAATCCAATTATCTAAAGTGCACTAAGTGTGTTTAAAGCTCCTCTACAAATCATCTTTGGACCCTAGAGGCAACATAAGTCTACTCATATCACAAACTTCCTTTATGATTTTATGTGTATTATGACTAACTAGTTTACCCATCTACTACCCTTGTCCATGAAAGGGCCAAGAACCTATGATGCTTCATACCCACATGAGGGCCTTCACAACTACCTCCATACTTACCACCTTTCATCCAGAAAGGAAAAAACTTGTAAGGCCTCACATCCACATAAAGGGCTTCATAAATATTTATTGTCCTTTTGTCCATATGGATGAGAACCTATGAAGCCACACACCCACATGAAGAATGAATAGCCCCCGGGGGGACACTAGTAAAAAATAAAATAAAATACATAATCAATAAAAACATAAGGTGCAATATATTGGTTGTATTCAAATAATATATTTAAATATAATATAATGTATGTAATAATCTAAAATAATATGTTATAATTAATATAGGGTGGTTTTAATATGTATATAAAAAATAGATAATAATAAGGTGATAAAAAACAGGTTGGACAATTATCTAATACCCCCCTTAAAAATGGTCATTTGACGCAAGTAAATACCAAATTTTACACTAAGCATTCCCCCTAGTGAGTAGCTTTCACAAGTACCTACTAACCCTTGTTCACAAGGGCATGAACACGTGGGGCCCCACTAATCATATGAGGGGTTTCACATGTATCTACTAGCTACCTATTAGTCTTTGTCCATAAGGGTGAGAACTTGCATGGCCCTGCCTACATGAAGGGCTTCTTCACATGCTTTCTAAATTTATTGATAAATTTAATTTGAATGTTTTCCCTCCTAGAAAAGTGGAAGCATCTTATGCATGTTCACAGGTGTAAGATCAATTTCATGTTCTTAAAGTGTAAATGTAAAAACAAATAACCTTCCCTCTCCTAAGTGATTTATGTAGGTTGGGTTCATGATTAAACACAACTTGTGTTTATGATGAATACAACTCGCCTATAAGGGACATTTTCAAAATGTGAAACAAAACTTAACTACCACCTTGTTGTAGACCTTTTATTTTCAGAATGCCCTCACGAGTGGGCTTTGCCACACACGTGAAGACATAAAGACCTCCTATGATTTCTATAGTGTATCTAAACAATGTTTTGCAAAGTGTAAAATCTTGTTGGAATTTTTGAAATTAATGGAAAGTTTCATTCATTTGGGCCTCCCATTTTCATAAAGTTTGACATCGTTTTTTCCCCAAGATACCCAATAAATACCCACTAGGTGTCATGAGAAAAACAATTTAAAACAAAATACAAAGTCACTTTTTACATATGGTGTAGTGCATGGGTGAGGCCACTATTAAAATTGGGTAGTGTTTGACCACCACTTCATGAAGGACTTCTAAATGTTGTGTTTGTTTATTCAATCACTTGGTAACACTTTAACATCCTAGATTTTTAATTTTGGCAACATTAATTCCTAGGGGATTGGAACCATGATTGCACCCCATGGGAATCATTCATAAGATTCAAAATGAGGAACAAAAGCCCATTGATGGGCAAACAATGATAACCTAAAGCCCACTAGATTATGGCAAATTTCAAGCTAAGGAAAAATGGTTCCTAGCTTTGGCAAACCATCATTTTACATGGTGTTCATTAGAGCAAGGAACCTTTATATGGAAAATCCTTCTTCACAAATAGGGAAGGGGTTAAGTGGAGAGAGGTGAAAAACTCAATTTCAAAAGGTGGTCTTTAAAAGGTTTAATGAAAGTAAAACAACATTTGAACAAATATTCTAGCAAATGGAGGCCACGGAAAAAGCTTACAAGATAATATCACCTATGTGGGGAGGTCCACAAATAAAAGATATTATTGACATCATCTACCACAACAACTAAAACCTTTTGCCACGATTCATTTTTTAATTGGGGGAGTGGTTATTCATTCAACCTAACTAGCCCCTAAATCAATTTATCAATTATTGCACTTCAAAGATAAAAATGCACTACAAGGAATCCTATCCAATGCAACCCATGCGTTTGCAACTTGTGTCCAAATCAACCATTTTTGTAACTATAGATGAGACTATCCTCTATGGCATTTGATAAAAATGACATGTAATTGCATAAATAATTACAAAGCGATCTACAATTGCATATGCAATTTACGGTTGTAACTAACGTCAATTTGGATGAAAATGAAGATGAAAAATACACTTGTATTATCCATTTTTAATGGCATCCCAAAATAGATTAAAATGTAGTTGTTTTTGTGATTTAAAAAGTGGTTCATAGGCCATTGGACACCATGTGGCATCTTTTCAACTTTATTTACGATTATAAATCCTAATTGTAAATGCACATGTAATTAATTATATGTGAAAAATGGAATTGGCCAATGAAATTGTTAGATTTAATGGTCTAATTGTCTTCTTTTAACTTTTTTTCAATTATCTAACCATTAAATGTGTAGTACGCATTAGTACAAATCACAACTTTTTAATAGGTTCAACTTGACCAAAGTGTCAACATTGACCAAAAGGATGTTTACTTTAATAAAGGCATGGGGCATGAAAAACACATGGTTTTTTTGGTTGATTATTTTGATTAAAATGACCATTTTGACTAAGTGTTAACTCATACATCTAATAAAAAAAGACAATTTAAAAAAATGGTCCATCAAAATGCCCATGGTTTAGTCATATCGGCCATACTAAATTGCCATGTTTAATCAAATTAGTCATATTAATTTGGTTAATTATTTGACTTGTTATGCTTACTAAGCTACCTACCTACCTACTTATTTAACATATACCTACTTATGTCTTACCTACATCCTATCTACTTAGCATCTAAATATTTACCTACCTATCTACCCACTTATTTACTTACCTACTTACCTAGACCTATTATCTACCTACCTATTTTATCTACTTACATATTTATTTATATTTTACATAATTAAGTATGTACATTTAAAACCGTAGGTAGGTAGGCATGTGTACGTACTTATATACCTAGTTAAATACCTACTTACCTACTTATTGAAATAATTCAAATGTTGACAAAAAAATTCATTGAAATTCAAATAAACATGTCAAATGCATTTGGTATCATATTGCTTTACAAAATGGTGTGGTGGTTTGACAATCAAAACGTTGGTTTGGAATCAAGGAGACCAAAGTTCAATCTTCCTTATCAACATATATTATGTGGAGTATATATATATATATATAATTTTATTTTATTTTATTTTATTTGTACATGTACATAAATGTATAATACTTAGGTGGGTTGTGGACAGGTAAGTAGGAGGTCATGGTGAGTAAATAGGTCATGGGTGGGTGGGTAGGTAGGTATTTAATTGCATTTTTATTATTTAAAATTTAGGATATTTTTAAATTAAATTTTTTTGGCTACCGAATTTTTTGTTCAATTTGATTAATCAAAAAGACCATCTTATGGTTAATTAAAAAAATCACTAGTCAAGTTGGACATGGTCAAATTTTGGTACAACAAGTGGGGTGGCTTGGCAATAAAAGAATTAATATTCATCCTGAGGGTTCAAGGATCAATTCTCACAATGACATGGGTTGTGGTCAATAGTGGGATGTTGATCAAATATTTCATACTTACATAGCCAACTTAGGCTAGGTGTTTACAAGGTGAGGTTAAACAATCACAATAGGTGGCCTACCTAACAACCTCAATTAACTTTTTCAACCTAGCCTATGTAATGATACGTGTCTACATGGTACATGTTGAATTTGATGAAATACTATGATTATTTTAGTCATAAAATCAATTGCAAAATGACAGTGCCATGTAAGCTAGTTTGGATGGATGAAAAGTTCATGTAAGTTGCATTTTCATGCGATTACCATTGCAATTTGGTGCCATGTATTGTCTTTTGTGATTAAAATTTTATGCGCCTTGTTCAAAACAACTAGGATTTGTAGCGAGCCACATGTGATAATTATGACAAAAAATTAGTCATAAATCTAGTCATTTATTTATAAATTCCTCGTAATGATGTTTATGCAATTAACATATGAAGTTATGAGTTGAAAACATGTGTTAAGATAGGCCAAAGTTTGTAAAACATACGTATATGAAGGTTGAATCAAGTCAAAATTTTAAGGAAACAAAAAATCACAAGGCCATTTGTTGATTATAACCCTGCTATCATGTCCACCAAGGATCAATTGATCTAGTTTTGTGTGAGTAAATTCCTAAAAGACCTTGAGTTTGACCCATAAGAGTGGAATTGGAAGAAACAAATATCTTTAAAAACAATAGGCTTTTACAAATATTCAACCAAAAGTGGATACAAGGTTGGACTTAGAAGCATGATAATTAATTTCAAATTAGACATAGAATCAATAAAATAAGAATTTTGTTTCAACCAAAGGACAAAATTGTACACAAGTTTGTAATATCCATGGCTCCCAAGAAAAAAATCAACAATTTTTTGGTTTATTATTGTGGAAGGCCTACTAGTGAAAGCGTGGAGAGGCAATATTGGTCTTCTATTATTTTGATTATTTTTTGAATTGCACTTGTTGGATATAAAACATTGCATTTTAAATTGTGGTTGTATGTTTGCTAACAAAATCAATATGTTCCAAGAGGTTTTGCAATTTAACCATGTTTTATCCTTTGTGACAATAAACATAATACTATTAGAATTAGTGGCAAAGTGTCACCTGCTCTTACTTGGGCACATGTCTAAAATAATTATGGATTCTCTTTCACATGTTTGTGCTTGTGTTTTGAATCAATTTAATAGTTACTAGTTGCTTTCCAATGCATTATAATTTGTCATTATTTATGTGTTTAAGATTCAAGGAAAAATTTACAAACCCACTAGTCAAGTCAATTTGATTAATGATGATTTTAAAGTTTTTATAAGCTGATTTTGTTTGTTTCAAAAATCAAAAGGGAAATGTGTGATGTTTTGGAGTCTTTTTAAATTTAAAAAAAAAATGAAAAACAAAAACCTCACTATATTGTTGTTAGATCCTAAGTTTAAAAGCCTTTGCCTAATATTTTCTTTTATTGGTTGAAAAAAAAAAGTGGAATTATTGAAGAACATCATAGGTGTGTTTTATATCATATGCTTTTAAAGTGGTATCATCATTTGCATCTAATGTCAAGATCAAAAGTTGGATATGTAGAGCAAACTATTTATGAGA
>Ga0116230_10008000_pt1 | contig 10452 bp, 7 predicted proteins | sample S1TSphfallax_3_FD_88678 | JGI IMG/M metagenome (GOLD analysis project Ga0116230, IMG submission 88678) | Host-associated microbial communities from peat moss isolated from Minnesota, USA - S1T2_Fd - Sphagnum fallax MG | ecosystem: Host-associated > Plants > Peat moss > Unclassified | place: USA...
GTGAAACCTATTACTTTTAAGCAACTTGTCACCCTTGGTTGGCTAATGACACAAGTTCTTTTGGGGTTGTTGTTATTGGTGAAGTCAACTTAGATAATGGGAACCATTTCCTAAATAAAATATATAGGATAATCCTTAAATAACAATTATTTACTTTGGTTTTATTAGGCACTGGGTTAGTTGTTGCTTTCTTCTAACATTTTGTCCAACGAAATAACTCAACTAATAGTTGGGTCAGCATTATAAAACACTAGTTAACAAGTTGCCCCTTGTTAACTAGGTCAAAAGTAATAGTAATCTTGTTGTTAAAATATGCTAACCTTTCTCGTTGGTAAATCATTTGCAAAATGGTTACAAATCTCACATGAAATTCTTCTTTCACGCGAACTACATTGCATTGTTCATTTTCCACAAAAGCATGTGGACTTGCAATCTTCCTCAAAACAACGTTTGCTTCATCAAATGTTGCATTTGCAACATTTACTACACCTTCTTTGGAAATCCCAAGTTGTTCATGAATAAGTACCTTATCAATCAAAATTTCTTGACCACGCATTTGTCCTTGGACTTTTCCATCCTTTAGTTCTTCCCACATTTGTAAAAATTCTTGTAATAGGTCCTTTTGTAACGCAATCACTACATGGTGAACAAGTTTTCCAAATTGATTTGTCTGGCCCATTTGAGTTTGTTGGCATTCATTTTAATCCACTACAACATCTTCTAGGTCTCCTTCACCTTAAACTTTATCTTCTTTTTAACAAGTTTCTAAACCTATTTTTCTACAAGCACTTTGCCTTTTCTCTTCATCATGGCTTTGGTCCTTGATTGTGAGTGTTGAGGAATAGCACTTCAAACAAGTTTTTCTCCAAAGAATTATGGGTGAAAGCACACTATGAGGGGGCCAAAAATGTTGTCACATTATATTGCTTTCTAAGGGTGTCAATGTTTGAACTTCAACCATGGTAATATTGGAGCATATTTTTCCAAAAAATTTGCATAACATGGTAGATTATAACACAAAAAATTCAATTGAATTTTTAAAAAATTTCTCTAATTTATATTGTGTGATTCCAAAATATATTTGTGGCAAAAAAATGTATGTAACTATGTATTAAAAATTGCAAATATATTCAAAAAATGATTGAAATGATTTTTAATTTTTATGAAATTTGTAATATCTTTTAAACATTGTGATTCCATATGATTAGAATAAGTTTGTAAGTCATATGAAAAGTTTGATAATTATCATATCACAAATGGGTGTTTTTGGGGGTGATGACCATAAGTATGTGATAAATTAACATTTTGACAAACTATCACTTTCAAATGGAAAATGACAATATATGTGAAGCGAGTTATTTTTTAAATTTTCATTTCAAACTTTTTTGGCTAACTAATTCAAACCCAAACCTATTGTAGTCCAAGAATAGAAACATGCTTTATTTTATTATATATACCATAAATATACTCATTATTCCTTGAATTTAAACTTTTAAAATTTATTTCTTTGTTTCAAATAATATTAGATATCATTAACTTTGTGAAAGTCAAAATATCAAACCCAAACACTAAAAGTGAAACCCAAAATTAAATGCAATCCATTTTGAAAAAATATATTTTACATACATGTCGTGAAAGTGCCCAAAGTAGCCCCCCCATAGTGTGCTTTCACCCTTCTCAAAGAAATTATTTTCCACTATCTCTATTCACGAGTTGCTACAACTCAACTTCTTCCTCCACATGTTTTTGATTCAAGAGCTTGGGGTCTCTACTCTTCTACAATAAATTGAGAGATTATTTCCACCTCCTCTTTTGAATATGAAATAACTATAATTTGCGACTCTAGTGTTGTTATAGAAATAGTAGTCATTCTAAAAAAATTAAAAGTTGCTTGTAATTCCTTTTCTAACTCCCTACTTTTTTGTTCTTACTCAAAAATTCTAAACTTTTCTATTGTATATTACTAGAATTCTAGGTTTTTCAAACTATGTTTTCTGGTCAAAAGGAACCCCAAAGTGATAGGCATAAAAAAAACCCTTTAGTTTTTTAGGACGAGTTGATTTTAACAAGTCCAATATGATTATGATGGTTTTTTTTACCAACCCTAGGGTGGTGTTTTTTACCAATTTTTTAGATTGGTACCTTTTAACTAATGGTCAACTGATATTAATAAAATATAACCAATAATTTAGTTTTTTTATTAATCATTTAGTTAAAATGTGGCATCATATGAATGTTGCCACATGGTAACATTATGTTCTACCATGTGGCAACATTTGCATGGTGCCGCGTGTCAACACATTGTTATGTGATAAAATGGTAGGTTGGTAGGTAACCTCTTATGACCTCCTTACATTGTATGTATACATCTACATGTATATGCCACCAAGTATACAAATTCATGTACATGAGTTGCCCAAGTTTGAACCCAAGACCTCATGGAAACATCCAAATGTTTTAGCCAACAAGTCACACAACTCTTTGTTGATGAAATATGTGCAACATTTTATTTTTATCTTGTTAATTATGAAATAGTTTGGAAATCCCAACTTCGGCATTTTTTATTGATTTGTAATTCAAGTGAAGCAAATAAAGGCATAATCTTGTAGCTTATTCAAAATCCAATCAATATAATCAATATATTTTTGTAAATGCTCAAATGAGTTGTAAGAAAATATTTTTGAAAATTACAATTTGATGACAATTTTCAAAACTTCTTAAATTTTGATTTTTCCATTTCAAACTCCATTCATTAAACTAGGTAAGGTACATGTCATAGGTAGGTTGGGTAGGTAAATAGGAAGGTAGAAGAGGTAGGTAGGTTGTAGGGTGGGAAGGAGGTGAAAGTTGAGAGGTAAGTAAATAGTAGGTATAATTCAATTGTAACTAGGTAGGTTGAAAGTACATAAACTTAGGTAGGTGATACAATGTTAAACAAGTAGGTAGATAACTTGTATGGCCATCGTAGATGGGAGGTAGGAGGTAGGTTATAAATAGGTAAGTAACAGAAAATTATTTAGTAGATAGGAAGGTAGGTAACATATAAAATTATATTATGTAGGTAGGTGGTTTAGGAGGTACATAAACTTAGGTTGGTTATAAGATGTTAATCAACTAGGTAAGTATGTTGTAGGACATGGTAGTTGGGTGGGTAGGTAGGCAAGCAAGTAAGTAGTACATCTAAATGGGTGAGTGGGTAAGTACGTAGTTAATATGTAGGTAGGTAGGTAGCATGTAAATAGGTAGGTGAATGGGTTGATAAGTAGGTAGGTAGGTAATATGTAGGTAAGTAGGTGGGTGGATAGGTAGGTAGATAGGTAGTACATCTTAGTAAGTGGGTGGGTGGGTTGGTACGTAGGTAGGTTATAAGATTGTAGGTGGGAGGTAGGTATGTAATAGGCATTTAAGATGTTCCATTTGAGTAGATAACATTGGTCATTTTGATTATTGATGTCAATTTTTTATGTTCAATTTGACTAAACATTTCATTTGACTAAAACTCATTCGTTATTTGACTAAGGTTGTTCAACTTGACTAGATGTATTGGTTAAATAAGTCATTATAGTCAAGTTGGTTTGTCAAAAAATACATGTTTTGAACCTTTAGTCAAAATGGACAAGTCTATTGGTTAAAAAAAACCAATTAATCAACTTGGAACATTTGAAAAACTATAATTCTAGTAGTGGTAGGTTCATGCAAAACTAAAGGTTCAATGTAAATTGCTCCAGTTAAATGAATTTGTTTCACTCTCTTATTCTTTCCATTTATTCTCTTTTGGATGCTTCAACTTTCTTCTCAAACTTTTTTTTCTTTTTTTTTTCAACTTCTCTAAGGTGTTTTCATTCATTGTCTCTAATAGTAGAAAAAAAATAAACAAGAATGAAGAAGCAAGACAAGGGAAGTGATGATTCTTTATAACTTTTTAGTTGATAACAACTTTACGTTATTGAATAGATGTGACTTTTAGGGTATAAACATCTATAGGTCCTTTACTAAATGCGTCATTTTGGTCATTATAATCATGTACATAGTTAATTTCAAAATTTACATCATTATGTTATTGAACAAGTAGATTCGTTCCAATAATATTTCCATGTATCAAATTATTAATATCCAACCAAAACTCTTGTCGCAACCATAGCTTTGGGCTCACGACCAAGGCAAAGGGGTTGCAAAGGTGCGGGCCAAGAGAAAGCCTAGGAGTCACATCACATACTCCCGGGAGTGTAGGAACGTGTGAGGGAGTGAACCCTCACATTCCCAAGGCAACTCCCACTTTGGGAGATGGAGTTCCCGGTGGACTTCCAAAACTTCAGAGAATAAATTTAGGGGTCAAAATTCAATGAATTGTGGCGTTCTTTATATCATTAGAAAGTTCTTGGAACTTATATGTTTAAAATGGGCTTGCATTTCTCATTTGGATATTTGAAACACGAGTTATGGCCAAAAGAAGGGTCGGGAGTCAAACTACCAATTTGACTCCTGACCAGAAAAAGTCGGGAATCGACCTGATTTACTTGTCTGCAAATGGCGTGCGACACACTGTTGAAAAACTCTCGACAAGGGATACAACTTTGCTTCATACCGCATCTAGATCCGAATTTTGCTTGCAAAGTTATGGGCTCCAAAGTCACAGGAGTCCCAACTTGGGCAATTTCGGGACTCCCAAGTGGGAGTCTCGGGACAAAAAGCCATTTGGATGTGGGCCCCATGGAGAGGTGTAGAGTATACTATAAAGGGGAAGGTGGTGGCGTCCCCCAAGTCTGGGCAGTGGTGAGTCTTGTGTGTCCATGTTGCCCGTGGCTCGTCCTAGCACCAAAAGTGCTCCAACTACGCACTAACCACCTTGTGTGGGTTTTGTGCAGGCCCGTGTGAGTGAGTGGAGCTTGTCAACTTTTCCTAATCCCATCCTGGAGCTCCAACACGCCCTTCTACCCCCCAAAGTGTTGTGAGCTAAGGAACGTGCCCCGACTCCTCCTTCTTCCGTTGTTTTCTACTTAGATTCACATTTGAATCTTTCAAAGAGTTGGGAGTGCGTCAACTCTATAGGTCCAAAATTTTCATTGTCAACAAATAATGGTTTAGGTTCCTTTGTTTGAACATGTTCTACAATAATTAGGTCATTAAACTTAGTTTATACATGTTGTAAAGTTATATTTTCAATAAACTTGTATGGTTTCAACTTGTTAATGTTAACAAGGACTAGGTTAAGATCAAATTTATCAATGGTGATAAATGGAATAATATTGGGCAAACAATATTAAATTTTATATGGCCCAAACCATTGTCTCTAGAATTTCAAAACATGTTTTGAAATAGCCCTTGAAAACCATAACATGTAGTTTCCAAATTGAAATTTAATTTCAATGAATCAATTATATGACCATAATGACATGTTCCACTAGTTAAAAACAAGATCCTTTGCGATCAACTTATTCTTTTATAATTTCTTTAATTCAAATAATCTAATAATTAGTACTTTAATAGGTGTTAGATCTACTTATTTGTGCTAGGTTTGGATGGTAACAAGTATTTTGTAAGCAATAATGGATGTAATCCATACACAAGCTAAAATGGGGTACGACCTATTCCAACTTTGTAAGTAGTTCGATATGATAATAAGACTATGGATAGGTGCTCATCCCAATCATTCCTATTTTCATTAATCATTTTTGTTAATAAGGTTCAAAAAACCTTGTTTGTACTTTCAACTTGTCCATTTCCTTACGAATAATACATAGTAGAACTTGTATGTCTAAAGATAAAATGGTCAATAAGATATTTGATTACATCGTTGATAAAATGGGTACCTTGATTAATCACGATTGTCAATGGACATCCTAATCTTGTAAGGATATGCTTGTATGAAAACTTGATAGTTACTATAATAATGTTGATGCGGAGTGATCACATTTCCACCCATTTTGTTGCATATTCAATGGCCACTAGAATGTATTGGTTGCTTAATAGTCCACTTGCAAGTTTAATAGGTCTAATAAAATCTAATCCTCATTTTAAAAATGGTTATTCTAGTAGAATAATAACTAATTTAGTTAAGTTCGACAATATTCATGAACATGTTGGTTCATCATTAGCCACCGATAACCAACATCCAAGATCTTTCTCATAATAATGTCTAAATAGTCACTCCTACAACTCCTCCATGTAATTCTTACAAAATTTTGGGTACATGTTCTAGTGCAAGATTCAACAAAACCTATTGTCTTGTCCAAATCTATATAGTACTCCTTTTTGAAGCACAAATGGTTTAACTCTATGGGTTAAATATTGTCTTTGTGATGTAGTAAACCTTTGTGACATCACTCCTTTTAATAGGTACTCATAAACACTTCATAACCACTTAGGTTGTGATAGTGAACAAGTGAGCATCATAGGTTTGATCAAGTTCAGTTTGGTTGGGTAATCTATTTAGTACATCTGCCATTAGATGGGATCTACCAAGTTTATAAACAATCTTGAAATCATATTCCATAAATAATAAGATCCATCTAGTTAACATGCCAAAAACATGTGGCTTATTAACTAAATATATTAAAACCATATGGTCTACGTAAAATGTGAACATGTTGTTTAGAATAGGTAATGCATAAATTTGTGTAAGGCATAGGCCAAAGTTAAAGCCTCTCTATGTGTAATAGTATAGTTTCTTTTAGTATAATTAAACAATTTTGATGAACACATGACAAGTTGATTTATTTTACATGTTGGGTTCTAAGCCAATATTGCCCCTACTACTAGTTGAGACGCATTAATATCAACATGGAATTCTAGTTCCTAGTTAAGACTAATGAATATCGGAGTTTGAATGTACTAGTTCTTGATGTTTTCCCAAGCAATTTAACATTTAGCAGTCCATTCAAATTATATTTCAGTTTTCACGAGTAAGTTGGTAATTGGTGCCATGATAGAGGTAAAGTTTCTAGCAAAACATTTATAAATTTGTGCCATTCCATTGAACACTTGAATCTCCTAAAGTGTTTTGGGTATTGGCATCTTGATTAGAGCCTCTATTTTCTTTGGATTGGTTGTCTTCCCCTCTTTGGAAACTATGAATCCTAAAATAGTTACAAAATAGACCATAAATGCATTTTTTTGGATTCAAATTAATGCCATACTCTCGACATTTTTGAAAAAAATTCTAATTTTCTCTAAATGGGTGGATAGGTCACTAAAAATCATCTAAAAAGATCTTCATGAAGACATCAATGTATTCACGGAAAGCTTTGGTGACTCCCCTTTGATAGGTGGATGTCCATTTTGACCCCAAAAGGCATTACAACCCATACAAAAGCCCCCAATCAATAACAAAGGCAATTTTGTATTAGTCCTCAGATGTTATGGAAATATGATGGTATCTATAAAAACCATCTAAAAATGTATAAACCTCATGTATGGCTACAATATTAATAACTTCATTAGTAAAAGGTAATGGGTATGGATCTTTCTTTGTGGTAGCATTAAACTTTTTAAAATCCACACAATTTTCTTAAGTTTTCCATTTTTTTAAGCACTACAACTATAGGTGATAGCCAAATAACCTTTGAACAACATGTTTAATAAAACTTACAACAAGCAATTTGTCAATATTTTGTTTAATAATTGTCGTTTAGTTAGGATTCAACCAGTATCTTACTTGATGAACATATGTTATCAATATGTTTAGCTCAATTCGATGCTAAGTTATCTTAGATGGTATGCCCTTCATGTTTTTGTAAGTCCATGCAAATATGTCTTCGAACTCCTTCAACAATTCAATTGGTTGGGAATTGACAACAAGTCTTAGATCAACATTCATTTTAACTTGTTGAAGGTTTTTTCAGAACCCAAGTTGATCTTATTAAGTTCTCTTCTTCTATGATAGTCTAGCCAACAATGTGAAGGTGATTGTACCCATTCTTTATATAATGATAGTATTGTTGCCCCAATCATGAGACGTTTTAGTAATTTTCAAACAAGGACGACCTAACAACATAAAGTAGCTAGAATCCAAGACACTATTTTATATCATAGTAAAAGTTATTGCATAAGGTATTCCATGAAAAAAAATCATAAGATTTTTAATCAAACCTAAAGGTTTAGTAATGGTTTGATCAACCATGCGTAAGTTGTATGGCGTTGGTTTTGGTTTTGACATACCTAATTACATTCTTGGTTTTTTCGTAATGATATTGACTCCAAAACCACCATCTAGAAGTGCATTTTCAATAAAAAAATTTCCTATTTGGCTTTTGTCATTTGGTTAAATAACATTAATTTTGGTTTATACATTGAATTTCATGTTTGCTGATGTTTCCAACTGTGACATTTGTGAGCACAAGTGGTTCAAGGCTTAACAATTGCATGGAGGAAAATTGGGCAAAGTTGAAAGTGTTTTGGGCTACCCTTGATTTTCTTTCAAGGCAGAAGCACCTTTGTAAAGCTCGAAAAAATGTTCAAGTGCCATCTAAACGTGGTCATGGTGGGCCAACTCGAAAAGAGGCATGAATTGTAGGTGCCAATTGATCTTTTTATTTGTGTGGATTGGAATGAACCTTGCTTCTTATAAATGTATTTTGCTAAATAATATAAATGTAAGTTAACATGTTGATTTAACATGATTTGTTGAAAATCAAAGGTTGCAACATGGTCGACAACCAACATTGAATTAAATGCATAGTGGGAATTTTAATTTGCTAGTGGGAAGCATTGTATTTATGGTGAGAACCCCATTTTTTTGTTCAACTCGTACAAAACATAAAGATAAACATGGCTTCAACTTGAAATGTGGATTTGAGCCGGGTTATTCCAACTTTACATTCCCCCTTGTCATGCTTTTGTAATAGTGTCATGTTTGTTGAGAATTCAAGCTCAATTAGTTAGGTTTCATTAGTTATTGGAGTAGGAAAGTAATTACTTTTTGTTCTAAAGAATATCCAATGAAGATGCACTTCTTAGCTTTTGGATCTAGTTTTGATCTCTTCTCATCAGGAACATGCATATATGCAATGGAACCAAACAATATGAGGTGTGAGACATTTGGTTTCTTGCCTATGAATTTTTCTTCAAATGTCATGCCATGAATTGCTGTCGTGGGTGTTTAATTCATGATATAGATTACAGTTGCTACCGCTTCAACCCAAAAGTAATTTGGCAAATTCTTCTCATTCAACATGGCACGTGCTATTTCCGCAATGTGCCTATTTTTCTTTTCAGCAACTCCATTTTGTTGTGGGGAATAACTACATGAGTACTTCCTTTGAATTCCATGTTCTTTTAAGTACTCACTGAATTCATTTGAAAAATACTCTCCCCCTCCATCGAACCTTAGGCACTTGATGTTCACACCCTTCTCCTTCTCCACCATTGCTTTGAAATTCAAGAAATGTTGAAACACTTCACCTTTGTGTTTCATGAACTAGACCCACACCTTCCTTGTGTGGTTATCAATGAAAGTCACGTAATACTTGCATCCTCCAATGGATTTTGTTTTCGTGGTCCACACATATGAGTGGATCATTTCCAAAGGTTTAGAATTTACATGAGTTGTTTGAATTGGAAATGGATGCCTAGCTTGCTTCCCCAATAGGCATGCTTCACAAACTTTTGACATCACCTTTTTTATTTCAAATTTAGGAAAACCTCCAACAATATTTTATTTCTCCATTAGCTTAAGACGTTGGAGATTAACATGGCCAACTCACTTGTGCCAAATTCCAATGTCTCTAGCTCCTTTTCCATGTGTGAATAACATGGAATTCACCTTAGGCATGTTCACATCCAAGGTGAACATTCGTCCATCCCTTTCTCCTTTGGCAATCAATTTGCCTTGGTTCTTCATGTCTTCCACAAAACATCCATTTGGGTTTAATGTCACCTGTAAACCTTGTTCCACCATTTGGCCTACGAAGACCAATTTTTTTGTTATGGTTGGAACATGAAGTACATCTTCCAAGTACTTTGTTTGCCCATCTTGCATGGACAATGGGTTTTATATACCTCAGTATATGCCTCACTGCATCCAAATGTGGCTTTCGTGGTGTTTACATGAATTGATTCACCACTCCAACTGCATAACTCAAATTTGGCCTTGTGATGGTCATGTAAATAAAACTCCCCACTATGTGTCTGTACATAGTGGTATCCTCCACAAAGTTTCCTTCTTCTGCACTTAGTTTCACATTTTGTTCCAATGGAATTGAAATGGGTTTGTAACATGTCATCCCATATTTGAACAATTTGTTCAAGGCATATTGCCTTTATAGTAACCATATCCCTTTGGGGGATTGGATTACCTCAATGCCGAGGAAGAAACGTAACTCTCCCAAATCCTTCGTCTCAATTGGTATCCACCACTGAAGTTAGCAGAAGATGGAGAGGCTAGAAATGGTGATGTTCCATCAAATGTGGAACAAGAATCACAATTAATTAGTGGATCACAAGAGTCCTTAATTA
>Ga0116230_10008001_pt1 | contig 10451 bp, 11 predicted proteins | sample S1TSphfallax_3_FD_88678 | JGI IMG/M metagenome (GOLD analysis project Ga0116230, IMG submission 88678) | Host-associated microbial communities from peat moss isolated from Minnesota, USA - S1T2_Fd - Sphagnum fallax MG | ecosystem: Host-associated > Plants > Peat moss > Unclassified | place...
CCCGGCCCGGCTTAAAAAAATTATGTATATTCATATATATACTGCCCGACCCAGATTTTAAAATTATGAATATTCATGTATACTGCCCGGCCCGGCTTTAAAAAATTATGTACATATATTCATTTATACTGCCCGGCCAGACTTTTAAAATTATGTATATTCATTTGTACTGCCCGACCCGGTTTAAATTTTTTATAATGTATATTCATTTATACTGCCCGACCCGGTTAATTTTTTTTAATGTATAGTCATTTATACTGCCCGGTTTTTCAAATCATGTCTTGTCGGTTGAGGGGGGACCGACGTACCTACCTACCTACCTACCTATCTGCCTACCTACCTACCTACCAGTCTTGGACTATCTTACGTTAAAAGCCTAGTTAGAAAGAACCTACTTACATAGTGCCTACGTATACATACGTGTATACGTACGAATAATACGTACATGTGGATGTGTACGTAGCCGGGTGGTTGGTTAGAACCTGACCCCTGGTTTTCTTGTTTCTTTACCTATGGTTAGCCGTGCTGTAAGGCCTGCCTGCTGCTGGCTGGTGGCTACCTGGCTTTGCGCTGGTTTTGTTCGGCAGCGTTGTTGTTGTTGTTGTTGCTGCTGCTGCTGCTGTTGGTTTTGCGCACACGCACGCGCGGCGAGGAGGGTGTGGCTTCTGCTCATTGCTGTTGTTTTTGTTGCAAGTCTTTTGTGGCTGCGACGGCGGCAATGGAGGTATCGGAATGTATGTCGAGAGCCTTCGTTGTCTGCTGTTGTTGTTCTTGCTGCTGCTGCATCGATTATTACTAATATGTGCAAATTTCTTCCCCAAAAGTGTTTTGGATCCGACCGAAGATGGTTGTTGATTGTTCCTCCAGGATGTAGAAACCGATGCGACGGAACTCTCTCTCTCTCTCTCTCTCTCTCTCTCTCTTTCCTGGTCTCTTTTCTGTTTGTAGACAAACAATCTGTCTCTGGATCTTCCGTTTTTCTGTTTTTTGATGGTCATTATTCTCCTCCCTCCCTCCCTCCTCTTTGTTTCTTGGCGGGAGGTGGGCGGCCGGAGCGGCTTTTTCTGCCTGCATTATGTGTCTGTCGTAGAGAATATGTTCTCTTGTGTCGATGTTAACTTTGTTTTTTTTATTTTTATTTTTTTACTGATGATGTTTTGAGGTTCTTTGTTCGCATTGTTTATTTGGTTTTGTTTCTGTCGTGTGCGGCATTTGCCTCGTGGTAGTTGTACCTTTGTTTTGTTTTTGGCTTCTCCTTGACGTTTTCTTTGATGTTTTCTGCGACCGTTGTACAGATTCTGTGTCAGAACTTCGAGTGGAGAGCGTGAAGTGTTGTCAGTTTGGAGGAGGAGGACCCGGGAAGAGATGGAGGTAGAGAAGAGTATTATGTGATTAGAGGAGGAGTGGGGTGGAAAGTTTTGTCTTTGTGACGAGGTTTCAAGGCATTGCTTCGCAGTAGGAACGATTGCTCCTATTTTCATTATGTACAGAGTGTTTTGATTTGGGAGCTTTTGTAGTCCCCCGGGGCATTCCCCCCCCCCCCTCCTTCACAAATGGAGGAAGCCATAGCGCAGCTCCAGGCCAAGGACACTAAGGAAAGAATGGCTGGGGTGGAGAGGCTTCAAGTGCTTTTGGAACAGAGCAGGAAGAGCCTATCACCTACCGAAGTGGGAAACCTGGTGGATGCATCTGTGTCCTTGTTGAAAGACCACAACTTTAGGGTATGCGAAGGTGCATTGCAAGCTCTTGCTTCAGCTGCAGCTCTTGCGGGAGAGCATCTCAAGGTGCATTTCAATGCATTGCTGCCCCTCATCGTGGAGCGTCTGGGTGATGGCAAGCAGTCTGTGCGTGATGCAGGCCGTCGCCTTCTCTTAGCACTTATGGAGGTATTTATAGTTTTGTTGCTCAAAACCTGCATGATTACTTCGCCTTTTGATCAATGCATTCCCTTCCATGAGAGATTGTTGGTTGTCCAGATCATAACATTGTCCTGTATTTCCCTTTGTTGCCTAGATCTCTTCGCCAACTCTCATTGTAGAAAGAGCTGGAAATTTTGCATGGTGCCATAAAAACTGGCGGGTTCGGGAGGAATTTGCTCGCACAGTAGCTTCGGCCACACATCTGTTTGCCGCAACAGAACTACCCTTCCAGCGAGTGCTTCTACCATCAGTACTTCATCCCCCTGGCTTACACACCTCTTATGAATTTCATGGATGTTTTTAGGGCTTGTGGTATTTCAGAATCACAACAGCACCCTGCCTTCCCCACAATTGATCTATCTATCAGCATTTTCAAATCTCATGGATGTCCTGCACATCCCTTTGCACATGATAGTAGGTAGCAATGTTATGGACATGTATCTCTACTCATTTCCAATTCCTACTCCGACATCTCTCTCCCTCCAAGAGTTCAGTTCTTGGATCAGATCAGATTTCATTTCTGATCAGAGATTGAGGAATATATGAGCCAAGCTCTTCTTTGAAACTTTTCAGTTGCATGCTGGATGCTAATTCAGGTGTTACAGCTCTTCGATGATTCCAATAATATGGTGAGGGAGGCAGCCATGTTATGCTTAGAGGTGAGACACCTATTTGCACTTGTAGATACTTGTATTATGGATGTGATGTGGAAAATAGTTCAATAGCCCCATGGCTTTCATCTTTCACATTCTCTCACTTCTTTCATGATCTCTCATGAGGTGTGTGGTGCAAATGCAGTTTTTACAGTTTTTCCTTCCTACTTCTGGGTCCTACTACACAATGCTTCAATCAATATTATTCTGGAGTACTTTAAATGACCTAATGGACAAAATTTCTCCATAGCGCAGATTTTGTAGCCTTATTTCGTATTTGGTATCCAGGAAATGTATCGGCAGGGTGGACAGCAGTTTATGGATGAGCTTCATCACCAACAACTTCGGACAGGACAGGTGATCACAAATTCAGAGATCCTTTGCGCTTTTTATGCCTCAATCTGAGTAGGATTACAATCCAGGGGAACTACACACTTGAAAGAGTCTGAAATGGTGTTCCTTAATCTGAGGCTTTTTTTTTTCTGTGAGGAGAAATCCAGGATGTGTATCCCTCCATGGGAGCAATGACCAGCCTAGAATAGGGACACATGGGTGTTCTGTAATACATCTTTATTAATCCTTTCACTACTTGCAGACACTGTTTCACCAATTCACACAAATTGGGACAGTCTTTATCTTACCTGTTCTTAATTCCACCTAGCCTGGTCTTTTACTTACTAGAATATGTGGTCTTCTGACAGCTGAAGGATATTACTTCAAGATTGGAGAAGATTGAGTCTAAAAGGCACTCATTTGACACCCTCACAGACCAACTATCTGTGTCCAACCTATACCAGACTGCTCCCAACAATTCTGCATCATCAAAGCAACAGGCACAGCTGAACCATCATCATCAGGAGCCAAAACCTTCTCTGTCATTGGGTAGCAGTAGGCGCAGTAGCCCAAGCAGGCGGAGTAGCCCAAAACATAAGCCATCATTATCTATGGATTCTGCTGGAGGTCTGTATTTTAAAAATGATTTATCTTTTACTCTTTCTGGATACTGACTGAAGTACTAGGCTGCATACCTCATCAAATTGATGTTTTGCAATGTACAGTTCTCAATTTGCACAACCATGGTTTGTTCTCAGAGTGTGGTTCTCTCCACCTTGTCTTTGTGTGAAGGTGACAATGACATGGTTGAAAAGCCTGTTGATCCTGTGAGAGTTTATTCGGAGAGAGAGTTGACAAAGGAGTTTGAAAAAGTAGCAGGCATGCTCACAGCAGAACAGGACTGGTCAATCCGCATGGCGGCCATGCAAAGGGTTGAGGGACTAGTTTTTGGAGGTTTGTCATTCTTGCACTTTGAGACTTGACATTTTGCAACTCCAGAACATGTCTTTGTGATGTCTGTCGATTGCTCATGGTAGCAAACATAGCTAGTTTCATGTAACAAGTTTGGATTCCTTGTCCTAGGATTGTTTATGAAGAAATGTATTGACGACAAGGGACATGCTGCTCCACTGCCCTCAATGCTTTATTGTTGGTGTGAGGCAGGTGCCACGGAGTATGCTTGTTTTCCACTCCTATTGAAGCAGCTTGTTGGGCCATTAAGTCTTCAGTTAGCAGATCGCCGCTCCAGCATTGTGAAACAGGTAACCAGTCTCCTTTGTTAAGGTTGGGCAAGAAAATGGCTTGAAGACCTGCTTTTAATACAACCGCTTTCAATGCCTCCAGTTTTAGATTGTGTTCAAGCAATCAATTGCACCAATGGAATCCTCATGGAGAAAAATCAGACAGTTGGCCTAGTGCTCTTGCAAAGAACAGAGTTTAAATTGTCAGAGAGGGGTGCATGTTCATGTCTTTTAACTTGACATGGTTGAACAGGCATGCCATCTGTTGAATTTGCTATCCAAGGAGCTGCAAAATGAGTTCGACACCTTTGCAGAGTCTTTTATACCGGTCAGTCTTCCTTCTTTCGACTTGGACATATAAACTGCTTCCCTTGGCATTGTGCTGCATTTTTTTTGATCATATCATCCATCTGTTGGACACATAATCTGCTTGGTGTTTGCTTTTGTTCTATTTGATAGACCATTGTCTGACCATGTTTCTCTCACTGGGTGTTTGTTGCTTGGCAGATGCTCTTTAAGCTTGTAGTCATAACTGTGCTTGTCATTGCGGAATCAGCAGACACTTGCATCAAAACAGTGGGTTTCTCAGGCCAGCCTTTAGCTTTCCCTGCTGAGATAATTCACATCTTGCTCTCTTCTAGCATGCAGAATGACTTCAAACTGCATTTCACCAGCAATATCAGGAACTCACTTCAACTATGTCTTGCAGATGCTCAGGAATTCCAAAGTGGCCCGTGTTCTTCCTCGAATAATTGAATCTGCTAAACATGACCGCAATGCAGTATTGCGTGCAAGGTGGTTAACTCTTACTTTTTGGCCTCTCTGCATGGTACTGGCCAAAACTTGATATCAATCTGACATGATATAGGGGGAAAAGGTGGGGCAGAAGTCTAATGTCTTCATTGTATGTGAAGGTGCTGTGAGTATGCACTACTGATGCTGGAGGAATGGTCAGAGTCATCAGAAATGCAGCGTGCTGCTGAGCTTTACCAGGAGCTCATCAAGTGCTGTTGTGGTGACGCTATGGGTGAGGTGCGATTACTATGTCACTCCGCTGTCTTTGTGTCATTCTGATAAGAGCTGCTTTCACTTTTCATGGTTCAGCTTTTCAACCCATGACATGCAAATTTGAGGTTTAGAATCTGACAAGAAGTTGAATTACAAAAGACATAAAGAAGCTCATGGCTCTGGGGGGGTCTGTTTTGAGTTTTCCCAAGACATTTCATAGTTTCTTCTGTTGCAGGTTCGCTCCACAGCAAGGATGTGTTATCGGGTCTTTGCTAGGTGCTGGCCTGATCGTGCTCGTCGTCTCTTTCAGACATTGGATCCCAACATCCAAAGAGTGAGTGTCACCCATTTCCTGATTGTCCCATCAGAGATTGTGCACTGCAGTCAGGAAACTCACTCACCGCTGAAGTTTTGCAGAGCTTTTGTTGGAGTCTGATTACTGATATTGGTATGTGTTGCTGTGGGTGCTTTTATAGCTCATAAATGAAGAGGACCGAGGATTTCACAAGAGCTTTTCTTCCCTGGCTGTCCATGATAGGGGTTCTTATCAACAACAGCCGTTGAGGCAATCCACAGGAACCCTTGTTGCCACACAGCCTATGACAGGGGGTGGGTCCACATTGCCATTCTATGAAAACTCGACTAAAACCACAAACAACAGCAGCATGAATCTAGTTGCTGGGGTAGGTGCAGCCAACTTGTCAAGCCTTTCAGTGAGCAAGTCAATAGATGTGGCCCCTGACAGGACTCTGGAAAGTGTGCTGCAAGCAAGCCAACAGCAGGTAAATGCCATTGAGACCATGCTTAGAGGCTTTGACACTAGCGACAAGGGTGCAGTCTCCACGGCAGTCCGCATGGCTGAAAGGGATCCAGGTACGAATATACCTGCAGTTGTGCCTTCTTATTCTTGGAATGTTGCCCTAGAGAACACCAAGGATGCTATGGGAAAGGTCTAAGGTGGTTGGATTCATCCTTTCATGGGCAATCCTAATACTGTGGTGCAATTGTACTGCAACAATTATCGCAGTGGGTGGGAGCTACAGAAAAATACATGCACCTGCTACAACAGGTCCTGTGCGCCTGGCAATTGATCCTCCATCTGCTCGTGATCCTCCTCATCCTGCATCTGCACCTGCATCTACCCAAAGCAGCTCACGAGCAATTGCGCTGGCTGGAGCAAACTCCTCTGGTTATTCACGTTCCAATACTTCCAGCACCTTGACTGCCCTTTCTGCATTGGGAGGCTCAGATAGATTAGGGCTTATGAATGTAACAAGTAGAGAAACTGGAGGTGGAGCACCGATTGGTGTGAACCGGGATACTCCAAGAGTGTCAGCAGAACAGTCAGCGAAGAGGATACCTATGAATACAGAGAGGCTTCATCAGAGTCTTGCCAATGGAGATTATGGAGATGGTAAGGGAGCAAAGCGTGTTCCAAGGCTGGAAGCACAAATGGAGAAATTATTGGCTGATTCGTCTTTCAATACAGTTCCTGCATATCAGAGGCCCCTTCTTCGACAGGCTGGATCAGGAAGGTCATCAGGAACTGGTAGGAACAGCAATGAGGAGAATCAGCTGCTAGTGGGGATAAATTCCTATGGAGAAGCTAATAGCTACATGGATGGCTTGATGACCTTGAGTGATGCTTTAACTGAAGGACTGAGCCCTGCTGCAGACTGGTCTGCACGGGTTGCTGCATTTACATACCTCAAGAAACTTCTTCAGCAAGGACCTAAAGGGTTACAAGATGTTACACAAAGCTTTGACAAAGTCATGAAGCTTTTCTTTGAGCATTTAGATGACCCACATCATAAAGTAGCACAGGCTGCACTCTCCACACTGACTGAGCTTGTACCAGCTTGTCGCAAGCCTTTTGAGGCATATCTGGAAAGGATTCTCCCACATGTCTTTGCACGATTGGTGGATTCAAAAGAGGCGATTCGGGAACTTGGTAGCTCCACCCTGGAGGCTGTAGGCAATACTTACAGTATTGATATGTTGCTCCCTTCACTTCTAAGATCACTAGATGAGCAGCGTTCTCCAAAGGCCAAGATTTCTGTTATAGAATTTGCCATAGCTGCATTTTCTAAGGTTGCCCTCACTGGTGAGGCATCAGGTGGAAGTGGGTTTCTCAGACTTTGGCTAGTTAAGTTAGCTCCCCTGGCCAGTGACAAGAATCCAAAACTGAAACAGACAGCCACCACTGGCCTCATATCCTTGTATCGCTTTGATCCAACCACTGTTATGAACTTCATTCTTGGATTACCTATTGAGGAGCAGAGCACCTTGCGACGTGCATTGAAGCAGTACACACCACGAATCGAGGTTGATCTTATGACTTATCTGCAACAGAGAACTCAGCGAATACGCCCGAAGCCTGGCTATGATCAGGGTGATGGTCCTTCTACACCTGTGGAAGGAAGCAGTTTTTCATCACTAGTAGGTAACACTCAACAAGTGGCATCAGCCTACTTGACTATGTCATTGAATAGCGGTGATGGTGATCAAAAGTGGGGTGCCACTGGACAAGCAGAGTCCACTTATCTCAGTCTTCTGGAAGGTAGACAGGCACCAGCAATTGATTCACAGAAAAACTTATATCAGTCTCCAGAACCAGCGAAACCTCCTGGAGAGTCATTTGGTTACAAAAAGTCCCAAAGTATGGGAAATATAACCCAGAGCAGTCCACGCATGTCTACCCAGTGGTCTGACCAAGCTCAAAGTATTTATGACTCTGATGTAGGTGTAAGGCATGAGTATCCATATACTGGTGTAATTCCTGTGGTCAATGCTCAGAGTATGGTAAATTCAGAGCCAAAGGTTGGGACAGTGACTACCCCTGATTCCAAGCTCCCAAATGAAGTTCCATTGGAGATGCTGAACTCCAAGTCTCCTTCTCAGAGTCCTGGCTCAAGTGTTCCCAATCTTCTACATCAGGTGAGTTAACAAATCTCAGAGTCAAATTCTTAATCTAATTTTAAACCAGAATCCTCAGAGCCAGGAATCTGCAGTACATTTACTGTGTGGAAAATGAACAGATGTCAAATCGAGGCAATGGTAAGCCAGCAGAGGAGAAGCAGGAAGCTTTGCAGCAACTAATTCTGCTCTCTCGTGCCAATGACTCTTCCACTTGGTCTCAGGTGTGTCAATTCTTTCTTACTACTTGATGTATTTTGAACTCTTCCAGTTAGGTGGGGTTTGCTAGTGTTTGAGTGTAGGCCCCTGAGCAGTTCCAGAAACATATTCCAAAGTTTGACTTGATTATTCCATCTGTTGAGTGAATTTTTCAGGATCTATCTGTGATCTTTTGCTTTTCTTCTATACAGTGTCTTTTGAAAAGGGTAGGAATGTGATGGTGAAATTCTCAATGGTGCAAAAATTTACAAGGGAAAAGCTTACATTTTCCAATCAACTACTGGATTGAACTTGCTAGTCGGTGCTTTTCCAAAGCTAGCAGGGTTCTGTTTTTCTTACAGGATTATTTTTCCTATGTTCCAGTTGCTTGGTGGCACTTGGTTTATCTGTTGTTTCAAATTTCCTACATTGAGAACAGGAAACACATTTTCTGGTACAAAGTGACAAGGGTCTTTCTTCATGTAGATTCTAAGGCAAAGGGGTGTGTGTGTGTGTGTGTGTGTGTTGGGTGCAGTATTTTAATCAGATACTTACAGTAGTGCTGGAATCTCTCGATGATCCCAACTCCAGCATTCGGGAGCTCTCTCTCTCTCTCATTTTTGAGATGCTTAGCAATCAGGTCCCTTCTCCACAATGTTCCATGATGTCTAGTTCTGTGGATTTCTCTTTTAAGTTCATTTCTTGTCCATTCACCTGTTTACACTCAGCAATGCAATGTAAGGAAGAGGAAAAGGATTCTCTTGTCATGTCATTTCACATGGATGTATCTCCATTTGTGTACCCAGATCTGTAGCTCCTGGATATATTTTCTCTGAGCAGTACTGAGTACTATGTTGATGGAACATTGCTTTACTGTTTGTGATTTTACAGAGAGCTAGTTGTGATGAAGCCACAGAATTGCTGCTAGAGAAGCTTCTCCATTCAGTGAGGGATTCTGACTCCAAGGTATGAAGTCAAACTTGCATGTGAGACTCAGGCTGTGAAGGATGTACTTGTTGACCCTTTTCAAAGTAGATTATTTGCTTGCAATGGTTATGTGCAGCTGGGTCTAGACCATTGTTTCATTGATTTGGGTAGTAATTGACTGGTGTCATTAGAATGCAGAACTTGCCAACAGATTTCACATATAATGGTTCAAATGTTGAACTGGCTAAGCAAGTCTATTCTGGGCTATGGAGCAAAACAATTCATCAGACATGTTAACCCTGAGAGACTGTTGCAGGTGGTTGTTGCTGCCGACCGCTGCTTGAACACAGTATTGATGCAGCTTGACACATACCGCAGTCTGACCGTATGTACTACTTGCCATCTTCTGCCATCAATTTTCCTTTGGTCAGACCTTGTAAGAAAACATTACTGTCTAGGTAATAAATCAGAGGAGAAGATTTGGTCAGTGGGTTTAACAATTTCACTCCAGACATGCATAGTGATCCTTCATATGCATCATTTCTTTATATTTTTCCTGCAAGGACTAGGAAGCTTTTAGGTCTAGGTGCTCTTGGTGTACATTTGACCTCCCTTGAAGTGTAGGCTGTACCTAGTGTGTGCAATCTGAGCTCATAAACCTCTTGCAAGGTGGCTACATTACCACCTGCTTAACAGTTGAATACTCTGGGTTCTAATTATACCTGGGTGTCACGTACCAGGTTGTGGTGCCGTTGTTGGTCTCTGAAGATGAAAAGGCGCTTGTGACTTGTATCAGCTGCTTGACAAAAGTACATCCACTTCTCCATGTTACCTCATATGTGTCAAAGTTTTCTCAGCTCAGATTCTCAGTTATAGTGATTGAAAGCACTTTGCAACAGACATTTGTGGGGCATCTCATCACAGGAGTCTTCACAATATCTCATTTTTTTTTACAAGTAGATTCCTTTCAGTGTTATTTTTTCTGGGAAAACAGTTCTGATGTTTGAAAATACTTGCATTGAACAGCTTGTTGGCAGACTTCCTTCAGAGGAGCTCATGGCAAAATTGCCTTCTTTCTTGCCAGTGCTGTTTGATGCATTTGGCAACCAAAATGCAGAAGTCCGAAAGGTACACATACAGTTTTCTTTTTCCTTTCTTGATTCCTATTGTTTCTCAGTAGTGGAAGTCTTATTGTGTTAGTTCTGTAGAACGAGTCAGATAAATAAGTTAGATAAATCTTCTCATTCTCTCATGGA
>Ga0116230_10008002_pt1 | contig 10450 bp, 9 predicted proteins | sample S1TSphfallax_3_FD_88678 | JGI IMG/M metagenome (GOLD analysis project Ga0116230, IMG submission 88678) | Host-associated microbial communities from peat moss isolated from Minnesota, USA - S1T2_Fd - Sphagnum fallax MG | ecosystem: Host-associated > Plants > Peat moss > Unclassified | place: USA...
AGGAGATGCAGAAGAGTTTCGTGCCGGAATTTTTTGGGCGGCCGAGGGCGGAGAACCAGGCGGCACCGCGGCGCAGGATGGTGGGGATTCCGGCGATGGTTTCTACGTTGTTGACGGTGGTGGGGCAGCCCCATACGCCCATGGCGGCGGGGAATGGCGGCTTCATGCGCGGCATGCCCTTTTTGCCTTCTAGGCTTTCAAGCAGGGCGGATTCCTCGCCGCAGATATAGGCGCCGGCGCCGCGATGGACGAACAGGTTGAAGTCCCAGCCGGAGCCGGCGGCGTTCGGGCCGAGCAGCCCTGCCTCGTAAGCTTCATCGATGGCGGTCTGCAGATGCACGGATTCGTTGTAGTATTCGCCGCGGATGTAGATGTAGCCGGTATGGGCGCCCATCGCGAAACCGGCGATCAGGCAGCCTTCGACCAGTTTGTGCGGCTCATGGCGGATGATGTCGCGATCCTTGCAGGTGCCGGGCTCGCTTTCATCGGCGTTGACGACGAGGTAGCTGGGCCTGCCGTCGCTTTGCTTCGGCATGAATGACCACTTCATGCCGGTGGGGAAGCCGGCGCCGCCGCGGCCGCGCATGCCGGAGGCTTTGACGTCCTCGATCACCGTGTCGCGGCCGCGGGCGAGGAATTCGGCGGTGCCGTTCCAGTCGCCACGGGCGCGGGCGCCAGGCAGCCGCCAGTCCTGCTTGCCATAGAGATTTGTGTAGATTTTGTCAGCGTCAGCCAGCATCGGTCAGCCCCCCTGGTTTTCGGCTGGTAGAACCGTCGTCTGCCCGGTCCGTGGTGCCGAGCCTTGTCGGCCGATCGTGGAGCCGGGATGCGGGAGCGGTTCGCCACGCCTGATGGCGGCGAGCAGGGTTTTGGTGCGCTCCGCGTCCAGATCTTCGTAGTAGTCGTCGTTAATCTGCAACATCGGCGCGTTGACGCAGGCACCGAGACATTCAACTTCGGTCAGCGTGAACATGCCGTCGGCGCTGGTTTCGCCGAAATCGCTGATTTCGGCGACGGTTTTGCAGGCGGCGACGATATCGTCCGAGCCTCGCAGCCAGCAGGGCGTGGTGGTGCAGACCTGCAGATGGAATTTGCCGACTGGCCTGGTGTTGTACATCAGATAGAAGGTCGCGACTTCATAGACGCGGATCGCGGCCATGCCGAGACGGCGGGCGATTTCATCCATCGCGGCGCGCGGGACCCAGGCGGACCCGGTTTGCCGCGCCATCTGGCGTTGCGCGATATCCAGAAGCGGCATGACGGCGCTGGCCTGTTTGCCGGCGGGGTAGCGGGCGATCTTTCTGGCGATGTCTGCTTCCGCGACATCGTCAAAATGGAATGTTGCGGGTTCGTTATGGGTATTCAACGGTCGATCTCACCAAACACGATGTCGAGGGAGCCGATGATCGCGACGATATCCGCGAGCATGTGGCCCTTGCCCAATTTTTCCAGCGCCTGCAGGTGCGCGAATCCGGTCGCGCGGATTTTGCAACGATAGGGACGGTTCGATCCATCCGCGATCAGGTACACGCCGAACTCGCCCTTCGGCGCTTCGACGACAGTGTATGTCGCACCTGCGGGAACGTGATAGCCTTCGGTGTAGAGCTTGAAGTGATGGATCAACGCCTCCATCGAGTGCTTCATTTCGTTGCGCTTCGGCGGCGTGATCTTGTTGTCCTGCACCTTGATCGGGCCTGGTTTCATTTTCCCAAGGCACTGCTTGATGATTTTCACACTTTCGCGCATTTCCGAGATGCGGCACAGATAGCGGTCGTAGCAGTCGCCGTGACGGCCGATTGGCACGTCGAATTCGACTTCGGCGTATTTGTCGTAGGGCTGGGCGCGGCGGAGGTCCCAGGCGATCCCGGAGGCGCGCAGGGACGGGCCGGAAAAACCCCAGGCCAGCGCGTCCGCCGCCGAAATGATGCCGATATCGACGACCCGTTGCTTCCAGATCCGGTTGCCGGTGAGCAGGCCTTCCATGTCGTCGACGAATTTTGGAAAACTCTCGCACCAGGCGGCGATTTCGGATTCCATCCCGGCAGGCAGATCTTTGGATACGCCGCCGGGGCGGAAATAATTGGAGTGGAAGCGGGCGCCGGAGGCGGCTTCGTAGAACTCAAGCAGTTTTTCGCGTTCCTCATAGCCCCACAGCCCCGGGGTGAGCGCGCCACAGTCGAGCGCGAAGCTGGAGACGCTGAGGAGATGGTTCAGCACACGGGTAATCTCCGCGAACATCACGCGGATCCATTGCGCGCGTTCCGGCACTTCGATGCCGAGCAGCTTTTCGGTGGCGAGCGCAAAGGCGTGCTCGCACGACATCGGCGAGACGTAGTCCAGCCGATCGAAATACGGGACGGCCTGCAGGTAGCTTTTGTATTCGATCAGTTTTTCGGTGCCGCGATGCAACAGGCCGATATGCGGGTCGGCGCGCTCCACGACCTCGCCGTCCATTTCCAGGATCAGGCGCAACACACCATGGGCAGCGGGGTGTTGCGGGCCGAAATTGATGGTGTGGCTGTCGATTTCGACGATTTTCGTCTGGGATTGGAGAGTTTCGCTCACCTTCGGTCACCTCGCGCCTTTTCGTCGCCGGGGAGCGACGTCATGCCTTCCCAAGGGGAGAGGAAGTCGAAATTGCGGAATTCCTGGGTCAGGCGGACCTTGTCGTACACCACCGATTTCCGCTCGTCATCGTAATGAACTTCCAGATAGCCGGTGAGCGGAAAATCCTTGCGCAGCGGGTGGCCTTCAAATCCGTAATCGGTGACGATCCGGCGGTGATCGGCGAGGCCCTCGAACCGGATGCCGAACAGGTCCCAGACCTCCCGCTCCCACCACGTGGCGGATGGCCAGAGCGGAGAGACGGAGGCAACCGTGTCAGTCTCGTTCGCCGTGACGATGACGCGCAGGCGCGCGTTGCGGGTGACGGAGAGCAAGTTATAGACGATATCGAAACGATCCGGGCGCTCCGGCCAGTCGACGCCGCAGATGTCCATCACCTGCGCGAAAGCGAAGGCCGGATCGTCGCGCAGGACCGAGAACAGCGCGAAGGCGCCGGCGCGATCCGCGCGGACGACCAGTTCGCCAATTTCGCGCGCCGCGGAGAGGATGCCGGGCAGTCCGGCCACGGCTTCCCGTTCTACGTCCTTGATGTCCGCATCGTCAGCCACGCAGAATGGTCCCGGCGCGGCGGATTTTCTTCTGTAGCTGGATGACGCCGTAGACCAGCGCCTCGGCGGTCGGCGGGCAGCCGGGAACGTAGATGTCCACAGGGACGATGCGGTCGCAGCCGCGGACCACGGAGTATGAGTAATGGTAGTAACCGCCGCCATTGGCGCAGCTGCCCATCGAGATCACCCAACGCGGCTCCGGCATCTGGTCGTACACCCGGCGGAGCGCGGGGGCCATTTTATTGGTCAGGGTGCCGGCGACAATCATCACGTCGCTCTGCCGCGGGCTCGCGCGCGGGATGACGCCGAAACGGTCGAGGTCATAGCGTGGCATGTAGGCATGGATCATCTCGACGGCGCAGCACGCGAGTCCGAAGGTCATCGGCCAGAGGCTGCCGGTACGGGCCCAGTTCACGAGCTTATCCATGTTGGCGACCACGAAACCCTTGCCGGCGATTTCACCGGTGATGCCCTTGATGACGGCATCCTGGGCGGGGCCCTGCGGCAACTGGTCGCGGTTCCAGGCCAGCGACGTGCTGTTTGCGGTACTCATGGCGTTACTCCCAATCCAGAGCGCCCTTGTTCCATTCGTAGATAAACCCCACCGTCAGAACGGCAAGGAAACCGAGCATTGAGAAAAAGCCCAGGAGGCCGATGCGCGACAGGCTGACGGCCCAAGGGAATAGAAAGGCGACTTCGACGTCGAAGATGATGAACAGGATGGCGACCAGGTAGAACCGCACGTCGAAGCGGCGGCGGGCATCGCCGAAGGCGTCGAACCCGCATTCATAGGCGGAGAGTTTGGCGGCGTAGGGCTTTTGGTTGGCCGACAGGATCGAGCCAAACACGAAGGCGATGCCGATCAGCGCGGCGATGCCGACGAAGACGAGAATGGGGAAATACTGCGTGAGAACAGGCTGCACCGCTGGTCTCCTTGCCCTGCACAGAAGATATTTCGGAAGATCCGGAGGATTTGGTTTGCCAGAGCCGTGTCGCACCGCAGCACGATCCGGTCAAGACCGGTTAACCGAGGTCCGGCATGGCTCGGACTTGCGCGGGGCTGGCGCGAGTGACGGGGCTCGAACCCGCGACCTCCGGCGTGACAGGCCGGCGCTCTAACCAACTGAGCTACACCCGCTTTGCGCGACGAGCCGATTTAGAGGGGGGGGCGGCGAGCGTCAAGCGCGTAGCCCGACGGCATCAGTCCCCTTGGCAAAACTTATCTGGGCGCGCCTCTGGGTGGGCGACCGGTATAGGCGGTGACGGGTTTGAACCGCCGACCCTCTCGGTGTAAACGAGACGCTCTACCGCTGAGCTAACCGCCCCAAGCGTGATGCAATGATCGGCGCCTTATCACGCGCCGCTCTCTGCTAAGGTTACGGATTTGAAAGACTTCAGTTAACTGCGTCCTTCAGCGTTTTACCGGCCTTGAACCGGATTGAGGTCGACGCGGGAATGTCGATCTCTTCGCCGGTGCGCGGATTGCGGCCTTTCGATGCCTCCCGCTCAGCGGTAGCGAACGTGCCGAAGCCAACCAGCCGAACCTCATGCTTCTGCTTGAGAGACCCTTCGATCGCGCCAAATACGGCGTCGACCACCTCGGCGGCCTTCGCCTTCGAGATATCGGTCTGTTCCGCCACGACGGCGATCAAGTCCATTTTGTTCACGAGTATATCTCCCTGTTATGTTTCATCCAAAACGCCAAAGCCACGCTACAGCGCCATATGTTAGGGTTGACGGATTCGCACCAACCTAAATCGCACTCTAGCCTCCTTCCAGAGATCGATTTACGCTTCCGGAAAGCGCGCAAAGCGCGCCAACCGAAAGCGATCGTCCCTTAAACACCATAAGAAGCCATCCGAGTAAATCGTCGCTTAGCGAATTTGCGGGCGGGCCGTCAAACCGGCGTTGCTCAATGGGGCAAAGAGGGAACCCGGCTGTCACCGACCGCGGCGGCGATTTCGTCGGGTTTCTCCTCCCAGTCGATCGGCTCCGGCTTGCGGCTGAGGGCACGCCCGATCACCTCGTCAACATGGGAGACCGGAATGATCGTCAGGCCCTTTTTGACGTTGGCCGGAATCTCCGCGAGATCCTTTTCGTTGTCCTTCGGGATGATGACGGTGGTGATGCCGGCGCGCAAGGCAGCCAAGAGCTTTTCCTTCAGCCCGCCGATCGGCAGGACGCGGCCGCGCAGCGTGATTTCGCCGGTCATCGCGATGTCGCGGCGGATCGGGATCCCCGTGATCGCACTGACGATCGAGGTGGCCATCGCGATGCCGGCGGACGGGCCGTCCTTCGGCGTGGCCCCCTCAGGCACGTGGACGTGGATGTCGCGCTTGTCGAAGAACGGCGGCTTGATGCCGAACTGCACGGCCTTCGAGCGGATGTAGGAGTACGCCGCCTGCACGCTTTCCTGCATCACGTCACCGAGCTTGCCGGTTTGCTTCACCGAGCCTTTGCCTGGTAGGAGCACGCTCTCGATCGTCAGGATTTCGCCGCCGACTTCGGTCCAGGCGAGGCCGGTGACGACGCCGACCATGTCCTCCGACTCAGTCTCCCCGAAACGGAACTTCGGAACACCCGAGAATTTTTCGAGGTTCTTGCGGGTGATCGTGACTTTCTTGACCTTGGAGGTAACGATTTCCTTGACCGCCTTGCGGGCGATGTTGGCGATTTCACGCTCCAGATTGCGCACGCCGGCCTCGCGCGTATAGGTGCGAACCAGCTCGTGCAGCGCATCGTCGCTGACTGACCATTCCTCCTTCTTGAGACCATGCGCCTCGCCCTGCTTGGCGACCAGATGGCGTTTGGCGATTTCGACCTTTTCATCCTCGGTATAGCCGGGGATGCGAATGATTTCCATACGATCAAGCAACGGTTGCGGCATGCGCAGGCTGTTGGCGGTGGTGACGAACATCACGTCCGAAAGGTCGTAGTCGACTTCCAGATAGTGGTCCGCGAAGGTGGCATTCTGTTCCGGATCAAGAACCTCCAGCAGTGCCGAGGACGGATCGCCGCGCCAGTCGGCGCCCAGCTTGTCGATTTCATCGAGCAGGAACAGCGGATTCGAGGTTTTTGCCTTTTTCATGCCCTGCACGACCTTGCCAGGCATGGAGCCGATATAGGTGCGACGGTGGCCGCGGATTTCCGCTTCGTCGCGAACGCCGCCGAGCGACATGCGGACGAAATTTCGGCCTGTGGCCTTCGCGATCGACTTACCGAGAGAGGTTTTGCCAACGCCGGGCGGTCCGACCAGGCAAAGAATGGGGCCTCGGAGTTTTGGGCTGCGCGACTGCACCGCCAGATATTCGACAATTCGCTCCTTGATCTTCTCCAGCCCGTAATGATCCGCGTTCAGGACGCGCTCCGCCTCCAGCACATCGTTCTTGATCTTGCTGCGCTTCTTCCAGGGGATGCCGAGAATCCAGTCGAGGTAGTTGCGCACAACGGTCGCCTCGGCGCTCATTGGGCTCATGCTGCGGAGCTTTTTCAGCTCGGCCAGCGCCTTTTCGCGGGCTTCCTTGCTGAGCTTGGTGGTCTTGATCTTGGCCTCGAGCTCGGCCGTCTCGTCGCGCCCGTCCTCGCCCTCGCCCAGCTCCTTCTGAATCGCCTTCAACTGTTCGTTCAGATAGTATTCGCGCTGGGTCTTCTCCATCTGCCGCTTGACGCGGTTGCGGATTTTCTTCTCGACCTGCAGGACGCCGATTTCCGATTCCATATGGTTGAAGACGCGCTCCAGGCGTTCGCCGGTGCTGTCGATTTCCAGCAATTCCTGCTTGTCTGCGATTTTCAGGCCGAGATGGCTGGCCACCGTGTCCGCGAGTTTGGAGGGGTCTTCGATCTGGTTGATCGAAACCAGGACCTCCGGGGCGATCTTCTTGTTCAGCTTGATGTACTGCTCAAATTGCGAGACGACCGTGCGGCCGAGGGCCTCGACCTCCTTGCCGTCATCCGCCTTGTCCTCGATCGGGATGGCGAACACCTCAAAATAGTCGGACGTCTCCTTGAAGGAGACGATGCGGGCGCGCTTCACCCCCTCAACGAGCACCTTGACCGTGCCGTCCGGCAGCTTCAGCAACTGCAAAATGGTGGAGACGGTGCCGACCTTGTAGATGTCTTCCGCGGCCGGGTCGTCCTGGGCGGCGTTCTTCTGGGCGACCAGAAGGATCTGTTTGTCTTCCTTCATGACGCTTTCGAGGGCCCGGACGGATTTGTCGCGGCCGACGAACAGCGGCACGATCATGTGCGGGAAGACCACGATGTCGCGCAACGGCAGGACCGCCAACACGTCGGGGGGGGATTTCAGGCCGGCTTTATCAACTTCAGACATCTCATTCACTTCCTTAACGCTGCATCCGCCCGGATTGGCGCGGATGACGGTGCCGGATATTCCAGCCACAAATCGATATATCGGGACCGGCGCCGGTTCTCACAAGGTCAGCCGGATGCCGGACAGGCTAAGCTTCCATGCGCGCTAGTGTTTGTGGGTATTACACTAGGAGGCGTTTTCGACTCGTTCCTGGGTGTACAGGAACAGCGGTTCGGCGCGGCCTTCGGCGACCTCGCCGCTGATGACGACCTCATCGACCCGGTCCAGGCCCGGAAGGTCGAACATCGTGGTGAGCAGGATCGACTCCATGATAGAGCGCAGGCCGCGCGCGCCGGTTTTGCGCTTGATCGCCCGGGCGGCGACCACTTTCAGCGCGTCTTCCGTGAAGGTGAGCTTGACGCCCTCCATCTCGAACAGCCGGGCGTACTGCTTGACCAGGGCATTTTTCGGTTTGGTCAGGATTTCGATCAGGACGGATTCGTCGAGATCGTCGAGGGTGGCGACGACCGGCAGACGGCCGATGAATTCGGGGATCAAGCCGAATTTCAACAGATCCTCGGGTTCGACCTCGCGCAGGATCAGGCCGGTGCGACGCTCGTCCTGGCTGCGAACGTCGGCGCCGAAGCCAATGCCGGAGCCTTTGCCGCGCTGCGAGATGATTTTTTCGAGGCCGGCGAAGGCGCCACCGCAGATGAACAGAATGTTGGTGGTGTCCACCTGCAGGAACTCCTGCTGCGGGTGCTTGCGACCGCCTTGCGGCGGGACCGACGCGACGGTGCCCTCCATGATTTTCAGCAGCGCCTGCTGAACGCCTTCGCCGCTGACGTCGCGGGTGATGGACGGATTGTCGGATTTGCGGCTGATCTTATCGACCTCGTCGATATAGACGATGCCGCGCTGCGCGCGCTCGACATTGTAGTCGGCGGCCTGCAGCAGCTTCAGGATGATGTTTTCCACATCCTCGCCGACATAGCCGGCTTCGGTCAGCGTGGTCGCGTCCGCCATTGTGAACGGCACATCAAGGATTCGGGCGAGGGTTTGCGCCAGCAAAGTCTTGCCGGAGCCGGTCGGGCCGACCAGCATGATGTTGGATTTGGCGATTTCGATATCGTTGTTCTTGGTGGCGTGGGACAGGCGCTTGTAGTGGTTGTGGACCGCGACGCTGAGCACTTTCTTTGCATGGGACTGGCCGATCACGTAATCATCCAGAACCTTGCAAATTTCGCGCGGTGTCGGCACGCCATCCCGCGACTTCACGAGATGGGTTTTGTGCTCCTCACGGATGATATCCATGCACAGCTCGACGCATTCATCGCAGATGAAAACGGTAGGCCCGGCAATGAGCTTACGGACCTCATGCTGCGATTTCCCGCAAAAAGAACAGTATAACGTGTTCTTTGTGTCACTCGTTTTGCTGGTCATAACCACTCCGACAGCGCGAACATTAAGCGAGAAAGACTAGACCTCGCTGCATAACGGCACAAGCACCCGCGCTAAGGCGCATAAAATCAAGCAAATACAACAGTCTAAAGGCCGGATCACGACGCCGTAAGCGGGCGGGGCGATCAAAACCCCGCGATTTCGGCCGGCGGAGCTGAAAAATGCGATGCATTTGTGCGCCCCGCCGGCCTCGTGAGGCCGGACGCGGACGGGAATTCTATTTGCCGGTTCCCCGATCCTCGGTGGCTGTTTCGGGCTTGCCGGCGGTCGGTATCGGCTGATTTTTCACCACGTCGTCGACGATACCGAATTCCTTGGCCTCCTGTGCCGACATATAGGAGTCGCGCTCCAGCTTGCTCTCGATCGCTTCCAGCGGCTGGCCGGTATGATCGACATAGATCTGGTTCAGGCGCTTGCGCAGGTTCAGGATTTCGCGGGCCTGGATTTCAATGTCGGTGGCCTGACCCTGGGCGCCGCCGGAGGGCTGGTGCACCATCACGCGGGCGTTCGGGAGGGCGAAGCGCTTGCCCTTCTCGCCCGCGCAGAGGAGCAGGCTGCCCATCGACGCCGCCTGGCCGATGCAGACGGTGCTGACCGGACTGCGGATATACTGCATGGTGTCGTAGATCGCGAGGCCGGACGAAACAACGCCGCCGGGGCTATTGATATAAAAGGAAATATCCTTGTTCGGGTTCTCGCTCTCCAGAAACAGCAACTGGGCGCAGATCAGCGCGCTGACCTGGTCGTAGACCTGACCGGTTAGAAAGATGATCCGTTCCTTCAGGAGCCGGGAGTAGATATCGTATGAGCGTTCGCCGCGCGCGGTCTGCTCGACAACCATCGGCACCAGGTTGTTGTTGTAGATTTCGACCGGATCCCTGTCCCACATATTGGAATGTCCTTACCAGATAACCGACTGCCCCGGAGACGCGCCGCGCCATGGAGGCCGCGGAACGGTCGGAAAAGCCGTCATGACTCTAACGTAGTCGATTAGTGGCGGGCGTCTAGTCCTCGGGGTCGGCGGCCAACTCCTCGGGCGTCACCGTCACCTCTTCCAGAGTAACGCGGCCGAGCAGATAGTCGACCACTTTATCCTCGAAGATCGGGCCGCGGAAGCGCTCGATCGCCTTCGGGTTCTTTTTGAAGAACTCGACCACCTGCATCGCCTGGTCGCGGTATTTCATCGCCTCGTTGAACATCGCGCGCTGCAAATCCTGCTCGGATACCGTGATGTTGTTGGCGCGGCCGATTTCCGCGACCAACAGGCCAAGCCGCACGCGGCGGTCCGCGATCGCCATGTATTCGGCGCGCAGGGTTTCTTCGTCCTTGGCGGCGTCTTCCGGGTCGGCGCGGCCGGCGGCCTTTTCCTGTTCGACCTGCCGCCAGATTTCCGCGAATTCGGCGTCCACCAGGGAGGCCGGGGCGGTGAACTGGGCACGCTCGGCCAGCGCATCCAGGAGGGCGCGCTTCAGCTTCATGCGGGACATCTGTTCGTATTCGCGGCCGA
>Ga0116230_10008006_pt1 | contig 10449 bp, 11 predicted proteins | sample S1TSphfallax_3_FD_88678 | JGI IMG/M metagenome (GOLD analysis project Ga0116230, IMG submission 88678) | Host-associated microbial communities from peat moss isolated from Minnesota, USA - S1T2_Fd - Sphagnum fallax MG | ecosystem: Host-associated > Plants > Peat moss > Unclassified | place...
CCTAAGGAGGAGTCCCGAAATTGTCCCGGGTTGGACTCCCAGGACTTTGGGCATCCATAACTTCTTGCTCAAACCTTTGATTGGGATGAAGTATGAAGCAATTTTGTAGCTTTCTTTGAGAGCGTTTCAACGCCATATTGCACTCCTCCTGAAGACGTCAGAATCGGCTTGATTCCCGACTTTTAGTGGTCGAGAGTCAAATTGCCAATTTGACTCCTGGCCCTTCTTTTGCCCATAACTTGGGTTGCAGATGTCCAAATGGCTCACGCGAGGCCATTTCGGACATCTACACTTCAAGACCTTTCCAACGGTATAAAAAACATCCTAATGCGAAGTGTTTTGACCCCTGCAATCAAGTTCTGAATTTTTAGAAGTCCCTGGAGGACTTCAAGTTCCCACTTTTGGGAGTGTGAGTTTCATCTTCACACTTAGCCCAAAGTGGGGTTGCGATAGAATAGATGTCCATTTCAAAAGTAGTATCCCAAAAACCCTAGCTCCCACCTAGAGCTTTTGAGTCCCAATTAAAACAAAGGAAACAACATCTTATAAGAGGATAACATTGGTTAACATAGTCAACTTACAAGACAAAACCCAACAAGTTCTAATGTTAAATAATCCATTTTCTTCCATTTCTATTTGTAACATTTAAACATTCCAACAAACCATTACACTTTGTCTTGAATTCACCACATGCATTTGCACCTCCCTTATGAAGTGCACTAGATATTGGCAAAAGATTAAATTTGTTGTAAATGAAAGTTTATTTTAATCACAAGTTTAGTTCAATAAAAAACCAAGGATATGTAGGGTGAAACACAAGTTTAGAGTCATGCTCTAAAAATTATTCGTGTAGATCAATCTTGAGTTAAAGAGGTTGGGACTCAAGGACAAACTCCAAGAGGGCTATGCAATGTACTATATGCAACCCATACTTGATTATAACTCATTTTACTTTGGTAACTCAAACTGCTTATTATCAACATTTATTGACGTGTTGCATGGGGGAGGATGCATATTGGATTGCACAAAGATTCACTAATGAACCCATGAAACATGTGGGCATGCAATTTGAAAGTTTTTGTCTTGGGAATTTTCTTTTGGATGTTGCATAACTAGGTTGATCATGATGCCATGAATTTTATATTATTCTTATGAAAATGTACTTCCTTGCAAATCATAATGAGTGAATATCTGTCACCAAAAAAACTACAATGGAATTGCACTTGTACTTTGGAGCTTTTTGGACATGGCAACAAGCCACATAATATATTCCCTAGTCCATGCATCTTTTGCTAGCAATGTTGAAATTGTTGTGAGCTTTAGTTCCTGGCATAACATTAATCTCTTTAACTAACCCCAATGCTTCTCAAGGGAATGTTCAATCACTTGGCAACATGCCTTATCAAGATTATAGCCTTTAAAATTGTTGATCAAATGGGTTTAATCTAATGTTGGGTAGTAATTAGAAACAACAACTTGCCCTTGCACATTTTCACGGCTAGCCTTAATGTTCATAACTGTGGTAAATTGTAAAAAGTAAATAAGTAGCTTCATAAAGTACCCCTCTTTACCATATCTTTGATGAAATGCACCAGTTTTTTGAACCTTCTAAAATGACTACAATGGATGGTTATCTAGATATGATATTAATAACAAAAAATGATGATTATTTAATTGTGACATATAAAAGCAAAACGAATAGTTTTATGGACCTTCAAATTACTACACAATATGGTTCAAACAAGTGTGATGTGGTTCTTTTTTTCAAGAAAGATAATTGGGTGTGGGTTGTGTATGCGAAGCCTTGTTTGACATCATCAAAGATTTGATTTGAACCACAAACTATGGTTCTAAAAAAAAAAAACCCTTTCAAAAACCCTACCTTCAATCACTAGTTTTTTGGAATTCAAAAACCAAGAACATGTCAATATTTTATTTTCAACATAAAAAAAATGGTAATAGGGGTTTTTTAAGTTTTGAAATTCCATAAGTCTAGAACCAAATTGTATAACAAAATAAAAAAAGTTGCCCATTTTTTGTTTGACCACCCAACTAATTGGGGGAAAAAAACTTGTCCTTCAAACCCCATAAGGTGCAAGAATTATGTTATCCAATCAATATGAGTCCTCCAATGGGCACAAGTTACAACAAGGTTTTGGCATTGAAAATTGTAAAAATCTTGATTTTGTTTGCGAATTTTTTTGGAGATTTTATTTTTTTGGAGATTTCTTGGTCACATCCTTTGTGCTTTGAAGAGCAGGGTTTGATAATAGTTGGGCTTCACTACCAAGTGTAATCCTAGATTTAAAATTGAATGTAGGCCTACACCTCTAAGGATATTAAAGTTTCATTTACTCCTAGCTTGATAATGTAACTATATGGAATTGCAATCCATCCTTCCTCATTACAACTATCATGTAACAAGAGAAATAATTATACTTAAGAATAATATCCTTTTGACACATGATATGCATCATAGTTTGAAGTTGTAATGTGAATATTAATGATCATCAAAGAGTTCATTATGTGGACAAAAAAAATTCATTTATTAACTATTGATGAAAATATTCATTGTCAATATGAACAAAAGGTCTTCATTATATGGGATTTGGTCAAGACACAAAAACCTCGACAAATTCAAATTATTTTCTTGGTATTCATATTATTAAAAAAAAAAAACTTAACAATAGTTTGATTATAACTGATTTTTTTTTGACATTTCACATTAAATTTGTTTTTCCATAATTAGCACTAAATGACATCATTATATTGTCAAAATGTTTTACCTATAAATAACAATATATACTTTTAAAAATGCTACATGGAAATACACATGTGAAACTAGATTTAATCAAAGTAAATTCAAATCAAAACATGCTAAATTTTCCACGAATTGATGGAATGATTTTGCCTTTTCGCCTTGCAAAAGTTCATAATTCACAAGCCTAAAAACCTTCATACAATTCAATCACATTTTTGACATTTGGACAATTGAATTTGAAGTCACACTGGGCAATCTTCCAACATTTGCTTTTGGACACCGTCATTCCTACACTTATGACAAACCCATCGAATAAGAGGACCTTTGTTGTTCATCCTATGGTATTTAACCCTAGTTAAACCAAATGATTCTGAAATATTCTTCTTCCTCTCCTTCAAAAAGTTGATAAGCCATTGTTCAGCTGCATTTTTCTCTTCAACCATGTTCAATGAAGTTCCTTGTTCAATCAAGCTTCTTTTCCCTTGAATTGATTCTTGTTCCAACATTTTGTGTATTCCATCACTAGGCAAGTAATCCCCGAGGGCATCGGTGTCAAGTGCTAATAACAAACCCTTTCCAAAGTTGGGTATCATGTCACCAACTCCTGCAGCAACATGGGCCCCCACTTTCAACAAAAGGGAAAAAATGGTAAGACCGGTGACAAGGTAAGGCACCCATTTTTGCACTTTTGGGTCAATCAAGGTAATTTCTTCACCTTTTTGATTTTTCATGACATGAATCCCTTCAATGTGTTCACACAAAAGATGGAGATGGACCAGTTGAATCCCAGGTATCATCTTCACAATAAGTCTGCGTTGGTAGGTAGATCCTGTTGTGGTGAAATAAACATTGCATGGAACTTGTCGTTGTTGCAATTGCATTGACAAGGTTATTATGTTATCCAATTCCATCCTTAACATGTTGTGTAACTTCTTCTCCATGGATTGAATATCTTGTTTTGTTCCTTCCATCAACTTCTCCAACCTCTTCTCCATTGATTGCAATTTCTCTTCTATTTCAGGGACAATTGCATTACGGATGGACTCCACTAAATGTCGCAAAGTAACATCTCCATTGGATTGGAAATCAATGTGTTGTTGGACATGGTTTGTATGGAATGAATCCATTTTGATTTCATTTTGAAAATCTTGAGGGTAGATTTCAAAATTTGTCTTGTTTTCTTGTAGTTTGGCAACTCGACTTTGCAATTCCTCAAGCGCTCTATGTCGCCTTTGAAAAACTTCATGGGTGTCAACCTCACCCAAAAGGGATATCGCTGTATCCTCCATGCCTCCACCAAAGAAGTTGACATTGCATTCCTTTTCATTTGGCACTTTTTTCCACACGTGCACATATGATGTATCAAGGTTTGTTGCAAGTAAATCTTGCTTCAAATCCTCCACCAACACTACTTGGTCCTTTCTATCTTTGCACAACAACAAGACTTCAATAGCCTTTGGTCGCAAAATTCCTCGGACAAGAGCAATGCCTTAACAACCCACTTGAGGAGCATAACACAATTGTTCGATTTGACTCAATACGTGGTCATCAATAAATTGGAGAGTGTGCAATTTGCTTTTGGATGATCTCACCAATATGTCAATGAAAAGATGACTTTTCATTTCATCTCCAGCTAATTCCACAAGAATCTCCATACCATCAATTGGGATTTTGAAAAGGTTTTTTTCACTTTTGCAAAAAATTGCTTTAGGTCGCACATCCTTTTGAAAATGATTGTATAGTGCGACCTGCATCAAAAGGAATTTATGCATTAAAATCATTCAATATGTAAAAATTTCTAAAGTTCACTGAACATACATGGGTGCAATGGGATAAGAAAAGTCACATTTTTCTCATTTATTTCACTATTTCAAAGGCAATGGGTTTGTTTGCAGGAGGAATGTCGCAACAAGTTACAAAGGGTGATGGTTCACAAATGTTCAACACATTACAATTAGAAAAAATACACATTATATTAAAAAAGTCACATTATAAATTGCTTACACAATGTGTACATGTAAAGGTGTGAATATTTATTGTTCATGATTATGTCATGAATATAAATCAATACTAAGAAACAAATTACCACATTATAGAAGTGTTTCGAATTATATTTAAAACCCATTGGTTCATTCAAATTATTTTTTTAATCACATGTTTTGATAATATGATGGAACCCATATTTCATGTAAACACATTAAAGTTGAAACATTACACCATGAAAACATTACATTTGTTGCGATACCTATTATTGTGTATTGTAATTATATCCACTTTAAATGGTGACACAAACTAAGGTGAATAAATTAAATATTACTCAATATACAATGGGACATTCAAACTATGATTTGGGATAAATTTTTACCTGGACTTTTGGGAAAAATCCTGGGGTGAATGTGGTGAGTTCTTGGTCATAACATTGTAACCTTTGTCCAAGGTGGATGAGAGTGGTTCCTGGTGGAAATTTCTCAAAAGTCCATTCCAAGCGTCTTTCACCTCGTGCAACATTGTGATCAGGCTTCAATGTAGTGGGTACAAATATTCGCATTGAATTTTGTGCATTTTGATTTGCATCAGTGTTTTGTTCACAATATGCAAAGTGCATTTGTAACATCAGGTGCAGAAGATATTTGGGGATATCACTTGAAATGTTTATGCCATCATGAATAATATTGTTCAAAGACCGTTTGATGAGATTTTGGATGTCTTCAATGTTGCCAAAACCATCTTGAAAAATCTCTTTCCATCCGGCTTTTTCAACATCTCCATGAAGTGTGATGAGGCAACCCATCACTTTGTTGCAAAACCAATTTGGATTCACAACCACAAAGTCCTCATCCTTGAAATAGATGACTTCACCGGCAGCATGCAAAAATAGTGCTATTGCTACATGTGGTTTTAAATTTGATTCTCCTGTGACCTCCAAATTTCGCAGATTTGGTTGTACCTTGTGAACAATGTCATTTTCAAATGTTGTCATTGTCACAATGGGTTCGTAAGGATGTTTTCGGTTCCATTCAGACAAGCCATGTTGCACCTTCATGCATGCTTCATATATTTTTGGCACCTTTTTGAAGATTGATGCACAATTTTGCATCACCTTCGTCACCACCACTTTTGCTTCTCGAGAAAAGTGGGCATTGATCAGATGACAAATTGGAGATAAATCAACAAAAGTAGCAAACTTTTGTTTCAAATCTTGTAAACGTCTGTCCACAAAGGGTTTGTCATCTTTAAACCCCTTGTCACCATTTGTCAAAACAACCAACACTTGGGGTGGAAAATTCAATGACCTTTTGGTGTTAGATGAGATGAATCGCAACCAACAATGAATTTCATTGTGGATATCGTCTGGATTCTTTTTTTGCCCATTTTTTCTATCAAATGGGCTACACACCAGGACAAAATAACAAACATTTCCTTGGATGTTCAAGTCGGGAATCATGGTGTCATGAAAAGCATGGTACTCCTCTTGGCCTGCCAAATCCCAAATGGAGATTTTTTGATCTTCATCATCAACAAGGACATTGATTTGTATCCCTCGTGTTCTTTTGGCCATTTCATCTGGGTCATTATTGATGCAAAATCCTTGGAAAGGTTTGTGCAACTCAACCACCTCGATGAGTGGAATGACCATCCTTCCTTGGAATCCTTTCAAAAAACTTCTAACCATTGACCTCCTTAACGTAGTTTTACCTGCCAAATTAAAGGGATGGGAATTTAATGAATTTGACTATATTGAATGCAATTTCATAGTGTTGCATCTGTAGATAAATACAACGCATTTAGTCAAAATTGGTAACATGTTAACACTAGAATGTTAATATAATGGGAGGGAACCAGCTTGATATTACATTGTAGTTTGTTAAAACATCTATGTTTTCAGAATTATTAGCCACCTTGTTTTATTTCATTCTTATATGATTTTGGCTTAATTTGTTTCAATTTTATGTGGAGGAATAATTTTTTAAAAATTGAATAAAATAAATTTCTAATAATAGTCAAATCTTTTGAAAAATAATAATATTCAAATTATTGTATGGCCTTTGTGTATTTTTTTGATGTTTCATTAGTTTACCGCTTGAAGTAAGTCCTCCAATCTATATGAATTGTGTGTTAAGAGTTGACAAAACACAAGATCAAATCCAACCTTATAAGCCAAGTTTTTGAATGACGTTTAAAATTGGACCAATGCCCATCAAATTTTAAAAGTTGCAAAATCAATTACTTTAGAGTGTTTTTGTTTTTGGAAATATATATTTAATCTTGTTTATTAATGGTCAATGATCTTGAAGAATTTTTATTTTTCTATTGATATTTATTAATCCCTACATATTATAAGCTATTAATTACAAAATTAGGATGTCTTCAAAAGTGGATAATATTTAGTGTTAACTATTGTAATTGATCTTTTGTGGAGTGTACATTAAACTTTGTTCATAAATGGAATTTGGCTAATCTAAAATTTTCTTTAATTAAACATTATGGAAAACAATTGAATGTACTTTGGAGGAGTGGGAATTCAAAGTTCTTCAAGTTCTTTCAATTGGGTAGACCCTAAGTTCTAATAATGTATAGATATATTGTACTTGACATTTTAATTTCCTGGACTAATTCCTCGCCCACTTCTCATAGAATGGTTGATGGATCAAGCATTCACTAAATTTGGGTTGATTCAACTTTCTATTCAACATCCAAATGATCTTTCGATTTCTTGTTTTAAAAGGAAATGCCAATGTGCATGTCAATACAGAATTTTGGTTCAATTTTGTAACCAAATTACTTGGGTAGAAAAATAAAATAATTTCAGAATGTGGTTAAAAGCATGTCCAACCTACTAAATTTGTATCAAGTAGTTCAGATGAAGGTCACATGTGTTGTAGCATAAGGGCCATTAATGGGCTTCAAGTTTATGTGAAAATAAATATTTGTTAAAGAATTGAGTCAACCGCTTACCTGAATATCCGTCACCACATAAGAACACTCTTGCGAACTTCGGTTGAACTCGAGGCATCCCCTTCACCACCGCCATGTAATCGCGCGAGTTCATTTCCAACTGGGCCTTCACTTGCGCGGCACGTCCATCTGATACCAATGGAGTGCCAGAGAGGTCAATATCCTTCAACCAAGGATTGGCTCGGAGAAGATCCATCATTTTGGCGAAGACGCCATCCCCTTCAACAGCTGGGCACCTACTTAGGTGAAGTGCTTGAAGCCTTTCATTTGTTTCCAACGATTCCAAAATCGTGCACACATCCAATGGGTCGGAAAACTTTGAACCTGAAAGGTCCAAAACTGTCAATGAGTCATTCCTGCGCAACATTTGAGCAACAGCTGTAGCCCCACTTTGTCCAATCCTCCAGTTTCCGAGCTTGAGTTGCTGAAGTGCCTTGTTAAGAGGTGGCTTTCCATCGTGACCAGTAAGGGGCGCAAGTAGCATATCTACTCCAGTTTGGTCGGGTGCACCCCAAATCCTTAAGGTCTCCAAGGTCGAATTCACACTCAACATCGCCCCCAAGGAAGCCAGTCCAATCTCTGTCACTGTTTGACCTTGAAGGTCAAGAGCTTTGATAGTGCGATTCCTTTTCAACATGTTGCAGACCATTTCCATTCCGCTATCACGATAGGTTCCGACATCTAGAGTCGCCAACATTGGATGGGATACCAAATTCTTGCATAGGACCTCCACCTCCTTAAGAGGCAAAAATTCCTGAATCTTCAAAGACGCCAAGCTCTCGCAGGTACTGACGGCCTCTATAACTTCCAGGCGGGACTCTCTATCCCACGTGCTCTTTCCATATTCATCATAGGAACCCTTGAATTCGAAATCTAGACACTCCAGTTGAGATTCTCTTAAGGTGGTGATGAACTCATCCATACTTACGTATTTTGAGCTCTCGTCTTCGTCGTACCTCACTTTCAGCGTGTGCTCTTGGGAGGTTGTAGAGACAGGCGTCTGAGTATAAGAAGTGGGCTGATCACCAAGGATTGAGAGATTGTCACTCTCCTGAGCCACTCCTTCTAACCCAGGCGGCATCATCATTTTCTTTCGCTGATCACAGCTTTCACCACTACTCATGTTGATCTCATTCGCCATCTCAGGACGCGATGGGTCTTGTGGCATATTTTCGATCGCGTTGGTTGCGCCGTTACCAGAGTCGTGGCGCTCAGTTGGACTCCTGCCTAGCTCTGTATCCCCTGGATCTATCTCCTTGGAACATTCTCCACCCTCCATTTTGCCACAACTGGAAACGAATGGCAACGAAATTGCACTCTGCTGCAACACTACAACACAAAGCGTTCATAAGCTTTTCCTCAATATGTACTCAGTATATCACAAGTAAGTCATGGAACGTTTTATGTGAAAAAAATGCACCAAAAAAAGCTTAGACTAAACTAACGATTCATGACTCATCACAACCAGCAAGATCCATCTAGTATTTCGCTGCACCATCAATTACACGTCGACCAGTTGCAAATCACTGAACCTGCTTAATAGTGCCTAACGTCTAAAAGTGAGGCCATGACCATCGTCGTTGCAACAACTTTCCTCAGTGAGTTTTGATAGCTCAACCATCTTGCTCCCAATATCCTCCATTCGGAGAACAGATTAATAAAAACACAAACTGCCATGTTACGGCATGAGAGACAACATCTAGCCAGCTCAGAATCAGAAGCAAGCGCCTAGAATAGGATGAAAGAGACACCTGCAAGTTCGGCGATTTGTGGGAAAAGAACTCGCGCAGATGGGTGAGCCGGTGCGTCAACCACTTGCCTGTCGTCGTTCCCTTGAGCCAAGTATCAACCCACTAATATTGAACGTATGCTTCTGGCAATAACCGTAGACAGTGAGGTGACCCTGACAACTGCAAATGCTCAAATCACAGCAGTTTGAAGTTTGTAAAGCGGAGCCAAGTGGATCAAATACCACAGTTTGCTATTTCCCAGATAGATCTTGCTGGAGTTCTGTGTAAGGCTGACTTAAGTGCATCAAATACCAAGGCAACTCAAGAACGACATGGCACTTGTATATGGTTAGACCGGCACTTGAGCTCAACTTGATTGTGAAGAAAGAGCCCAGATTGTGAGCAAAAATGCAGTTGTGGGTTTCTGTGTAGACGCAATATATAAGTGGGATTGAGGCAAGCGCGTTCTCGCGGGAAATGGTGGACACGGCTTCCCGGCAAAGTCGACCGATTTGGAGCCTTCTGTGAAACCGGTCCCCTACATTGTAGTCGCAGACACGCCAAACCAGCTTTTGGAAATCCCTATACTCCCACGGATGCTCAATCGAGAGTTCGTTGAACAGCTGGAGCACGGAGTTTTGGGTCCTCCAACTTCGTACCAAGCACAGTATCAAATGAGCGACGTGCCATGTAAGTGTTCTCTGGTGTCCTGTGCTGCACAAGTTTTGCGGGCACACTGATTGGTGTGTGTGATTTTCTCCGCAACTAAGCTTGAGCACATTTGGAGTTTTCTGCGAAACCCATGCATTAGGAAGTGTTTTGTAAACCCAAGTCACTATTCTATTAACCGGGTCGTCTACAATCAATCACTTTTAACATTTAGACGTTTCAGCCATGAAGGTAGAAATAATTACATTCCTTTTATAACCTTGCCCACCTCATAAGATTTAGAGGTTTAAGAATTTTTCTTTAGCCAAAATATGATGCATATGTGGGATTTTC
>Ga0116230_10008009_pt1 | contig 10446 bp, 6 predicted proteins | sample S1TSphfallax_3_FD_88678 | JGI IMG/M metagenome (GOLD analysis project Ga0116230, IMG submission 88678) | Host-associated microbial communities from peat moss isolated from Minnesota, USA - S1T2_Fd - Sphagnum fallax MG | ecosystem: Host-associated > Plants > Peat moss > Unclassified | place: USA...
CCAGGCGATCCAGCCCGGCCAGTCGCTGTAGCCGACGGTGAGGGGCGCGGCGGAAGCCGCCGCCGTGAAGCCGAGGCTGCCCGCGAGGGCGGTGAAGCCGGCGAAGATCAGGGTCCGTCCGAGGCCGAGGATACGCTGCATTATGTCTATCCACGAATGAGGTGACGACGCGGGACTGCGCGTCGCCCGATCGTGGAAGCAAGACCTATACCAATGAAAAGGCGAGCTACCTGGGCGCCAGCCGCTTGATCACATGGGTGGAGCCGACCGGCTGCGGCAGGTAGCGCAGCAGCAGCACCTGCCAGTCAAAGGGCGGTGCGGCGGGCTCGCCCACCTCTCCCGATCCCGGCGCCGCCGCCTGCGGTTCAAGATCGTCCCTGCGGACGGCGTCCTGGGGTGTGCCATTTGTCGCGGTCATGAGGGGGAGACTGCCGCAACAAGCGTGACATCCCTGTGGCGCGACTATGTCGAAATTTTGAGAAGTGAAAGGAACGTCGCGCTGTTAACCATTGATACATATGGAAACAGGCAGCGGAAGGAACGGTGGAGCTGAGGGGGATCGAACCCCTGACCTCGTCATTGCGAACGACGCGCTCTCCCAGCTGAGCTACAGCCCCGTCCCGTTGGGGGCGGGTATGGTCAGATGGTGCCTGCCTGTCAAGCGCACCCGCCGCGAGGGTCTGTTGCGCCTGTCTGTCCCGCCCGTTAGGGTCCGGCGCGCTTGGCCAGCCGCGGCTCGGCGGCCGCGCAGGGGGAAACGAGACCATATGGATGCCGTCGTCTGGCTTATCGAGAAGATCATCAGCCTCTACATCTGGGCCATCATCCTGGCCGCCGTCTTCAGCACCTTGGCATCCTTCGGTGTCATCGATACCCGCAACCGGCTGGTCTGGACGGTGATGGACTTCCTCGATCGCGTGACCGCCCCGATCCTCAACCCGATTCGCCGCGTCATTCCGTATCTGGGCAATATCGACATCAGTCCGCTCATCGCCATTCTGCTGCTGGGCGCGCTGCAGAGGCTGATCGGCGATCTTTACTTACATATGGTATTGGGAGGCGGCGGGTTCTAAGCGGAGGGTAGCGGCGCGGGCGTCTTCCGTTGAAACTGGCGGGGCCCGCTCCATTTTATCGCCTTAAGTGAAGCGGGACACAAGCGATGGACCTGGATCTTAAACCGCCGGCCAAAGCCCGCACCGGCGTTCATGGACTAGACACGATCCTCGACGGCGGGCTGGCCGCCGGTCACGTCTTCCTGCTCGAAGGCAATCCGGGCACCGGCAAGACCACCATCGCGCTGAACTTCCTGATGGAAGGGGAGCGGGAGGGCGAGCGCGGCCTCTATATCACCCTCTCGGAAACCGAGCAGGAATTGCGGCTGAGCGCGGGCTCGCACGGCTGGACCATCGGCGAGGGCATCGACATATTCGAGCTCGTTCCGCCCGAAAGCCTGCTCGATGCCGATCAGCATCAAAGCCTGCTCTACTCCTCCGACCTCGAACTCGGCGAAACCACCAAGCTTATTTTCCAGGCGTTCGAGCGCATCAAGCCGGCGAGGGTCGTGCTCGACAGCCTCTCGGAAATCCGCCTGCTGGCACAAAGCTCGCTCCGCTACCGGCGGCAGATTCTGGTGCTCAAGCACTATTTCGCGCGGCAGGGCGCGACGGTCCTGCTGCTTGACGACATGACCTCCGAGACCCTCGACAAGACCGTGCACAGCGTCGTGCATGGCGTGATCCATCTTGAAGAGCTGGCGCCGAACTACGGCGCCGAGCGGCGGCGCGTGCGCATCACCAAGTATCGCGGGCAGGCCTATCGCGGGGGCTACCACGATTTCGCCATCCGGCGCGGCGGCATCGTCGTCTTCCCGCGCCTGGTGGCGGCGGAGCATCGCACGCCCTTCACGCGGGACGTCATGACGACCAACATCCCGGAGTTCGACGCCCTGCTCGGCGGGGGGGTGGAACAGGGATCGAGCGCCCTCATCATCGGCCCCTCCGGCACCGGCAAGAGCACGGTCGCGCTGCAATTCGCGGTGGCCGCGATCGCCCGGGGCGAGAAAGCCGCGATGTTCGTCTTCGATGAGGAGCTGGGGCTGCTGTTCAGCCGGACCCGCTCCATGGGCTTCGACCTCGAGGCTTTGCGCGACCAGGGCAAGCTGCATATCGAGCAGGTTGATGCCGCCGAGATGTCCCCCGGTGAGTTTACCGCCCGCGTGCGCGACCGCGTCGACAGGGCGCGGGTCAAAACCGTCGTGATCGACAGCCTCAACGGCTACCAGGCGGCGATGCCGGAGGAGAATGCGCTCATCCTGCATATCCATGAGCTGTTGCAATATCTCAACCGCCAGGGGGCATCGACGTTTCTGACCGTCGCTCAGCACGGCCTCGTCGGCGATATGCAGACGCCGGTCGACGTGACCTATCTGGCGGATACCGTGATCCTGCTGCGCTATTTCGAGGCATTGGGCCGCGTCAAGCGGGCGGTCTCGATCATCAAGAAGCGCACGGGTGAGCATGAGGACACGATCCGCGAATTCCGTATCGGACGGGGCGGCCTGTCGATGGGCGCCCCGGTCACGGGCTTCCAGGGCGTGCTGCGGGGCGTTCCGCTCTTCGTGGGCGACGCGCCGGACATTCTATCGGCAGGATCGAAGTGACCGGTGCCGACTGAACGGAGAATAGCCCGGGCGATCGTTTTCGCGCCTTTAGGCCGGGATGCGGCCGTTGCTCAGACCCTGCTCCGGGAAGCGGGTGTCTCATCAACGATCTGCGACAGCCTCGGCATGTTGGAAGGATTGCTGGGCGATAGTGCCTGTTTCGCTGTCGTGACGGAGGAGGCGGTCGCGTCAGCCGATCTCCGCGGCATCGCCACCTGGGTCGCGCGCCAGCCGAGCTGGTCGGATCTGCCGTTCATCGTGCTCACGCAGCGCGGTGGCGGACCGGAGCGAAACCCGGCTGCATCGCGCCTGTCCGATATCCTGCGCAACGTTACGTTCCTGGAGCGGCCCTTCCACCCGACGACCTTCGTGAGCGTGGCCCGTACGGCGCTGAAAGGCCGCGAGCGCCAATATGACGCGCGGAGCCGGATGGAGGAGTTGCACGAGAGTGAGGCGCGCCTGCGCACCGCGCTGGTGGCAGGGCATCTCGGCACCTGGGAACTCGATCTCGATAATTGGACCTTGGTCTGCTCGGACACCTGCAAAGCGGTGTTCGGCCGCACGGCCGAGCAGCCGTTCACCTATGTCGATATGCTGGCGACCGTCCATCGGGAGGACCGGCCCCGGATGCAGGTCGCGCTGCAGCGCTCCATCGATGGAGGAACCGACTTCACCATCGAGTACCGCACCGTCTGGCCGGACGGGGCGACGCACTGGGCGGATGTCCGGGCGCGCATCCTGTGCGGCCAGAACGGCAGGCGGGAGCGCCTCGTCGGCGTTACCTCGGATATTAGTGCCCGCAAGGCGGCCGAGGAGGCCCTCCGGCAACTCAACGAGACGCTGGAGCAGCGGGTCAGGCAGCGCACGCTGGAACTGGAGCAGGCGCACAGGGCCGTCCTGGAGCAGATCCGCAGTCGCGAGGAAGCCGAGGAGCGGTTGCGGCAATCGCAGAAGCTGGAGATGATTGGGCAACTCACCGGCGGGGTCGCCCACGACTTCAACAATCTCCTGATGGCTATTCTCTCCAATCTCGATCTCCTCGAAAAATATGTGCCGCCCGATAGCCGCGAGGCACGCCTGATCGACGGCGCGTTGCAGGGCGCCCGCCGGGGGGCGACGCTGACCCAGCGACTGCTTGGTTTCGCGCGCAATCAGGATCTGAACGTCCAGCCTATCGACATGGCAACGCTCCTGCACGGGATGCTGGACCTGCTGGAGCGGTCGGTCGGGCCTTCGGTCGCCATCCGCATGGAGATCGGGGACCGTCTGCCGCCCGCACTGGCCGATGCCAATCAGATCGAGATGGCGCTGCTCAATCTTGTCCTCAACGCCCGCGATGCGATGCCCGAGGGCGGTGACCTGGTGATCGCGCTCGGCGTGAAGCTGGTGCGGTCGGCGGGGCGCGAGAAGCCGGAGGGCTTGGCGCCGGGCAGCTATCTGCGCCTCGCGGTGACGGATAGCGGGCACGGCATGGACCGGGAGACGCTGGCGCGGGCGATTGACCCTTTCTTCACCACCAAGGGGCGCGGCAAGGGCACCGGCCTTGGCTTGTCCACCATTCACGGCTTGGCGGTGCAATTGAACGGCACCTTGCGCCTGTCGAGCGAGCCGGGGCGCGGCACGCGGGCCGAGCTTTGGCTGCCGGCCGCTGAGGAAGCCGAGGCGGCGGATGGGCCGGTGGTGGAACCGGCGGAGGCCGAGGAGAGGCCCGTGCCGCGCGCCACCATCCTGGTCGTGGATGATGACGCGCTGATCGCGATGAGCACGACGGGCATGCTGGAGGATCTCGGGCATGACGTGATCGAGACGCATTCCGGCGCCAAGGCGGTCGCTATTCTGCGCGACGGCCCACGGGTGGATCTCATGATCACCGACTTCTCGATGCCGGGGATGACTGGGCTGCAACTGGCGCACGCGGCCCGGCAGTTGCGCCCGGAGCTGCCGATCCTTCTGGCCACCGGTTATGCCGAGCTGCCGAGCGGCGAGACGATCTCATTGCCGCGTCTGGGGAAACCCTACAAGCAAAGCCAGCTCGCGGCGGAAATTGCCAAGCTCTTGACGCCGCTGGCGGCCGAAGCCCGGTAGCGCGAAAACCCTAAAGCCCGCGATCTCGCTTGATGCGGTCCCAGGCCGCGTTCACCCGCGCCGCGCGCTCCGTTGCGCGCGCAATGAACTCCGGCGGCACGCCGCGTGACGCCAGGGTGTCGGGGTGGTTCTCCCGCATCAGGCGCTTGCGCGCCTCCCGCAACTGCTCGCTCGTGGCACCCCGCGTCAGCCCCAGCACCCGGTATGGGTCTTCCTCCTCCTGAGACGGGCGCGCCCGGTCATTGGTACCGCCCTTCGCCTGATCCCAGGCAAAGCCATCCAGCCGCAGCAGACGGTGTACGTCGGTCAGAAACCGCGTCTCGGCCGGGTTGAGCGGCCCGTCCGCGCGCGCAATGACGAACAGCGACCGCAGCACCTCTTCCAGCAACACGCGGTTATCCGCCTCGAAGGCGAGCGCCAGTTCTTCCGCGAAGGCCTCGTAGCCCGATGCCGACTTTCGCGCTTCGTCGAACAGCCGGCCGACCGTCGGCACATTCTGCGGCGGGACGTGGAAGGCGGCCTTGAAGGCGTCGATCTCGGCCCGGTTCACCGGCCCGTCGCATTTGGCGAGCTTCGCCGACAACGTCACCGCCGCGATCGCGAAGAGCTGGTCCCGATGGCCGAGCATGGCGGCGAGTCGCGCCGAGTTCAGTGGCGCCGAGGTATTGCTCGTGCCGCCCGGCATGAAGCCCCGCAGCCCTTTCTGGATCTGTGGAATTGCGCCCGCATCGGCCGCATGGCCGATTGCCGCGCCCATAACCGCGCCTGCTGGACCGCCGACAGCGAATCCAGCGACGCCGCCGATGATCTTTCCCCAAAGCATAAGAGGGGTCTAACACGGGGGAAGGGTCTGGGCGATATGAACAAACGCGGGATCAGACAGAGCGTCGCTAAATGGACAACATTGGATGAATGGTCAGTCACTGACTCCTTGGCAGTTCTGGATCGATCGCGGAGGCACCTTTACCGACATCGTCGCCCGCGATGCCGCCGGCGCCTTGGTGACGCGCAAGCTCCTGTCCGAAAATCCCGGACAGTATGAGGACGCGGCCATCGCCGGCATCCGCGATATTCTGGCGCTCGGACCCGAAGCGCCGATCCCGCCCGGCGCCATCGCCCAGGTGCGCATGGGCACGACGGTCGCCACCAATGCGCTGCTGGAGCGGCGGGGCACGCCCGTCCTGCTCGTCATCAACCAGGGCCTCGGCGACCAGCTCCTCATTGGCAACCAGGCGCGCCCGCGACTGTTCGACCTCGATATCCGTCTGCCGCCGGTGCTCTACGCTGACGTGCTGGAGGTCTCGGGCCGCATCGGCGCCGATGGCACGGAAGTGGCGCCGCTGGACGAGCCCGCGATCCGCGCGGCGCTGACGCGGGCGCGGGCAGGGGGCCTCGACGCCGTCGCCATCGCGCTCATGCACGCCTGGGCTTATCCGGACCACGAGCGTCGCGTCGCGGCGCTCGCCGCCGAGGCGGGCTTCAGCCAGATCTCCACCAGCCACGAGACCGGGCCGCTGCTGCGCCTGGTGCCGCGCGGGCAGACGACCGTGGCGGACGCCTATCTCTCGCCCGTCCTCCGCCGCTATGTGGATCGCGTCGCCCGCGCCCTCCCGGAGGTGCCGCTATTCTTCATGCAATCCCACGGCGGCCTCGCCCGGGCCGACCGTTTCGCGGGAAAGGACGCCATCCTCTCGGGACCTGCGGGGGGCATCGTCGGCGCCGCGCGCACAGCGGCGGCGGCGGGCTTCGATCGCGTCATCGGCTTCGACATGGGCGGCACGTCGACGGATGTGGCCCTCTATGCCGGACGTTTCGAGCGCGCGACCGAAACCGAGATCGCCGGCGTGCGCCTTCGGGTGCCGATGATGGCGATCCACACCGTCGCCGCCGGCGGTGGCTCGGTGCTGGGCTTCGATGGCGCCCGGCTGACGGCGGGTCCGGGCTCGGCCGGCGCGCATCCGGGGCCGCTCTGCTACCGCCATGGCGGCCCGCTGACGGTGACGGACGCGAACCTGCTCCTCGGCAAAATCCAGCCGGCGCATTTCCCGGCGATCTTCGGGCCGCGCGGAGACGAGCCGCTCGACGCGGGGGCGGCGCGCGGAGCTTTCGACACCCTCGCGGAGCAGGTTTCGGCCGCGACGGGCCGCCCGCAGACCCCGCTCGCGCTCGCGGAGGGTTTCGTGCGGATCGCGGTCGCGCACATGGCCGGCGCGATCCGCGAGATCACGCTGCGGCGCGGCCACGATGCGTCCCGCTTCACGCTCGCCTGCTTCGGCGGCGCGGGCGGCCAGCACGCCTGCCTCGTGGCCGATGCGCTTGGCATGACGCGCATCTTCATCCATCCCCTGGCCGGCGTGCTCTCCGCCTATGGCATGGGCCTCGCGGACCAATCCGTCATCCGCACCCAGGCGATGGAGCGTGAACTCACGCCCGCGCTGCTCCCCGAGATCGACGCGCTGCGCGCCCGGCTGGAGGAGGCGGCGCGTGCCGAACTCGCGGGGCAGGGGGCTTCCGCCGAGGCCGTTTCGGTCTCCGTCATCGCGGAGCTGCGGCTGTCCGGCACCGACGCGCCGCTGCCGGTGGCGCTTGCGGACCTTGCGGCCATGCAGGCGGATTTTGGCCGCCAGCATCAGGCAAGGTTCGGCTTCGCCGCGCCCGATCGCCCGCTCATCCTCGAGGCGCTGTCGGTGGAGGCGGTGGCCGCCGCCGCCCCCTTGGAGGAGCCGGCGCTGCCGCCGCGTGACCCGGCCGTGCCGCTGGTCCCCATCGATCGTGTGCCGGTCTTCACCAGTGGCGAGACGCATGTGACGCCGGTGTTCGAACGCGCCGAGCTGCGCGCCGGGGATATCATCGCCGGCCCCGCGCTCATCCGCGAGGCGAACGCGACGACGATGATCGAGCCACATTGGCGGGCGCGCGTGACCGCCGCCAACGGGCTGGTCCTCGATCTTCTACACGGCGAGGGCGCGGCCTCAGCGAACGTGACGGGCAGCGCGGATGCGGACCACGCCGATCCGGTGCTGCTGGAGCTGTTCCGCAACCTCTTCATGAGCGTCGCCGAGCAGGCGGGCGTCGTGCTGCAGAACGCTTCGCTGAGCGTCAACATCAAGGAGCGGCTGGACTTCAGCTGCGCGATCTTCGACGCCGAGGGGCGGCTGATCGCCAATGCGCCGCATGTGCCCGTGCATCTCGGGGCCATGGGCGAGAGCGTCCGGCACGTCATCACGAAGCGCGGCGGAACGTTGCGGCCCGGCGACGTGGTGGCGCTGAACAACCCGTTTGCCGGCGGCACGCATCTGCCTGACATCACCGTGATCACGCCGGTCTTCGACGAGACCGGCCACCACATCCGCTTCTTCACCGCCAATCGCGGGCATCATGCGGATATCGGCGGCACCACCCCCGGCTCCACGCCGCCCGACAGTCGCAGCCTGGAGGAGGAGGGCGTCGTCATCGACGATTTTCTGCTCGTGCGGCAGGGCACCTTTCGCGAGGGGCCGTTCCGGGACCTCCTCGCCGGCGCCCGCTATCCGGCGCGAAGCCCCGACACCAACGTCGCCGATATCGCCGCCCAGATCGCCGCCAACGAGGCCGCCTCGCGGGAGATGGCGCGCATCCTGCGCGACTGGGGCTGGCCGCGCGTGCGCGCCTACATGGACCATCTCCGCGCCCACGCGGCGGAGAGTGTTCGCCGGGTCATCGACGGGCTGCGCGACGGCGCTTTCGCGCTGACCATGGATGACGGCGCACCGCTGCGCGTGTCCGTCGCCATCGACCATGCCGCGCGCCGCGCGACGATCGATTTCGCCGGCACCGGCGCGCAGAGCACAGGCAATTTCAACGCGCCCCCGGCCGTCACGCGCGCTGTCGTGCTCTATGTGTTCCGCTGCCTGATCGGCGAGGACATCCCGCTGAACGACGGCTGCCTGGAGCCATTGGACATTTTGATCCCTCCAGGGAGTTTCCTGGCGCCCGCGCCCGGGGCGGCCGTGGTCGCCGGCAACACGGAAGTGTCCCAGGCCGTCTGCAACACGCTGTTCGGCGCGCTGGGCGCCTGCGCCTCGGCCCAGGCAACGATGAACAACCTTCTATTCGGCGATGCGCGTCGCCAGTATTACGAGACTGTCTGCGGCGGCGTCGGCGCGGGGCCGGGGTTCGACGGAGCGGCGGCAATTCAGACCCATATGACCAATACACGCATGACGGATCCCGAGGTGCTCGAGCTGCGCTACCCCGTCCGGGTCGAGCAGTTCGCGGTGCGCCGCGGCTCGGGCGGCGCCGGACAGTGGCGCGGCGGGGACGGCGCCATCCGTCGTCTCAGATTCCTGGAACCCATGACGGCGGTCATCGTGGCCTCGCGCCGCCGCGAGGGGCCTTTCGGCCTCGCGGGGGGTGCTGCGGGTGCGACCGGCGAGCAATGGATCGAGCGGGACGGAGACATCATTCCGATGGAGGGCCGCGACCGCCGCGATCTGCTGGCGGGCGATGTGCTGGGTCTCGCCACCCCCGGCGGCGGGGGCTACGGCAACCCATGAAGGAGTTGCATTGAGAGCGCCGCAGCGCTCGCGCTACCAGAAGCGGCGGTCCTTTCGCATAAGGCCCGTGCCGGTTCTGCTTGTGGGTGTCCTCGTCATCGTCGCCGTCATCTGGGTCGGACCCCGGCTGCTTGACTGGAACGACCATCGCGAGGCGATCGAGGCCGCCGCCAGCGGCTTCCTCGGCCGCGAAGTCGAGATCAGCGGGCCGATCCGGCTCAGCCTGCTGCCCGAGCCCTCCATCACCGCCGAACGTGTCGAGGTGCGGGACGACGGGGACGGCGTGCGCATGGGCACCCGTGCGCTGACGCTCAACCTGTCGCTCGGCGCCTTGCTCACCGGGCGCGTCGAGGTCACGCATGTCGTGCTCGACCGGCCCGATATCCGCCTGCCCTGGCCCTTGCCGCGCGGCCCGATCTCGATCGAGCCGCCCCCCTGGCTGGCCGCCCTTTCGGCCGATGTCACCCGGGGCAGCCTCGTCATCGGCCCGCTCCGCGTGACGGATGCGGATCTCAGTGTCGTGACCGGCGGGGCGACGACGGCGTTGAGGATCGACGGCACCGCCACGGCGGGCGGCGAGGCCTGGCAGGTCGGCATCGGCCTCGCCTGGCCCCAGGGTGACGGTGGCGCGCCCCTGCAGGTCACGTTGCAGAATGCCGCCACGCCCGCCAGCACCTTCGGCTTCAAGGGCGTGATGGCGGCGAGGGGCCAGGTTGTCGGCAGCTTCACGGCGCATGGCGACGATCTCGCGGCGCTCGTCCCGGCGCCGGCGCTGCCTTTCGACGCGGACGGCACGCTCCGCGCGGATGGGCGCAGCGTGAACCTCACCGATCTCGCCCTGAGCCTCGGCAACATGCCGGCGAGCGGCGAGGTGCGGCTGCGGCTCGCCCCACCGAGAGCCCCCATGGCCGCGACGCCCAGCCTGACCATTCACCTGCATACGCCGATGCTGGATCTCGCGCCGTGGCTCAACGCCTTTCCCGCCGGCAGCACGCGGACGGCACCCCTCAGCCTTGATCTCGATGCCGATTCCGCCGTCTTCGGCGATGGGCTGCTGCGCAGCTTCGGCTTGAAGCTCGTCACGTCGCCCACCCGCATCCGGGTCGATGATGTCCATGCCACGCTGCCGGGCGAGGCCACGATCGCGCTGAGCGGGCTCTATGATCC
>Ga0116230_10008011_pt1 | contig 10446 bp, 7 predicted proteins | sample S1TSphfallax_3_FD_88678 | JGI IMG/M metagenome (GOLD analysis project Ga0116230, IMG submission 88678) | Host-associated microbial communities from peat moss isolated from Minnesota, USA - S1T2_Fd - Sphagnum fallax MG | ecosystem: Host-associated > Plants > Peat moss > Unclassified | place: USA...
AGGCGGCTTTATTTGCGGCCGAAGATGCGGCTGAAAATGCGGCTCAACCTACAAAGAGTCATGCTGAAGGCGGCGGTGGTATTGTACGCGAATCGCATTTCCTGGCTGGTCTGGATTTGCTTCTTACAGCCGATGGATTGACCGGGAAGTTTTTGGGCTTTGGCGATGGTGTGCGTGTCGCACAGCGTGAGGCGGAATGATAGGTTTGATCACTATCGTTTAATGTAATCTGGCCTCTACGTAAAAATCACATTGCCACGGCCGTGGCCATGGTGCATCATGATTGGGCCCCGTCCTGAACCAACCCACTCCCCATTTTTTCCGGGCGCCAACCATATGTTAAAATTTGGCGAAATAATTAACAGGTCTAATGACCTGCATATAAACGCAAATGGCCAGGACAATAACAGTGCCTGGGCGGCGATTGCCTCGCGCGAATGGCAAGTTTTTGGCGTTGGCTCGGCAAATGGCGCAGTCGATTTTGCAAAAACATCGCTCACCGAGGCCCCAGGCACAGTTATTAAAGATGCGATCGTGGCCACGGCTTTTCAGGTGGCTTTGCGTGGCCCTGCGCTAACGCGCATACCGGCGGCTATAATCGGTTTGCTCGGGACGGGCCAATTTCTCCTGAACACCGCAGGCACGAGCGTCGAGACCTACGAGCGTATGAAAGAAGTGGCGGCCGACCCTTCTTCAGTAGGAGAAAATCAGAGCTGGGCAGGCAATCATATCGGCCATCTGGCGGTCGAAGCAACGACTATGGCTCTGGCTGGAACACTTGCGCACATTGGCTGCAAGTCGTTGTGGCCTACCAAAATTGCTGCTCCATTGGATGCGCCGGAGACTTTCAAAGCATCGGAGCCGATCTCCGCTCAGTCCGCACCAGAACCTTCACCTCTGGCCGCAAAACTTACTGCCATCGAAAACCCAATCGCCACTGCCAATACAAACGCTAGCCTGGGCTCCGAGATAGAGGCAAGCGCACCACCGGCGACGCCAGAGATTGTGGTGCTTCATCGTCTTGATAATGAGCGCAAATCGATCGATGCGCTTTTAAGCAAAGAAACCGATCTTACAGTGATATCGCGAATGGAGCGCGGTACCAGGGGCGCTTATCTTGTGCGCGATCCACAAAACGTGCAACACATTTTTAAATTAGTCAGCCCGCATGATACTACGTTTCAGATAACGGCATCGGCTCGGGCGGCTGCGGCGGTGAATTCGCCTTTGACTCGCACTTCTCTTTATGAGCGAGTGGGCTATACCCAAGGCCACGGCAGCTGGTACGTGCAAGAGTTGCTTGAAGGCAAACCTGCGCCGGCACCGAGCGATCGATTGATCGGTCAGATGGTAAATCTCAATAACCGCCAGAAAAGCAATGCCGTGCTCGGCACTGAAGATTGGAATAAAGGAATCTATGACGCGCTTTATTCCGATAGCCATGGCTGGAAAGGCAACATCGCCCGTTCCAGCGAGCAAGGGCGGCACCTGGTAGATTCTGTTCAGCGCATGATTGAAGGTGCGCGCCTGGAAACTCCCCGTGGTGGTGATATCGTCCATGGTGACTTCCAGCATTACAATGCGCTCGTTGGCGAAAATGATCGCATGACCGGTTACGTAGATTGGGAAGGTGCCGGACGGGGCGACCGAGGTATCGATTTATCGCGGTTATTGTACGACGCCTATGTTTCTGAAAAAGAGATCAAATACGCCGCCAATCCGGAAACTCTGCAGATGCTCGCCGGACGCATACAGGATATTTCGGGCAAGCAAATTTTGAGACCCTATATGGGCTATTGGATATTGCAAGTGGCCGATTATGGCACGAAAGTCGGCGGTGAAAAATACGGACAATTTTTGGAAGTGGGAAGACGCATTGTCGATGATCTGGCAGCGAGGGAAAAGCGTAGTGTGGCGTAGGGCAGTTGCAATCCCTGCTTGTGAAGGAGCACCATGCGCACACAAAACTATTTTAAGGGCGTAAATAGCTCGGCCAGTTCCTCGGCGGTCAGTTTGCTGGCCAGCTCTTCCTCATCGCCGTATATTGCGTTTGCAATCTTTCGCTTTTTCTCTTGCAGCTCAATCATTTTTTCTTCAATGGTGCCGGCTGCGATAAGTTTGAAGACAAAGACCTTTTTCTTTTGTCCGATGCGATGGGCTCTGTCGGTCGCTTGATTTTCTACAGCAGGATTCCACCAGGGATCATAGTGTATGACGGTATCAGCGGCGGTGAGATTTAGTCCCGTGCCGCCAGCTTTGAGGCTAAGCAAAAAGAGAGGCACCTTACCGTTTTGAAACTGCTTGACGGGTGTGGCACGGTCTTTGGTGTCACCGCGGATTTGTACATATGCTATTTTGCGTTTATCTAGCTCAGGCTCAATCAAACCGAGCATGCTTGTAAATTGGGAAAAAAGCAGGATGCGTTTGCCTTCAGAAACCAACTCATCAATCATTTCCAAGAGTTGATCGAGCTTGGCCGATGATGTAACTTGCTTGGCTGTGGGAAGCTTGACCAGGCGCGGGTCGCAGCAGACCTGGCGGAGTTTGAGTAAGGCATCAAGGATAACGATCTGACTGCGGGCCAGACCTTTTTCGGCGAGCGCATCTTTTACTTTTTCATACATAGCTAGACGCACTGATTCGTATAAATCCCGCTGGGCGCCTTCCAGCTCGACGCTCTTTATGATTTCGGTTTTTTCGGGCAGGTCTTTAGCGACAACTTCTTTTGTGCGACGCAGAAGGAAAGGGCGGACTTTCTTTGCCAGATGATTTTGGATAAATTTATTTTTTTGCTTTTCAATCGGCGTGCGCACAGTTTTATTAAAGGTCTTCAAGTCGCGCAAAAATCCTGGCATGAGAAAGTTAAATTTCGACCAGCGCTCACCGAGATGATTTTCGATCGGAGTGCCGGTCAGGCACAGGCGATATTCACTACGCAAAAGCTGTACAGCCTGTGCGACCTGGGTCTGGGGATTTTTGATGTATTGTGCTTCGTCTAGGATGACAGCCTGCCAGTCTTGCTCCTGCAATGCACCAATGTCTCTTGGCACCAGCGGATATGTTGTAATTACAATGTCGGCCCTGGCGATTTTTTTAAAATCAAGCATGCGATCTGCGCCTGTCAAAGCCAGGGTTTTAAATGTGGGCGCAAATTTTTTGATTTCGCTCTGCCAGTTGGGCAAAACGGATGTGGGGCAAATGACTAAATATGGCTTGGTTACCCGATTGGCTTTTTTCTCACAGGCGACGTGTGCCAGAGTCTGAATGGTTTTGCCCAGACCCATATCATCGGCCAGGATGCCACCAAGACCAAACTCGCGGATGAAATCCAGCCAGCTGAGACCCTCAAGCTGGTAAGGGCGCAATTCTGCCTTAAAAGTTGATGGAGGCGTGATTGTCTTGAGCCCGTCATAATTACTTATGCGTTGGAGCAAGCTAGAAAGTGCGGAGCTGTTTGAGAATGGACCTTGACGCGAGGCACCACTAGCAGTACCGAAACCAAGTTGCGTTGCCAGCTCCAAAATTTGAGGAATGTTTACTTGAGCGGCAGCTTCTTTAATAGAAGTTCTTTCATCAAATATTTCGAGCAGCGTATAAATAACAGCCTTGACCCTGTCGAATGGCAAAGCCACAAAACCACCGTCTGGAAGTGGTGCGTAAAATTTGCCGTCAATATTTAAATGATCTATATCTAGATGAGGACCAATGCCCTGCAAATGTTGGATTGCTTTATGCACAATCGGAAAAAGAGGCACGCGTTTGTCGTCGACCAGCACTCCGAGGTCCAGCGAAAACCAAAAGCCAGTTCCACTTGTCGCATCGACGTCCCACTCTTCTTCGGCGGCCAATATTTTGTATTTAAACGTTTCGTCAGCTTCAATCGTAAAGCCTTCGGCCTCAAGGGCGGGAATGCCTGTTTGTACAAACTTCAGCCACCTTTCATCATCATCGATGAACATATCGAAGACAACCACGTCTGGCTCTTTCTCGGATTTTGAATAAACTTCGCCGAGTTTGTGTTGATCTACAAGCGCAAAAAATCTACGCTCAGCGTCTAAATCTTTTCTCCTCACGTGTATTTCGTCGCCCGAAATAACGCGACTTTCATTGTTGTTGTCGTACTCAAATTTTATATCGCCATAATCAAAATGGAGTTCTGCAATGGTGGAGTACCGAGTTTCATCGTCATCTGCATCCCAGCCGTCGTTCCATTCTGCGTTGTCTTCACTGCGCAGCAGTAGTCGTGGGCGCGGCTTCACCACTTCCGTTTTTATTTTAAATTTTGATACCGGGTGCGGTATGTTCAATCCAGCCTTCTTCATGGCTTGCGAAAGAGCAGCCGCCTCTTTTTCGCGCACTTTGGGCATTTGCAATATGCATTGCACTACATCTGGTGAATAACCTGTGGTCAGCGGGCCAATCTCACATTCTTTGGGATTTACATACCAGATGCTTCCCGCGATAACAACAATGTCATTTTCGGAATCAGAGCTAAATTTGAGAATCTGGCTGCCGGCCTCAAGCACAGCCCAGCTCAATCTGGTTTGTTTGGCCGGAGCAAAAGTGCTTATGGGTTGCTCTACTTTTCCCCAGAAGCAACGTCCTGTAGCTATGATGCGCTCGATAAGGCTGGCGCTAATTTCTGGATCTTCAGGAAATAGCTGTGTGTAATGATAGCCAGTTACATGGCGCGCACCACTAAAAGCTGAACAAATAGTGGCATCTTCCACTGTGACGTATTGGGCTTTCTTTGCGGCGATGAGAGGTATCTGCGCTGCTTGTGTGCCGCCCCAGGCACCGCTCTTGAGTTTGCGTGAGCGCAAGCAATACATGGCGAGTCGGTCATGTACTGACTCCAAAATATATAGGATAGAATCGGTTTGAGGTCGCGGCGCAGTCTTTGCAGATTGAGCGTTGACTGCTTCAGATTGTGCATCAGCTAAGGCTTTGCTGACATCAGTAAGCCATCTTTCAAGAGTCGAGCTTAGCGGTTTAGACTGAGAAAAAGATTCTTCTTGTGTCACATGGGTTTGCGATTTGTCACTATTAATAACGGAAGACTGAATTTCGCCATTTATTTGCAATCGAGAAAAAATGCTCCGATATATAGCATGCAATGCCAGAGCCGCCGAGTGTTTGCACATGCCGCCCATGGGGCAGGTACATTTATAGGACAGGATTTTGGAAAAGGTACGGTCGAGGTGAAGCCGCACACTGTATGCTTTTATCCTAGAGCCCTCGACCTCGCCGGTGAGCATCCGGCCAGCTACATCAAGCTGCATGTTTTTTACTTTTTGCTGCCGCTCATAAGCTTCACCTCTGATGGTATAAGTTTCACCAAAAGTGTAGTACACGTGATCTTCAGTCAGGCCTGCAATTATTTTCAAACCAGTGCATACCTCGGTGAGCTGGCGCCAAACTTCAGCTGTGTTTTCTGCAGATGTCTGCAGCTTCTGGACTTGTCAATATTTCCGATTGCGCACACGGGCTGCGCGCATCTAAACCAAGCCGATATCGGTATAGTCTAGCAATTTATATTGATGAGGGAAATCTCTCAGGGAGTGAGGTTGCATAAGATGGATTTGCAGCAAATATTTTATAGATATGCCCTTGGCGCGATTTAAATTTGTTTACCGGAAGTGTACTGCCTTTGGGGTACGAAGGGCCCCATCCGAGAAATCACAATTTAAAGTTTGTTGCCGCCATGGTTTGGACGCTACCGCCATGTCATCTGCAGTGGTCGGCCGCTGGGCTGCTATTGCATATTAAATGTCTTGTCAGCATCTCTTCCCAGTTATAGGCCATTTGTCGAAGTGTTTGTATATGGATTGAATATGCGATTTTAAACATCTTAAATTGCAGAAGCAGTAATAGTGTTTATTCTTTCGCCTGATTGCTCCAACAGCCCTCTGCGCAAAAATTGTTGCCCTCACTCAGATATGATAAAAGACATGCGGCGGCGAGGGTCACTGGAGAAATGCGAGATGAGTCGCGGAGATTTGCAGTCATGGGTATGTAAGGGAGTGTGTTTTACTGCAAGCGCTATTTTTCTTTCGGCCTCAGCCCCTGATACTGACGGCATGCATCCTGACCCTCGCACTCAAGGTGTGGGCCTCGTCACTGAACATGCGCGCTGGTCTGAGGCGCAGTTTGAGGAGCAGGTCAAGCTTCATCCAAAGTCTTCTACCGCCTATCTCGAGCGCGGCAATGCGCATTTTTTAGATGGTGATATAGAAGAAGCGCTCTCTGATTTTAATCAATCTGTTAAGCTCGATCCGCGCTGTGCCAGGGCGTATATTGGCCGCTATTTTGTCTATTGCGCTCAGAGGCAATTTCCTCAAGCCTTTGCCGAATTAAAAAAAGTCACTGAGATCGGGCCGGCCGATATCGCTACGGACGCCCTCAATCTGAAGGCCACATTGCACAAAGAAATGCATCAATGGCCGGAAGCCTACGGCGACTATACGCGCGTAATAAAATCAAATACCTTTAGCAAGCGCCGCCTCTCTTACGTTTATTCGCAACGCGGCATTGTCAACGATCGCCTCGGTAAAAATGCCGCAGCCATTGAGGACTATACGGCCGCCGTAAAATTGGACCCCAATCTTGGACAAGCGTTCATTTACCGGGGTAACGATTATCGCGACATACGTGACCTCAATCGCGCTCTGGCGGATTACGGGCATATTATCGGTTCTGTCAAAGAAAAGACTGCAGTCGACCGTTCGGCCTTTAGCTCGGCGATGAGAAAAGCTGCTTATCGGGAACGCGCTCTTTTATATTCCAGGTTTGGTCGGCCTGATCTGGCCAAGGCTGACAGGCTAGCCGAATACCGCTGCGACCGTGAAGACCTTGATCTTGTGCCCTTTCGCAGTAAGTGATTGTGAGAAGGCCGTGTTTGGATGCTAAAAATATTCCGATTAGTTTGTGAGCGATTGCCAAAATCGATCAACGCACTAAATAAAAAGACCACCCAGAATAAACTGCGGTGGTCTCTTTACTATTTCCGATTGCCCATTGCAGGGGGCTCAATATTTATCTTGTCGAAGCGAATTCACTGTAGCGTTAAGCCTTTGCGATGAAAAAGGAGGTGATGACACTTTGTGACATCGGTGTTATACTCCGTTGTTACATCGATGAGGTAATCTATTTTGCAACGCGTCCAGTATCACCAGTATGGCGGCCCCGAAGTCTTGAAGGTGGAAGGCTTTACTCTTCCCGAGCCGGCTCCAGGCCAAGTGCGTGTCAAGGTGATGGCGGCTGCGGCAAATCCTATGGACTGGAAAATCCGCAAAGGTGAAATGAAGTTTTTGACGGGTAGCAAATTTCCTCGCGGTCTTGGCCATGACTTTGCCGGTATCATCGACGCGGTTGGGACTGACGTGACGCGTCTCAAGGTCGGCGACGAAGTCTTTGGTGCCACAGGCATCAAAGAGTCAGGCACATTTGCCGAAGCGGCTCTTTGCGACCAAAAGACGACCTTCATAAAGCCGCGCGCGATCAATTTTGAAGAGGCGGCATCCTTACCAATAGTTACGGCCACAGCCTGGACGGCCCTGGTCGAAAAAGCGAAACTGCGCGCCGGCCAGCGCGTCCTCATTACCGGTTGCCTGGGTGGTGTCGGGCATGTATCGGTGCAATTAGCTTTGATGCGCGGTGCGACCGTGGTCGGAAGCTCCAGCGCGTCCCGCCGTGACGAATCTCTGGCTCTTGGTGTCAGCGAAGCCGTCGATTACCGCGCGTTTGACGCGAGCAAATATAAAAATAGTTTTGATGTGATTTTTGATACGCATGGTTCACTCTCGATATCTCAGTGCAATGAGATGCTGCGCCATGGTGGTGTGGTACTGCATATAGTGCCAACACCGCTTAAAATGATTTATAGTGTGCTTTTCCCCAGGCACAAGGTTATCTTTGCGCACCTGACTCCAGAGTCGATGGTGGCAGTCAGCGCTGCAATCGAGCAGGGCAAAATCACCCCGCAGATAGGCAAAGTCGTGCCACTCAGTGATGCTATCTCTGCAATCATAGACTTTGAGAAAAACGGCCTATCCGGCGGCAAGTTAGTTATCTCGCCAATGGAATAACTCAGGAAACGATTTTAGCTAGGATCGATCATGTCTGGGCCCCTATGCGTTACTGTTGTCTTAACGCATTCGGAGCGGTTTGATTATCTGGCCGAGTCATATAAGACTAAAATTTGAAAGCGCGCTTTTTATCTATGCAAGGGGCTACCATATGAAATGGATCTTCGCAGTATTATTTTTGCTGTTTGTCTACCATATTCGGGAGGTGTTTCCACCTTTCATCATCGGGGCCATCGTCGCGTATCTGCTTTTTCCGCTGGTTTCATGGGTAGTTAAGTTAAATCGCTACCCAGCCTTGAAATGGATGAACACAAAACTTGCCATCCTTTTAATATACGTCACAGTCGCCTCCGTACTCGGTGTGCTCGCTTACAGTTTCGGCCCGAGGCTAGTCGCCGAACTCACCAATCTTGTCGAACACCGGCAGGAAATTGCCTCAAACGTAGTAAGGCAAACGGCCTCAGCACTGCATCTGGGTCTAGATGTCGATCGTAGTACGACTCAGTTGCTTAAAGCGATCGAATCGGTTTCGGGAAAACCCAGCGAATTGTTTCACTTAGGAGGATTGCTTTCTCACGAACTGCTGGCCCTACTGGAGTGCGTTGTCACCTCTATTTATTTGATCGTCGATTACCGAAGTGTTGGCAGATTTCTCTTGCGGTTTGTCCCCGCTAATCAGCACGTGACGATAGCAAACATTGTTGGCCATTTAAACAAAATGTTGAGTAAATATATCGTTGGGCAATTAATACTCATGGCTGTAATGTCAGCCGCGGCGTTTGTATTTTTGTCGATCTTTAAAATCAAGTATGCTCTTGTGCTGGCCATTGTCAGTGGCGTTTTTGAAATAATTCCTGTAATTGGACCTTTCATCGCTATAGCTTTGGCCGTTATTGTCGGTGTGTCTCAGTTTGGACCGCCGATAATACCGTGGATTGTCGGATGTTACTGGCTGGCCAGGCAGCTTGAAGATTATTATGTTGTCCCACTAGTCATAGGAAAGGCTGTGGAACTACACCCTCTAAGCATCATTTTTGCAGTAGTTGTCGGCGAAAGAATAGGCGGAGCATTGGGAATGCTGGTGGCCATCCCTACGGCAGCTTCAATCAAGGTCGTTTTGGACAGCTATTTCCCCCCGCCCAGACCATTTGAGGTAATCTAGGTTTAAATCTTTCTGGCAGGGCGACTCAGGCAACGACCTCAGCCAGGAGCGGCTTGAGCTTTTTGCTTATCGCCTTCATCTCTCCGCCTTCTTCCAGCCAGATTTGATAGGCCGTGGCAAATAACTGCACCCCGACACGCGCGGCTAGTTGCGCAGTGTGTGCGTCGACGCCGCGCTGTTTTAAAGCGTCTATAAAGCCAGTTGTGATGTTGTTGATTTTCGTCAGGTCACGCTCGAGAAGCTCGGGATTGGCGTCGATTGTCGTCTGACGTTTGCGTTGAAAATCGCGCGGCCCGAGGCAGTCCCAGTCAAAGCTGGCCAGCACATCGGTGATGATGCTAAAGGGCTTCGCGTTGCGCGGCGCTTGCATGATTTGCTCAACGAGGGCATCGCGCAAAGTGTCCGACTCCGCAAACAAAACTTCGCGCTTATCGGCAAAATAGCGGAAGAACGTGCGGTTGGTCACACCGGCTCGCTCGGCGATTTCGGCGACGCTGGTATTTTCAAAACCCTGCGCAGCAAACAAATCAATGGCTGCCGTTATGAGCCTTTCTTCACTACCTTGCTGCCAGCGGGGCATGGGCTAAACCTTTGTTTGTAAGTTAAATTATATAGCAGCGCGCAGCTTTGTGAACATCAATCCGGCTCAAATGATTGGCTATAGCAATTTGAGCGGTAGAGTTGTTGATGGTGCTGTGTATAAAGTGTTTAGTGGGCAATTTAGTCTGATTCAGGCGATGGGTGCGGCCGTTATTAAAAGCTTGCACGAATCGCAAACCTGGCCGGTTTTCTCGGGTTACAATACCGGGAAGAGCCGGTCAGACATTTTTGCAGAGGTTTGGATGTTATTCACTCACACATTCGCCGTCAACTACAGAGCAAATTTAGTGACTGTGTTGATTAACCAAGAAGCTGGCCCTTATCGTACAAAAGTTGTGCTGACTGAAAGTGGTGCATTAGCCCTAGCAGAATCACTTGGCAAAGATGAAAAGTGCATGGTCGACATGGTTGACGGGACGATTCACACCGCTTTAAGAGTCGAGGAACCGTCCTTTCACGTTCTGGAACTGCACAAAAGCAGCAGGCAAGAAGCTGATTTTGACAGGGTTTATTGTAGACATGGCTCGCAAATCGAGCACTTGATCGAAAACTTGAAAGTGGCGGCTGAAGCAGTCAGCGGTGAGAGTTAGAAAATAT
>Ga0116230_10008013_pt1 | contig 10445 bp, 5 predicted proteins | sample S1TSphfallax_3_FD_88678 | JGI IMG/M metagenome (GOLD analysis project Ga0116230, IMG submission 88678) | Host-associated microbial communities from peat moss isolated from Minnesota, USA - S1T2_Fd - Sphagnum fallax MG | ecosystem: Host-associated > Plants > Peat moss > Unclassified | place: USA...
AACATTAACTAGTGAGTTATCTTTGATACATAACATTATATCACATTTACCTTATAATCTTTCTTATCAATAGGTTGGTTGGAATAGTAAGTATGGTTTCAAACCCATCTACCTATGGACCACACATGTTATTTCAACAAATATGTTTCCATCATGTTTTCAAAACTTGATAATTGTTGCCATTAAGTGTGTTGATCTCTATTTTATTTTTGTATTTTATTTTTTATTTCTTAAAACTATAACCCATTAATATTAAAACCTAAAGTTCCATGGCTTGGATGATGCAATATGTTAGTGTGTTTGAAAAGTCTTTGGCTAGCTATTATTACCACCACTTATATTCAAAATTAACTACTTACAAAGTTAATTCATCAAATGGCACGTGAAGAAAAATGGAATGGACATAATTAGCGAGTTTTTTGTCATTTAAAAATCTTTAACATTGAAACATACATGATATGCACATACTAGGTCAACTAAAAACTAAATTATAAAATGAAAGCATGTATTCTAATATGATGTGATGAATGTTCAAAATGCTCCAAATGAAAAACAATGAACCAATGCGTTTATTCTAGACTATAGATTATTATCTATTTGAAGTCCTTTTGCACAATTTTTTTTTTCATGTTTTTCATGAAAAGGAATTCTTGAATGAAATCTTTTCCAACTTGTTATTAAGATATATTTATAGTTGTCTCAATATATCACATGTTTTGTGTTAATCATTTTTGAATAAATATGAATTTCTAAAAATGTATATATTATGTTAGTTTTTGTGTTTCATTATTTGAAACACGATCACAATTTCAAATCATACCAAAATATGGTAATTATTTTAATTTTTAATATCATAGGCTACAACTTTGTTTTGAGCACCATATATATTGTACCACATTTACACCTCAAAAAATATTCATAAACTTTAAACATGCCCTTAAATTCAATTTTCTTATGAATATGGAATTATCAAATATTTCTTATATTTTGAATGTCAAAGATTTTGTAAATTATGAAGATCAAAAAGCCTTTTGTGAAAATATTGTTGTTTAGTAAACACATGCTCAACTTTGAACATCCTTTGTTCAAACAAAAATTCAAAAGTGAAACATTTAATGATTTAATTTGAATTTCACAACCTCCATAATAGTAATCATGCACAACTCACCATGATTAACATGCCATTAATATGGCATCACATAGGCATATATGTATGCAATTTATTTCACATGTTTGACATGGTTTTTGGTTCATTGTTTCATGTTTGGACTCAAAAGCTTATCGATTATTTCATATATGCCAACTAAAATTGCCAAAGTTATTAGGGATGTTGTATTTAATGGAATTAAGTTATATATTCAAAATTAAGATGAATAATCCCCTCTAATTTTATCTATTGGGAAGAAAAGTCAACAAAAAACCAACAATTTAATCTTCAATCTTTAGTCAAAGATTATAAATAATTAATCAAGTTAAACCTCTAATCATAAACCCAATCCAAAGACCAACCACACCTCCCATCATGGTTTCTTTAAAAGATTATTTATGTAGTCCAAGTGACAATCATCTAATAAACAATTTAACCAAATTTGGGTACATACTAAATAAGAAAGTAGAAAAAATATAATCCTTATATATTCTTGGCTGCCTAATGAAACTTATCATTAAAATCTTGTGATTTGGAATTATTTTTCTTTGAAATCTAGCAAATTTGGGTCATTTTTTCCATGAAAAATCCTTTGTAAATATCAAATTCATAATTTTCAAGTTGAAATTTAATAGAAGTTATAGTAAAAGAAATATTGCCTCCATTAACCCTTCCATTCATTTTAATATGAAGATGAAAGATTCATAGAAATGAATAAAAATTTAAGCCCTCCATCAAGCTCGATATATGAAATTGGCTTATCAAATAGAGTGGGGTATCCACATGGAAATTACAACAATCACTAAGTTACTTAAAAGTTTTCGTTGCAATCCACAATGATTCATTCCTCCCCAAACATTTGGAGAAGCTATGGAAAGTTTAGATGTTAATAAATGGATGGATGTAGTCCAAGATGAATATAAACATTAATGACTAAAAAAACATAGACATTCACAAAGTTGCCTAAAAAAGGACATGATTTTGAAACATTTTCTTTTGTGTGGTTAAAATGATTTCATTATGAATGTTATTAGCATTATAAGGTATCCATTATGACTTAAATGTTGTTCAAGTGGATGCTAAAATTGTTTTTTGCATGGCAATCTTGATGAAGAATTATATATGCACTAATGGAAAAGGGTTTCCAAAAGGTAAGTATCACTTAATTTGTGAATTACATAAGTTCATATATGGTTTAAAACAAGCATCTAGAGTACACCAAAATAATTCATATTTAATAGTAGTTCATGTTTAGAAATGCCCATTTGATAGTAATGTTTATATCAAAACCACTTGGGAGAACACATTCCTTTTTAAATTGGAAAACTATGCATGTAAAAAATAAGGTTCCCATTATTGGTTGTTGGGTAAAAATTATAATTCAATTGGTCCTATGATAGCATAATGCTTGTTTTCAAAACCAATATATAATTAATATAAGGTGTACATTAATCCCAAGTATTAATTTTTTTGAAAAAAACAACATACATGTATTGAAATGCTTTAGGTATTAGCTATTAGTAGGTTCAATTAATTTATTGTGACTCAAATTTTGGAAAGGTTTATAATTCCCAAGGTTTTTAGTCTAATTTCAATTTTTAGGGAAAAGGGGGGAAAGTAGAGTTATGAAGGACACATGAAAGTTTCACAATGAGTTAATGAATGTTACCTATAATTCTTCCTTGACAACTTGACATTAGGCCATCTTTATGATTGTATTTATGTTGATTTGTTGTTTGCTTGGTATATACCTATGAGTATGTGGATAGATTATGAATCCTTCTTCATTCCTTGTAACTTCAACTATAACTAAAAATTCAAACAAATATATGATACCAAAGTTTAATGCAAACATGAAATTTAAATCTTGTTTAGGGTGGCTTAAAGATGTGAATATTAAAAAATAGATAACAAAGTGAGAAAAATATATGTTCCTTCACATAATTACCCCCCCCCTCCCCCCAATATCATTTTTGATGCAAGTAGTGTCAAATTTTTAATATAGAATGTTCACCTTATGTATCAAAAGGGGTGGAAAGGTGAAAATCCTTTAATGTGTAACACCTAGGACAAAGAGGATCCAATCATTATTGTTATCCATTTTCCCCTATGTTTTGATCCCTATCAAAATATATGAATCAAAAGGTGTTAAATATTTCATAAATATCTTATTTTAAACCATTATAGTTATAGATTCCATCATAATCATCCATAAATTTGTCTTTATTTGGTATATATAAAAAGTATATATATAAGGTGACATTATGATAGGATTTTGGTACACCTTAAAAATTGTGGACCCGGAATGATATATATTGATATCCTTATATGTAGATGATTTGTTCGTATTCACAAATGATTTTAAAACAATATTACCTAAAGTAAAGGAATGGTTGTAATCAAAATTACAAATGACCTATGACTAAATTAAATTATGGATTGGACATATAATTGAACATAGATAAAAATATTGAAACAATGCATCTCAACCAATAAAATGTATATTTGATATTTATAAGAGATCTAATATGGAAAATAATAAGGCAATAATTGTTCCACTAGAAACTAAACTAAAATTAACTAAAGATCATAGTCTTTAATGGAAAGAAATTGATGTTATGAACATTATACCACATGAAGAGGTAATCACAAGTCTATTATTTTCTATCACGTGTACTTGGCCATATATTGCCTTTGTTGTTACAAGTATATATGATTAACACTTGAATAATCCATGACCATTACACCAATTAAATGTTAAAATATTATTTTGTTATTTGAAAGGGACCATCAAACATGGTATTCCATACACCAAAGATATAAAACAATGAGATTTAACGATCATCAACCATAGTGATGTTGATTGGCTAAAGACTTGGATGAAAAAAATTCCATTTTGGCTACACATTTATTGTTATTGGGTGGAGCCATAAGTTGGGCTAGTAAATAATAAATGTGTACAACCTTACAATCTACAATAGAAGCTTAAATAATACATTGCAACTATTTCAAGGAGGCCAAAAAATAACATGGTTGAGATGATTGGTGTTGAATTGGGGATCAATATGCCCCACTATTACCTATTGTTATTTAATGTGATGTAATCAAAGTGCTATTGCAGTAACAAAAAAAAATCCTAAATATTTAAACATATTGAAATAAAATTCCATTTATATACATGATAAAACATTTGTGGATAATTAAAATTAGAATATTGTAGTAATGAAAATTTTGGTTGCAAACTTGATTACAAAAAGTGTATACAAATATTAACATGTGTATTTTATGCAAATTTTAAGAGTGTCAATTTAGGGGGAATGTTATGATATGAAATAATACCCTCCTAAGGCCTAGATATGGAAAATAAAGATGGAACAATCATGACCAATGGAATCAATGATTTGAAGAATTATCTTACTCTTGTGTAAGGACCCTAATCCATCATTGATAAACAACTTGAACATATGTTTTCCTTGTACAATATTTCCTTGTTTTTAAAATTTCAATGTTGTAAAATTTATCTTTCTTGCCAACTTTTCAAAAAAGTTAAACTTGCCTACTCAAATAATGTGAACTTGTATTCAAAAGTTGGTTTTCATGGTTTTTGTTTTAGTTCCAATTCCAATAAAAAGCTAATGAACCATAGTCCAATTCTTGTGTTGATTCCACTAAAAAGGTGTTAGTTTGGGTTTAAGCCACAAAAACTTGAATTCGAATCCCCAAGTTTAACATTGCAAATTAAAGAACTTGGCAAACATTTGTAAAATCTTGCCACGTTTTTCATAATGTAGTTGAAATCCATGCTATGTAATGAATAATACATCCAATGGCTTCTTATAATTCAAAGCGTTTCATTTTCCTACAATGGCCAAATTGCATTTTCATAATTTTTGTTCACATTTCTTTTTGGTTAAAATATGTAATTTTTGTCATCTATTGCCCATCTTTGTTATTGATGGCCTTTTTGACATCTAAAACATGACCATATTTTTAGAAAAAAGACTTGGCTATGATCTTTACAATGTGTATTTAGCCTTTAGGTGAGGGCATTACCAAAATTAGGTTTGCTTTGAATGAATCATCAAAAATTTCAACCAACCGATGCAATGAGGATACACAATATCTAATATTTTATTCCCCCCATGTTGTGAAAAACACAAGTGTGATTCAACAATTGAAATGTTGCTTTTAAACATTATAGCTTCACACTTTCCACAACTTGGAAAAAAATGCCCCAAAACATATAACATGATTCTCGATGTTAAAATCTTGTGCTTTTGTTCAAATTTGGTTTCATTACAATAAATCATGAATTTCCAAATTATTTAACTTGATTGCCCATTAATTTTGATTAAGAATTTGGTAAATTTTATGAAAGGCCATATTTCCTAAACTAGGATGTCTCTTTTGATTAGTCCAATAAATTAAATGACATTTCTAACTACTTGATCATATGTGGCATTTAATTAACTTGAACATAAAATGGACACCTCTAATAAAAACATACATTGTTGTAATCAAATGGGATATATTTTATAAATTGATACCTATATACCTATAGGTATGGGTATGTAGATGGGTAGGTAGATAGGTTGTAAAAAGGTAGTTCAATAGGTCCTAAGTAAATAAATACATTGTAGAAAAGTAGTAAGCTTGTCAAAATTGGTATTTGTAAAATAATTCGCAATAAACATACATTATATTAATTGTGTCCTTGTATGCCAAATGATTTCATTGGATTTTGAGTCAATTCACTCGTCTAATGAAAAGGGATCAATGAATTGCACCCACATTTTGTACTAATGATTAACACAATGTGTTACAAAGTCATGAAGTGGTTGATTGGCCAACAAAAACATTTGTTATGGGAACCAAGTTTTAATCCTTATTACCAACATAAATTACATATCATATATATACAAACATGTTTCTTAATAGACAATGCACAATCCATTTGTCATTTCAAGTTTCAACAAAAATCCTTAAATCTTCAACTTTGAAAGGAAAAAAACTAGGGATATTGTCACAATCCATGTATGGTTTAAATTTAAAGGTGTCTTGTGTAGGCTTCATGAAAATAGACCAAATGCATAATGTTGCTTAAAGCACCAACCCTAAGCCACCAGCTTTCATTCAATTTTTAATTAATTTCAAAATGGACAGTTATGATGTCACCCTTTTGGTTGTATAATTTGAATGACATAATCATTCTACACATTGTTTCCTTGACAATCATGTCATTCCCAAAATTGTGTCAAGGTAGTCCCAGCTTGAACATGATAGTTGTTTGATGACTTGACCATACCACTTGCATTTGATTTGTGACATGTTGTCTCGTGCACCCCACAATCAGCCAAGTAATTAACCTCTATGTTTTTTTTTCAATTTGATGAAATTATAGGTTTTTCCCACTTGGATTTCCTTAATGAAAATCAATAAGTAACAATCTAGGTGGAAAATTGGCAAATCTATACAATTAAAAAACATTATTTATAGATTTATAAGATGCCTTAAATGATAGGAAAAAGATTATAGTTTGAAAGGAACTTGCAAATACAAAAGAAAAATCAAGTCAAGTTTAGATGTGTGGATGCAAATAGTAATTGGGTTGAGGGGATGGGGGATGACTGATTTTGACTCAAAAAGCCAACTTGATTTGGTAACCTTGTCATTTCACTGATTTTGAAATATTTTTTCAAAAAATTGGATTTTGGGGTTTTGAAGTTTTAACATCTTAGAATTACATTTTGATTTTTAGGTTGAGCTTTAAAGGCCATCCAAAAGGATTGGAACCTAACATTCATGCGAATTGGAAGTGTGAGCAACTATGGATGGCCAAGGTATTCAATACAATTATTAGAAGTTTCAAAACTAGTGGTTCCACATAAAAATCAAATTGAGAATTCAGTTTCAAGTTTGAATCGTCAAAAAAAGCTTGATTTCAAATTTGAAAATTAGCATGTTTCAATTTCAAATTTTACTAATTGAAACAAGATCCAACAATTAACTGTTCGTTAATCACTAGATAATTGTTGGATCAAATCTTGTTATTTGAAAAAAATGTATCATGGTTTAGTTTTGATTCCATACATAAATAAAATTGAGAATTCAGTTTTGGATTTAGTTGTTCAAAAATATAAAGACCAAATTTTGGTTTCCATTTAAAAAAATTTAATCCTAGTTTGGATTTGGTTCTTATTACTTAAAACCAATGGTTCTTATTTACCAAAATGTGTACCTATCAAAAATTAGTCCAAACTCCACATTCAAGAGGAGTTAATATTAGAACAACTCCAATAATGCATTGTATTGGAGGCAATATTGTTAGTTTTCACATTAAAATTTAGTGCTAAATGTTGGCCCTCCCCCATTGATAAACAATAAATATTGAACATAATACATAACAAGCATTTGAATGCTACACATAAACCAATCACTATGGTTGACCAATCAATAATAATTAATAGTTAATATGACCCATCATTGTGATTGGGTTTTGGGTTTAAGGTTTTTTCACCTAAACCCTAAACCATAATCAATCATTTCATTTTGCAAGGTCTTTAGACTCGTTGTTTTTCTAAAGGTTTTTTGACACACAAAATATCATATGTGAATTGACTATGTGGGTTATGTTTTGACTTCATCCAAAATTTGATGTATAGTCCATTATTTTCTATTGTTGCTTGAGATACTCTTAGTAGCTCTCAATTGGTAAACACCTATAACCTCTTTCGGACTTTGATTGGCTTTGCCTACCAAGGCAAGGATATTGTGTTTGAATTCATTTTAGAGTATAGTAGCTTAAGCGATTTTGGCCCCTAGGTAATATAGGTTGATTTTTTTTATGCGAGGATTTTTGAAAGATGATATTTTGGCTTGTGTTGAAATTTGAGATTAACTATAGAGTTATAATGTCTTGAAAGATTTTGGTTTCTTTTGGAGGATTTTTTGAAGATTATATTTTTGCATAGTGATGAAATAATCGAGTTTTCATAATTCTTCTTCTTTTGCCTTAAGATACTTTTTTAATGTAAATGGCAAGGCCACAATGTGACACGCCCCTTGGTGTACAATCATCTTCGTAGAAGGCAAAGCAAGGGTGGCCAAGAAAAGAGGACAAGACATGAACAAGTAAAATGAAATGTACATTGTAAGTAACAACAACATTTGAAGCATTTGATGGGAATTTGATAGTTGGCAATCGGGGAATGGAATTTGCAGGACATAGAAGAAGCAGGATCTGCAGTATTGCAGGTGCTCATGTTGTTGCAGATTTTGATCTGTCATGTGGATTCAATGGCACAACGAGTACATCCTTATATATCGGATCTTGGGTGGCTGCAGATGTGTTTGAGGACACAGGAGGAGGAGGAGGAGGAGGGCATTTTCATGTGTAGGAATTTATAGCAAAAATGCTTCCACATTCAACCATTTAAAGAGCGACCCAATGTGAACTTTTACTCCCCTTCTCGTCCGTTGATGGCCTACATTAGCCTTAATGCTTAAGTAAGGAACCCTCTCACAATCACAATGTGTAGGGTAAAGTCCTACAGTGAGCTCATTCTTGAAATAAGGGGCTGACGATGAGGTGATAGCCAAGTTCATCTGGCCCTGCATTGTAGGAGTGTGCCCTACCCATGGATTTTTAAGTTTGAATCATCATAATGCTCAAGGTGAAGATCATCATGAACCCAAACATGTCTAAACATGCGATCAGGAGAGAGGGAGGGTTCTTACACTTAAATTTGGAGCTGTAAGATCCGTCCCTCTTAAGGAGCAGGTGCAGTATCCCTCATCTTATCTAGGAGGGATATTTACAGATATGTAGGTACCCTCCAAATATACTTAGGAGATTTCCCCAGTAGTGCTTCCTGTGAGTGTGATGATCCTCCAATGTTTAAGCTTTTGCAGCCTGGGGGTGAATACCACCAGTGTTGCACGGTTCTTTGAACACACAGTCCTAAACCCCAAGAGCACAATTTCTCACCAGGTAAGTGCCTTCGTTTAACAAAGCACAAAAGTCTCTGAGGTTGTTACAATTTCCTTGAGAATCAAAGGTCACATATGGAACCAGTTCTTTGATTTTTCAAATCCACTGGTCAAGGGTGAGAACTGGTTCTTTGATTTTTGGAGAACTACTACTGGTCAAATTCTCCAAAAATCAAAGAAATAGTTTTTACCCAACCTTACCGTTTTGGTTCTGTCTATGAAAAAGAGAGAGGATTGCACAACAATGGTGAATACCCTTCCTTGCTCGCCACGGTGATGTCCTTTTTAAAGTCCCCAATAACAACAGTCAATGAATGCCAAAGAGTTTTGATCGCATGGGTTTGGCTGGTAACTTTGAATGCAATGTTTGTGTGCAATGAAAAAGAAAATGCAGATATGGACTTGAGCAAAGATGACTGCCTCTTCAGAATTCCAGGTAGCATTTTTATCTGGCACATATTATTACACTAATGTCAAACCATATTTTGCATTAGAATGGCTGAAACCACTAAGCTTACCTCACACATGTCATAAGCCAAGGTCCTACTGCTGGAGGCAAAACCATATTCTCTTGTATTTGTAACAAGCAAAGTTTGGAGTTTGGAATTTCAACATGATACCAACATGTGACAAGTGCATTCTTTTGGCAGAAAAAGACCTCCATTTACTCCAAACCAAGCTTCTTGGCATGAAGCTGATGAGCAAAAAGATATGGTGAGGAAGGGAAGTCCTACTATTGATTGATTGACTGATGTCTCCAGTGATTTTCTTCCCAGTTAAAAAAATTCACAAGGCATGTTCACAAATATTCACAAAACCATGGAACAATGCAAGTATGAGCAAACCCAAAAAAATCATTTGGGTTTTAGTGTTGAGATTATTAGAAACCTATATTTGCTCCAAAACCAATGCCAAAAAATGCAGGGAGGAACAAAACAAGCCATTGGGGTTTTTAGATATTGAATTTGAAAGCTCGTGAATTTGCTCCAAAACCATGAAACAAGGTGAGTGAGTACAAGAGGAGTGAAACAAGTCAAATGGGTTTTAGTGTTGAGATTTCATATATCAAAAAAACTTACTCTATAGTGTCAAAACCATGCAATAATGTAAGGAGGAGCAAACAAATCTCATCTAGGGTTCTAGTGTTAGGTTTTTGTGGCTTAGGGTAGAATGGGTCATAGTTTGATTTGCTTGGCCTTGCTACCTCTGTGCTGAGCACAAGCTTACTGCAGCATTTAACACACATAGATGGCAGGCAGTTTGCCCGTAATCTCCTGAAGAGATGATTTCAAAGACAATTGACCCCTAA
>Ga0116230_10008014_pt1 | contig 10444 bp, 8 predicted proteins | sample S1TSphfallax_3_FD_88678 | JGI IMG/M metagenome (GOLD analysis project Ga0116230, IMG submission 88678) | Host-associated microbial communities from peat moss isolated from Minnesota, USA - S1T2_Fd - Sphagnum fallax MG | ecosystem: Host-associated > Plants > Peat moss > Unclassified | place: USA...
AAAAAAAGGCTGGTCCCCTTGGTGCAAAGTGCAAGAGGGTGAAATTATGGTTAAGTATTTACCCTAGTGCCTTGGCCAATTCGACACTAATTATATTATTTTCAAGAATGTTGAAATTATTTTAAATTATTTTTTTCAAATCAGAAATTATTGTGAAGGAAAATAGTGAATATTTATGAGTATTCCATTTGTTGAAATGAATGTTTTAAGATTTAAATTAATTATTTGACGGACATGTGTTGAAATGGCCAAGGTACTACAATATTACCATTTCTGATACTTTGCATGTAAAATTATTGAACATTATTAATTCAGCCTATTGCAAATTGATGAATGTTCGTTTAGGTGGTTGGCTCATTCTTCCCTAATAAAAGCCCCCTGTAAAATACTTAAAATGCCCTTGAGTGAAAGGGAACCCAAAGGAGATGCCAAATTGTATCCCTAATTTGTTAATTATAAAATTCAATGATTCTTTTCATCATCCTTTATGATGGAGAAAGCCCCCCCCCGGGTTGGGGACGTTCCCAAAACATGCAGATGAATTCATGCTAGGCCCCTTCTTTTGGGAATGCTCTCACCCTAGGCAAACATTATCATAAACCTAAATCATCAGTAGTAGGAGAGGGAGGGTTCTTACACCTACTCCTTCAAATTGAGAGGGATCTTACAACTACATGTAGTGGTAGGTAAAGCCCTTTGGCCATGGGCTTTAGAGTAATAAGGGCCTGTGTGATGTAAAGTTGAATGCAGAAACAATTCCAACAAAGCTCATGAGAAAGGGCTTTACCATGTGTAAAGACCACCTTCTAGGATTTTTTTCTCCCATGATTATTAACAGGTATCACAAAGAAGAAGAGAAGAAGGGCATTTTGAAAAACATAATGCCCACCATTAACCCAGAGAATATTACAACCTATAAGGCACCCCACCAATTAAACTGGAAAAATCCTACAAGGTCTTTACTACCGTAGCCTAGGGTCAGTTTCCAAATTGAAAAAACAAATAATTATTTATTTTCAAAAAAAAAATCGTTTTCTAGTTTTGAGATTATTAATATTTTCATCATTTATTACAATACTGTGATATGAGGAGTGAAATTATTCAGAGTGTAGTGTATGATAATTATGATGATTTTCAACATGGCAACTTCATATTTTCACAAAATTTCATTTCACTTCACTATTTTGAGGATTAATTTATGATGAAACGGACCTTAGGGTTAAGGTATGTAAGATTAGCTCCTGTTTTCTAGGAGGGATACTTAGCAATATAAGGTGCATTCCAATTACACTAAGAAAATCCCCCAAGTGCTTTACTTAGCAATGAAAATAGGGGGTTTTCCATTGTTGACTTATATAGGTAGTGTGCCCTGCAAAAATACTAAAATTGCACCCTTTTGCATCGTGGGCAGGGTTCATTAAAAAAATAATTTCGTAATAGTCCATCGTTGAATGTGAAAACTCCTAAAGACTTTGCAAGGCCTTCCTGGAATAGAGTACACAATCCAGATGTGCTAATTTTCCTTTTGGTTCTTCTCCCCCTGCACCTATTCCAAAGCTTCTTGGTTCTCCCGCATTGGACAATTATAGGTGTAGCCTATCTCAATAAAAATAAAACTTGTAGTACCTTGGCCAATTCGACACTTATTATATTATTTTCAGAAATGTTGAAATGTTCAAAAATTATTTCTCCCAAATCAAAAAATATTGTGAAGGATAATAGTGAATATTTTAAAATATTCCATTTGTTGAAATGAAAATTTCAAAATTAATTGATTATTCGACAGATAGGTGTTGAAATGGCCATGATAGTACTAGTGTTGGGTTCTTTATATTAGAGATTAAAAGCTCATGACCATTGTAATACAAATTGGAGGCAAAGGACTATGAAAGTATAAGTTCACTCAATACAAAGCTTGAAGGCCTAAGGGATCAAAGAAATGAAGACGGATGAAATCTTGGCATGGAATTTCAAGTGCCAGCTTAGCTTATGGATAATGTTTTATGATCTAACAGAAGTCATGCTAGGTCCAATGACCTATTTGAGGGGAGCCTAGCATAACCTTTAAAAAAATTCATCAGTTGAAATTTATTTTAATATTTTGTTAGGTGGGCACAAAAGTTGTTTATATCATGAGCTAAAAACCTCAAAATTTCTCAAAAAATTTCAAATGTTTTTTTCGAGGAATTGATTATAAAACTGTGATTAGTTAGAATTCATTTTTTAAAACATTTCTTGAAATTATTTTATTTGCAATAAATAAATAAATAATTGAAAAACATTTGAGGGAAATTTGTTTAGGGTATCTGAAAAAAATTAATCATTTAATTGACAATGGATGGATCCAATGATTAATTTATTTGAATTTATAATATAAAAAAATTGGTCGTTTACTTTCAATCATCATAATCAACGGAAATTTTTAGTTGCTTAGGGTGGTGACCAAATTATGAGCACTTTGAAAAAACATTTGGGCAACAACCAAAAACTTTTGGACAACAAGGAAAAAAAAATCAATCATTAGATCAATGGCCACTATTGATCAAATGACTCAAATGTTTTGGGCAATTCCCAATTTTTTTAGATAGACAAAAAAAAATTGGTCATCAACTATGGTGACTAAATCCATTTTTGGTTGCCAATTGTGGCTATAGTGACTAAAAGTTGGTGATCTAATCCAGTTTTGGTCGCCATAGATAATGGGGGCAGTCTAAATATAATTCTATTTTTTCATGCGTTAGTCTTATTAGACATGACCAACACATTAAGACAAACGTTGACGTGATGCCAAACATAAAATGGCCAAGTTACATCAATTTTGACAACCTTGCCATGAAGAAAATTAAAAGTTTGATTTATTTTGAGATGCTAAAAGAAGGTTGGAATTTTTTTTAATGTTTTTTTCTTATTTTCAAGTAGAAAACAAGGTAGCAAATATGTACAAAATATCTTGCTTGCACCCCAATGACTGATTTGATTATATATATTTTTATTATTATTATTTTTAAATGTTTGAAATTTCATGTGTTCATCTTTGCAATACTAATTGTGTGTTTGTTCATCTTCACTTTGAAATGTGTTACATTTGTGTAAATTTATAATTTATCACACCCACTTATACCCATATGTTATGTATAGGGTAATTGATGAATTATTTACTTTTATTCTTAGTTAAATTGATTTTATTTTTTTAAATGTGTATTTCCGAAGATTGTTCTAGAGTACAAAATTATTTTTTGTTAGATAGTGGATTCATGATTTGAGAGGACCTTAGAATATGTTGTTGAAAATTCATATTCATAGCTTTCTTATATCAAAATCTTGATGTACAAGACTATAATTTGACTAGAACTCAAGATCTTATTGATTCTTGATGTAGGAATCTTGAAAAGTTTAAAAGACCATGTGGATTTTTTGGTGGGGACTTTGCATAGTTGCACAGGACATTGGCATGAATTTAGGACTATGATAACTAAAAGTCTTGAAGTCAAGCTATGGTGGAAATTAAGATTATGGATGAAATTTGATTTCTTGAAATCAAGAATTGAATGTTTTGAATGTCTTGAAGTCAGGATTGTGCCATGGTTTTATTTTCAAAACTTTCAATTTTTAATTTTGTTGTAGGAATTCAAAATTACATTCTAGAATTCAAGAATTTTTTAATCCCAGCAGTATGACGTGTGTCTTTTCCAAGACGTTCAATTTGTATGTAGGAAAATTAGTTTCCAAAGTCCTTAAGTACATTTAGATTTTCCATTTTGGATGGTAGCTTCTTGGTCACATGATTTTTTGTTCCTAAATTAAGAGATACATGTTGAAATATACTTGACATATAAAGGTGAAGTAATATATTAACATACCTAAAATGATGTATGTTGTACATGACTTCAAAGTCAAATTTCCCCTCCAAAACTTCCTTTCAACTTGTGAATCCTTTTGGCAACACACCATACATATGGGTTTTGGTGTTCCATTGAAGTTTTTTTTTCCACTCTTCTTAATGTTGTCTTGAAACCTTTCCACTTGTTTTTTGAAGCTTTTTGTCATCATAACCTTAACCTTTTGAAAAGGTTAATACCTTTCAAATGTTTTACTTTCTTTTCAAATCTAGATTGTTTTTCCAAGAGTCATCAAAGTTTTCTAATCCTTTGAGCTATGATACATGTAATTTTTAGATTTGATTTACACCACATACAAATGGATGCAACCCAATTTTCTTCTTGCCATGGGGTGGTGATACAATTTCCAAATCTAATTTGTAGCACATACAAATGGATGCAACCCAACTTTCTTACTACTTGTGGGGTGTTGATGTAATTTCCAAATCTGATTTGCAACACACACAAATGGATGCAACCCAACTTTCTTGTTGCCATGGGTGTGATGTAGTTTCCAAGTATGAATTCAACCACATGCAAATGTATGAAATTTGAATTGCTTGTTGCCATGGGGTGTTGAATGCATGGTTGATATAGATATTATAGTTGAAAGTCATTCAAGAGGCATGTATGTTTGTGAACAAATTTCTAAACAGTTAAAAATGGATGGGATTTGCTAATGTCTTTGTTGGATGTAGCTTGTTTGACATGTAATATGCAAAAGGTGACAACAAGAAAATATGGCATGAAATGATTACTTTTGTTTGTGATTCAAAAAGTCATATTAAAATGAACAAGTACAACATAGTTTCCATTTTTTTAGGTTTGATTTCAGTCATGTTTCAATTTTGATGTAGTTTTCAGGTATGATTTTCACACAGTACAGATGTATGCAATTCACATTGTTATTGTTATGGGGGCGGGTGTTGAATGCATGTGGTCCAACACAAATGCACTTGATAATCAAAGCAAGTACAATCATGAACAAACCATTAATAATGAACACGATTCATTATAATTGTTGGAAATAATGTGGTTCTTGTACATGAAAAATGTGGCAGAATGAACATGTTTTCCCAATCCCCAAATTGAAACCCATCTTAAAGTACCCACATTGAAACACATTGGAGTGCTCATTATATTACACATAGTCATGTTTATATCATGTATATAAGCTTCCATATATGTTTACCTTGAAATGTAACCACTCATGGAACACATTTAATCCTTGGGGACATTGGACATCACTAATGCATCATTTAACCTTCATGAACTATTGAAGTTCAACATAGTAAACTAATGCATTAGACTAAAAATTCCATTAAACCAAAAATAATACTATAAAGGTAACAATTCCACCAAGTCAATCTACTAGACCAATCTAATGGGTTATCATTACAATCAATGTATGTTGGAATGGGACATTGTGTCCCATTCCATTGAAACTATATTTGGGTGAAAGTGTCTAGTGGTGTAAAACAACAAGTTTGTTATATATATGCCATGTACACAAGGATTAAAAACAAAAAATGAAACATACAATTTTAATTGTAATATTTTTTTGAGGTAGTTACAACATTTTTTCACATGGGCTAATTGTACACTCAAAGCCATGGTTTAAACACTTACCATAAATTCTTTTAAAAATAACTTAGATTAATAAAAAAATTCCAATAGAAAATATTCACAGCACTAAAAATCCATTATGCCCCATAGTGAAGTGAAGTTATGGTGGAAGTGGTCCACCATTATTCATGACCAAGTGATTTCAAATATCCATGCCACCAAAAATTCATTATGTTACAAAATGGGGTGGAATTGTAATGGATCTACAATGGAAGTGGTCCACCAATAGTCATGACTCAATGTATTCAATGAAGATGTAGTGGTTATGGTGAGGTCTAATCCACTCATTTCAATTTAAGTGGATTAAATGCATAGTGGAAAGGGGACATGTTTTGTAGTAGTGAAAGTTCAAATATGGTGCAAAGTTGTAAATGAAAAACTAACATTCATTTTCATTTAACATTGTAAACCTCACAAAGGTTGAAAAAAAAAAATACATTTCATTTTCATCCATAGACTTGTAGTAATTCAATTAAGTCAATCCTTATTTCAAATTCATAAAAATGTTCATTGTTAAGCCCCCTGAAACAAGACTAGTTAGCATTTTTCTTTGTCTTTAATATTGTCATGGTTGTTTTAGTGGTACCCCAACCATGACTGGATTTGTAAACAATAATGGAACAAGATGTGTTGATTTAGGTCTTCCCCCAAGGACATTGAATATTCTAGTGATTTAAAGTGTTATCAAGTATCCATTTCAATGTGGGGAAAACATGAGAATAAGTTGGTAAATGTTTATTTTTTTTTTTTATTCTATTTCCTATTTTTATATTTTAATGTATTGTCATTCAAACTATCAAAGTCTATAACAACAACAAAACTACAAAAACATAGAATTAAACATATCAAAAGGATCCAAAATCTATATTTCAACTAGAATCATATCTATAGTGTTCAAATTGAAACCATAAATCAAAGTAGTTTTTAATTGAAAAATAAAATAGAAAGCAATTACAATGTCTCAAAAAAATAAATTTCCATCAAATATTTCCTTCTAGCTCTAGCATGAGCTTCTCTCCAAAAAATGTACAACAAGTGATGATTCAAAAATTAGAACTCTTCCAATGTCATTCCTAGTTTTTCACCATGAAACTGATTCAAATTGCCTTTTATTCAATCCTAATTAACTTAGTTTCATTCTACCTTATAGCGACAACACAAGTGCTCACTTTGTCCTACAATGATAGCACAAGTCTACCTTCAACATATGTGTTCTCCAATTGGTTTTCTAGTTAAACAAATCTTAAAGATAATTGGATCCCAAATTGAAATAGAAAGAATCTTTTTCCTTAGTTGAAATCCTCGTCTTAGAAGATGTTGTTTACAATTATAGAATTTGGATAAATTTATTCTTTTTAACAAAAATTGACCCAATGATTTTACGATAGGTTGTAAATCCCTTTCTAACTTGGTAGAGTTAGTTGAAACTAATGTAGATTTAGAAGTGAAGTTAGAGAAGTTCAAGCTTTTGAAAGAGATAAAGTTAAGGAGTTTAAAAATTTTGAATAAAAAAATTGTTACAACTTACAAGTTTTCATTTATTTGTAGTGATCTTTAAAATGTAAAACCATTGATTTTAATTAACGATATAAATAAGTTAATAATAAATAAATTATTCAATTTAATTTCAATTAATCAAAAATTTAATAACCAAGTTGTGAAGACCGAATGCGAAAACCGACTGTTATTGTATATGTGAAAATCGCCCCATCTGAGAACTGGCGAGTCTGAAAAATTAAGAATCTTAATACCTTGGTTGGTTCTCACCAATGTAATATATATTAGAGTACCAATCAGGTTCTCATAACGTGAGGTAAGAACTGGAACTGGTTGGCTCTCACAATTTTGTGAGGACCGCCCAACACTGCTCAAAACCACCTATTTGGGTTCTGATTCAAAAGGAATGAATTGAAACTGAGTCTAATTTATGAAAAAACTGAATTGATTTTTTTATTAAAGAACTGTACCCAGAACCAGAAACAAAATACTTGCGTTTGAAAACCAGCCCCAAAGGGGAAAAATACTAGGCATACCTATTGGACACATGCTGCATCACCTCATTACCTGGGAGTACAATTTCAATTTTTAACTATGTTTATCACCTATTTTTGCTTAAATTAATACCGCCTCCATGATTGTGAGTATCTATTAGCTACACAATCCTTTATTTTGGGAGTGTCCCTAGTGTGAGTGTTTTTTCCATGATGGGCCCAATCAAAGAGACCCATCCAAGGCTTTTTCTTCCTGGCAAACAGTGGCAAACTTTAGACCTCAAAACGAAAAAGTCAGGCTTCTCCTAAAGGCTCTCAACCTTGAGCAAGGCCTGTTCGATAAAAAAGCTGCTAAATTGTGTGCGAGGAAATTCACGTCAGTTTGGTCTGTACTTGGGGCATAGCTTTGTGGTGCATTTGGATAGAAAATAATTTCTTGTGCTTAATAGGGTCAAGTGACATGACGCTAAGCTCCAGAAATGATGTGAGAAAATTTGATAGACTATTGGAGGATCGAATGGCAGCATACTCTTCAATTGGCAAAATACCAAAAATAAAGATAAGCTCCTTAGGTTGTTTGACAAATGTTGGTGTCCACACCAAGCACTTGAGACAACAAAAAAGTCAGGTGGTGTTATCAACCACTATTGTTAGTCAAGCTTTTCGCATGTGGTAGTGTGTGTTGGCAGATGCTATCTACACACCCACCCACCCTCCTCCCCCCCCCCGCCCCCCCGCCCCAATCAAGCTCTGTCCGGTGCTGGTTTCGCTTGTCTTCTTACACATGTTTTTTTGCCCCTCCATGGTTTTACATTTGATTTTATGTATCTTAATTTTTGCAACTATTCGGCAGAGACCACTGGCATAGATTCAGGATGGAAAAGTCAGCTTCCCTAAACCCTTTTCTATTTCAATACCTTTACAGTCAAACCGTGCGGCAGAACCGCACTGTCAGGCCCAGAAAGGGCGCCGAACAATACTCCATGGGGGGTATTTAGGGTCTTCCATCTCTTGGGTCGCGCACATTCAGGAAGAAGCGCGGCAGACTGCCACGCGAGAAGCAAATCTGCCCGCCACAAAACCTGACAGGCAGAAATTCCTGAATTTCTGCTCTGCCGCACCCGGCAGACGTCTGCCTGCCATTGTAGCTCCCCTTCCGGCCTGCCCACGAACTGCGACGCTTCGTTTAGTACTCTGCCCGAGTCTCTCACGAGTCTCACCGTTCCCCTTCGTGCTCATCTGCCTACCCTCCAGAGCCATGGGAACAAAAGGATTTTGATGGGAACAAGAGAAATTTGATGGGAATCGTTTGGGAACTTGATGAGAACAAAAGGATATTGATGGGTTATTGATAGGAACAAGAGGAATTTGATGGGAACTTTCTGAGAACTTGATGAGAACAAAAAGAATTTGATGAGATTTTTTTGGGAACTTGATGCTAACAAAAGGATTTTGATGGGATATTGATGGGAACTGTTTGGGAACTTGATGGGAAATCAAGCCCCCCTCCTTTCAAAAAGATAAGAAACATCCCTTAGGGGCATGTTTGCACCACCCAATTGGTTCACCCCTTACAAAAATAAGAAACATTCCCGTGGACATGCTGGTGCCACCCAATTGGCGCTCACATGCTTTATCCTAATGTGTTTTCTTTAGGATAGGTTCTACCCATGTATGGAATTTTCTTAAACAAATTGCCTGGGTCAGGGAGAGAAAATTAGATGGAGCAGCTAAAAAAGGTGGTCAGATTATGTGTGCACATTTTATCTACATGCCTACCTTTCTGCCAGCGGATTTCAAGGAGCAGGCAGGCAAAATCTAAGGTTTTCACAATCATGTGCACGACCCGTCCGTTGCCCTTGGTGTTCTGGGGCGTGAGTCCCCCCTGGGTTCGCTGTGCTTCTTCTTCTTTCTGTTGTGGATTTTTTTCATTTATGTCAAACAAAAGAAGAAAGAATATTCTGTTACAAATGCCTAATAGATTTTGCCAAATTTTGGACAAGTTTCTAGTGTTAGGATAGGTTTTGTTGCCAATTTTGTTTTATTTTCTGACATTCTTCCTAAACCTTGTCATGCCATCAATGCTAACACTTTTTGGGGATCATTGTCACTAGTGCCACATCACCAAAAATTGTGAAAAATGCCTATCACCACAAGCCAAACAAATCACTTTGGGTACACTCTCATAACTAAAACAATTAACAATATATACACCCATTGGTAACAACCTCGCAGAGAACTCTTAGTGTATTTATAGGGCAGATTACATTTAGAAATCAAGCTTACAAAAAGAGCCCTAGGCCGGAAGGTGTGAGACTGTAAGATCTTGAGCCTTAGGCCAGAAGGTGTGAGATTGTAAGATCTTGAGCCTTAGGCCGGAAGGTGTGAGATTGTAAGATCCCTAGAGTGCAGGATGTAAGCCATTGAGATCTTTGGAAGAGAAACATTTTCTTAAAAAACCATTGATTACTGTGGTTGTTATGCAGGGTAAGGCCTTGCTGCGAAGGAGATACTGTGTAACTACTCTTGTGGTCCACCCCAGGTGCTCACACAATAATTCTCTGAAAGCAGAGCTTTACCCTACACTTGCAGCCCTTGCCATTAGCCTAGGCAGAAAATGGTAAGAAAGAGAAGGAGGGATAGAAAATTTTGGAAAGCTAATAAGGTGAGCTAGCATGCACCTAAGGGGACCAACTTCTTTTTTCTCTTTTGGTGGAAGTGGTCGGGTGTGACATTTTCCTTTTGGGGGGTGGGTGTGAGATGTAAGAAAAGGTTTGACTTCAAGTAGTCAAAGCAAGTGCTTGCATGTCCAAAAATATAAAGTAGTTGCAATAGCTGTTCACTTTACTCCATATACTTCCCCTTAAGTTCTACTCTTGGTACCTATATAAATAGCTCAAAGGAAGAGATTAAAGCACATCGATGTTGGGAAAGTCAAAAGTTTACTAA
>Ga0116230_10008015_pt1 | contig 10444 bp, 8 predicted proteins | sample S1TSphfallax_3_FD_88678 | JGI IMG/M metagenome (GOLD analysis project Ga0116230, IMG submission 88678) | Host-associated microbial communities from peat moss isolated from Minnesota, USA - S1T2_Fd - Sphagnum fallax MG | ecosystem: Host-associated > Plants > Peat moss > Unclassified | place: USA...
CGAATTGCAACGTGATGCTGACCTGACCCAAGGTGCTCTGCGATGTCATTTCGGTGACCGAGGCAATGCGGCCGAATTCGCGCTCGAGCGGCGTCGCGACCGAGGACGCCATGATCTCCGGGCTCGCGCCCGGCAGCGAGGCCTGTACCGACACCGTCGGAAAGTCGACCTGGGGCAGCGGCGATACCGGCAGCACACGGAAGGCCGAAGCCCCGGCCAACACCAGCGCGGCCGTCAACAGCGTGGTGGCGATCGGTCGCTTGATGAACGGTGCGGAGAAGTTCATGGCGACCGCGGCGGCGGCAACGCACCGGCGGGTCGTCCACGACCGCGCCAAGCGGCCAACCGGCCCGCGAGTTCGTCGAAGAACAGATAAATGACCGGCGTCGTGTAGAGGGTCAGCAACTGGCTGAAGATCAGGCCGCCGACGATGGTGATGCCCAAGGGACGGCGCAGTTCGGAACCCACGCCTTGCCCGAAGGCGAGCGGCACGGCCCCGAGCATGGCGGCCATCGTGGTCATGAGAATGGGGCGGAACCGCAGGAGGCACGCTTCACGGATCGCATCGAAGGCGCTCTTGTGTTCCTGGCGCTGTGCCGCCAGCGCGAAATCGATCATCATGATGGCGTTCTTTTGGACGATGCCGATCAAGAGGACGATGCCGATGATGGCCACCACCGTCAGCTCGTCGCCGCAGATGAGGAGCGCGAGCAGCGCGCCGACGCTGGCCGACGGCAGCGTCGAGAGTATGGTAATGGGATGGATGTAGCTTTCGTAGAGCACGCCCAGCACGATGTACACGGTCAACAACGCACTCAACACCAGAATGCCCTCGTTGCTGAGCGAACCGACGAATGCCTGCGCCGTTCCCTGAAAGGTTCCGATCATCGCGACGGGCGCGGGCATGTCCTTGCGGACCTTCTCGATGGCATCGACGGCGGCGCCCAGGGACGCGCCGGGCGCCAAATTGAACGACACGGTGGTCGCCGGAAACTGACCCATGTGGCTGCGCACGAGCGGTGCCGCCTGCAGCGAGCTCTTGGTGATGGCGCTCAACGGCACGGGTGTACCGGCGGTGGAGTTCAGGTAAAGGTCCTTGAGGTTATCGGGGCCCGTCTGGAACTCCGGTTGCACCTCCATGATCAAATGGTATTGGTTCAGCTGTGTGAACAACGTCGAGACTTGGCGCTGGCCGAATCCGTCGTAGAGCGCGTCGTCGATGTTCTGCGTCGTCACACCCAAGCGCGAGGCGGTCGGCCGGTCGATTTGTAGGACGACCTGGCGGCCGCCATTTTGCTGATCGCTGGCGACGTCCTCGAGCTCTGGCAGCTGTTTCAGCCGATCGACGAAGCGCGTCGCGTACGCGGCGAGTTCGTCCGCGTTCGGGTCCTGCATGCTGAACTGGTATTCGGTGCGGCTGACGATGTCCTCGACCGAAATGTCCTGCACCGGCTGCATGTACAGACTGATCCCGTCCACGCGCGCGGCGGCGCTCTGGATCTCGCGGATCACGTCCGGCGCGGACTTGCGCTCATTCAGCGGTTTGAGATTGATCTGGATGCGGCCGCTGTTGAGGGTCGTATTCGTACCATCGACGCCGATGAACGAGGACAGGCTCTCCACCGCCGGATTTTCGAGGATGGTGGCGACCAGCTTTTGCTGCAGCCCGGCCATCTTGGCGAACGACACCGTCTGGCCCGCCTCGGACACGGCCTGGATCTCGCCGGTGTCCTGCACCGGGAAGAAGCCCTTGGGAACCGCCAGAAACAAGAGCGCCGTCACGACCAGCGTGCTCACCGCGACGATGAGCGTCAGGCCACGGCGTTCCAACACCCAATCGAGCGTGCGTTCATAGAAGGCGATGATCCGCTCGAATACCCGCTCCGATGACTTGTAGAACCGACCTTGATCGGCGGGGGCCGTGTGCCTGAGGAGTTTCGCGCACAGCATCGGCGTCAAGGTCAACGACACCACGGCCGAGATCAGGATGGTGGCACTCAAGGTCACCGCGAATTCGCGAAACAGCCGTCCCGTGATGTCGCCCATGAACAGCAGCGGAATCAACACGGCAATCAACGAGACCGTGAGGGACATGATCGTGAAGCCGATCTGTTCGGCACCCTTCAAGGCGGCGGCGAGCGGCGTCTCGCCCTGCTCCACGTAGCGCGTGATGTTCTCGATCATGACGATCGCATCGTCGACCACGAAGCCGGTCGAAATGGTGAGCGCCATCAACGTGAGATTGTTGAGGCTGAACCCCATGGCATACATCGCGCCGAACGTGCCGACCAACGACAGCGGCACGGCGACGCTGGGAATGATGGTTGCCGCAAACGTGCGCAGGAACAGAAATATCACCGCCACGACGAGCGCGATGCAGAGCATGAGCTCGAACTCCACATCCGCCACCGAGGCACGCACCGTGGTGGTGCGGTCCGTCAATACCGCCACCTTGATCACCGGCGGAATGGTCGCACGCAGCTTAGGGAGCAACGCCTTGATGCTGTCGACCACGCTGATGATGTTGGCGCCCGGCTGACGCTGAATGTTGACGATCACGGCGGGCACCCGGTTCATCCAGGCCGACAGTTCGTTATTTTCGACGCCGTCGATGACCCTGGCCACGTCGCTGAGCATGACCGGTGCGCCGCCGCGGTAGGCGATGACGATCTTGCGAAAATCGTCGGCCGTCGTGATCTGGTCGTTTGCGCCGATTTGAAAGCTTTGCGTGGGGCCGTCGAAGCTGCCCTTGGCCGTGTCCAGACTGGTGGCGGTGAGCGCGGTCCGCACGTCATCGAGGTTCAATCCATAGGCTGCGAGCTGGGTCGGGTTGACCTGGACGCGCACGGCGGGCTTCTGCCCGCCGCTGATCGTGACGGCACCGACGCCGGGCAATTGCGAAATCTTCTGTGCCAGGCGCGTGTCCGTGTAGTCCTCGACCTGCGAAAGGGGCATCGAGTCCGAGGTCAGCGCCAGCGTGAGGATGGGTGCATCGGCCGGATTGACCTTGCTGTAAACCGGCGGCATCGGCAATTGCGCCGGCAGGTAGCTTTGCGCGGCGTTGATCGCCTCCTGTACGTCCTCCTCCGCCACATCGATACTGAGATTGAGATTGAATTGCAGCGTGATTACCGACGCGCCGGCCGAGCTCGTCGAGAGCATCTGGGTGAGGCCCGGCACCTCGCCCAATTGCCGTTCCAACGGCGCGGTGATCGCCGTGGCAACCACGTCGGCGCTCGCGCCCGGATAAAAAGTCATGACCTGCATGGTCGGATAGTCGACTTCGGGCAACGCCGCGATCGGCAGCTGCCGGTAGCCGATGATGCCGACGGCCAACAGCGCGGCCATCAACAAGGACGTCGCGATCGGCCGTAAGATGAACGGTCTGGACGGATTCATCCGGCTTTCTGCGCCGCCTGGCTCGCCTCCGCCGCCGTGCTGTGCCGGATCTTGGAGCCGTTTTGCAGCTTGTCGAAACCGTCGGTGACCACCTGTTCGCCGGAATTGACGCCGGTCACGGCGGAGGTTTCCCCCTCGGTGGCCAGAATCTTGATGTTGCGCAATTGCACGGTGTCGTCGGGTTGTTCGACATAGACGAAAGCCACGTCGTTGTTATGCTGAATCGCCGCCTGTGGTACGAGGTTGACGTGGGTCAGCGTCTTCAGGAGCAAGCGAGCGTTGACGAACTGATTCGGGAAAAGTTCGTTGTGCGAATTGGCAAAGGTGGCCCGTGCACGCACGGTGCCCGTGGTGGTGTTGACCTGATTGTCGACGGTGAGCAACGTACCCGTCGCTAGCGTGTGCTGCTTCGATCGGTCGAGGGCGGTGACGGGCATGGCATGACCCGTGTTCATCTGGGCGAATACCTCGCCGATGGAATCCTCCGCGATCGTGAATATCACGGTGATGGGCGACAGCTGGGTGACCACGCACAAACCGGTGGTGCCGTTGGCGGCGACGACGTTGCCGGGATCGATGTTGCGCAAGCCTACGCGGCCATCGATGGGCGAGACGATGCGGGTGTAGTCGACGTTCACTCGAGCGGCGTCGAGATTTCCCTGGTCGAGCTTGACGGTGCCGACATCTTGATCCACCAAGGCCTGCTGTGTCGCCACCTGTTGCTCCGGAATGGCGTGTTCCTTGAACGAGTTCTGGTAGCGCGCGAGATCGATGCGAGCATTGTTCAAGGATGCCTCGTCGCGCGCCAATTGACCCTGACCTTGGACGAGGAGCGCGGTATAGGGCCGTGGATCGATGACGGCCAGCAGGTCGTTCTTCTTGACGATCTGGCCTTCCTTGAAGCGCACCTCGGTAATCTCGCCGGCCACCCGGCTCACGACGGTGACGGTATAGACGGGAGTGACGGTGCCCAAGGCGTCTAGATAGACGTCGATGTCACCCACGGTAACCGGGGCGGAGCCCACGGGAATGCCTTGCGGAGCCGCGGGTTTCGCTTTGGGTTTGACGGCACGCGCGATGAGCCAGCCGCCCAAGAGCAGTACCGCGACCACGATGCCGGCGATGATCCAATGACGCCTATGGTCGGGATGCTCCGCGATCGCTGTCGACACTGAAATCTCGCTCGTACTCGAAAAGTTGCTTACGCGAGGAGACGCTACCACCGCGCGCGTGCACGGTAGATGGACAAAACATTAAATTCGCCTGCGAGCCTTGCGCGGATCACCTCTCCGGGTTATCGCCCGCGCCCGTGACTCGGAATCGACGGGGCACCACGACCACCGCCCGGACGTCCGCCGCCGAAGCCACCGCCGCCTGGACGCTCGGCGCCAGGGCCGCCACCGCCCGGGTGCCCGCCCCCACCACCCGCAGGACGCTCGCCGCCATGTCCGCCATGGTCGGGTGGCGGGCCCACCCGATAGCGTCCGCCGCCCCAACCGCCATAGTCATAGCCATAGGGTTCGTAGTAATCGGCGTCATAGTAGCCGCCGGCATATCCGACCGGACCGTCGTAACCCACACCGACGCAACCGCTCAGCATACAAAGCGCCCATGCGCCACCGAGCAGACCCGCCGCTCGCCGTGCACGCGCGCTCACTTCGGTTCCGCCTGGGAGTCGCTCTGCACCCATTCCATCAATCCGAGCGGCGCCCCTGCGGGATCGGCGATGACCGCGATCCTGCCGCCATGGCGATCCACGAAAGGTTCCACCAACACCCGTCCACCCAAGCTCACCGCCGTGGCCGCGGTCGCCGGCACGTCGGTGACGCGGATGAAGTCGATGAAATGCGCATGGCGGTGCCCGTCCGCGGGCAGCATGTTGATGCTCATCCGGGCGTAATCATCGCTCGACAGGATCAAGTGCCCCGGCTCATCGGCGCCGACATTGAAGACGTAGTAACCGAAGACGGCCTTGTAGAAGGCCGCGCTGCTCGCGGGATCGTTCGACAACAACGAGCTCCAGATCCATTCACCCGGCGCGGCCAGAAAATCCGGCGGGTCGCCGCTCGACGAGTCGAGCACCGCGAACACCGCGCCTTCTGGGTCCTTGAGCACGGCTTGTCGGCCGCGGCCCTGATAGGTCTTGGCCGGCGCGACGCTCTGTGCCCCGTTCTGCCGCGCACGGCGTTCGGTCGCATCGACGTCGCGCGTGCCGATGAACGTGAGCCACGCGGATTGCCGATGCTCGTCCGGCGCAATGGGCTTCTGCAGAATCCCGGCCAGCGGCCTTCCATCCTGCATCGCGACCGCGTATAGCGTGCCCGAGGACTGCACGGTCTGGAAGGTCCAGTGAAACAAGCCCGCGTAGAACGTTTCGGCCGCGGCGAGATCGGGTGTCACGAGATCGGCCCAAATAATCTTGCCGGGGTGATGCTCGACGGGACCTGCACCGCCGAGCGGCGGAATCTGCGCGGCAGTCGCCGCGAACGATGGCGTGCAGACCGACAGGCTGAAGATCGCTGCGATGAGGGCCGCCGGAATCGGCCTACCCGCGCGTGCGATCATTCCATCCGCCGCTCGGCGCTACGCGGCCGCCGCCCCATCAACCCCGCGGCCGCGTAGCCGCGTTTGTCCGCCGCATAGCAAGAACAGGATGCCCTCTCGAGACCCTCGCGATCCAGCACACGGATCTGACCGCGCGTATACGAGATCACCCCACTCGCCTGCAGCGCCCCAGCGGCTGAAGTGATGCCGACGCGGCGCACCCCAAGCATGTACGACAGGAATTCATGGGTGATGTGGAGGGTGTTGGCGCCGGCCCGATCCTGCGTCATCAATAGCCAACGGGCGAGCCGCGGACCGATCAGATGAAATCGCACGCAGGCGGCCGATGTGCCGAGTTGGCCCATGAGCACGGCAAGATATCGGTCCAAAATGTGCCGCAACGCTTTGCTGTCGGTCACTTCGTGGCGAAAAGCGGCGGCCGCCATGCGCAGCGCGATCCCAGCGCCTTGCACCACCGCATGCAACGGCGCATCCGTGACGCCCCAGGTCAGCTGCGCACCCAGTACGCCCTCATTGCCGGCCATGCCGACCTCCAACACAGGCTCGCCATCGAGCGAGGCCACCAAGGAGATGAACGAGTCGATGGGGAAATAAACATGCCGCGCGGGCTCGCCTTGGCGCCACAGGATCTGCTGGAACTCGAGTTCGACGGGCACGCACAGCGCGAGCAGACGTTTGCGGTCTCTGCGCGGCAGCAACTCGACGAGCCGGTTTTTGGTCTCCATGCCATGAGTCTGGACCGGCCGGACAGTCCGGTCGGTATGGTAACGCACGTATGATGACAATCTTAAGTCGCGGTCTTGAGCGGCAGCAGCCGGTCGTACTCCTTCTTGACCACCGCATAGCACTCGCACGTGCGAAGTTCCAAGGCGGGCCGATCTAGCACAGTAATACGGCCGCGCTGGTAGCGGATGATACCGGCCGCTTGCAGCTTCAAGGCGCATTCGGTCACGCCCTCGCGACGCACTCCGAGCATGTTGGCGATCAGCTCCTGCGTCATGGCCAACTCATCGCCGTGCAATCGATCCAGACTGAGCAAGAGCCACCGGCACAGTTGTTGATCCAGTGTGTGGTGCCGGTTGCACACGGCCGTCTGAGCCATTTGGGTAATGAGGGCCTGGGTATAGCGCAGCAGCAGGTGCAGTACCGGACCATTGTTGTTGAATTCATCCTTCATGGCTTTGGCCTTGAGGCGATATCCCCAGCCCGCGCTTTGCACGACGGCGCGGCTGGAGGTGGATTCGCCCCCCATGAACAGCGAGACCCCGACGATGCCTTCGTTGCCGACGACGGCAATCTCGGCCGACGCGCCGTTTTCCATGACGTACAAGAGCGAAATGATCGCCGTCGTCGGGAAGTAGACATGGGTCATCGTGCTGCCGGATTCGTACAGCACGCGGCCCAGCGGCATTTCGATGAATTCCAGTTCGGGCCGCCATCGGTCCAAGGCGGATGAGGGCATCGCGGCGAGCAGGTGGTTTTGACGGGGATCGGAGCGAGGGGCTGTCACGAGACTCCGGAGTTCGGATCGGACCTGTCGCAAAATACGATAGGACCTCCAAGCCTTAACAATATACGGGGCTATGTTAATCCTGTATGTACGCTAGCGCACAGACGACCCCCCCCCTGCCGTGGCGGCGTCCCCACCCGGCGCGGACCGCCCGGCCCGGCACCAGGGCGGCCGGCGTGTATGATTCGCGACGAACCGCCGGGAAACACCGATGAAACCTTGCAAATCTCCGTCCAAACCGAGGTGTTGGGCCATATTGCTGATGGGCGCCGCCGCGCTGTGCGGCTGCGCGACGTTCTCCGGCGACGGCGGTTTCGGCGCCGTCGCGAACGGCTCGCGCACGCTGCTCGGCAAGGACGTGCGCTGGCCGCGAACGCCGGCCGAGCACGCGCGCAGCGACGCCGCGGTGGCCGAGCTGCTCGCGCATCCGCTCGGCGCGGACGACGCCGTGCAGATCGCTCTGCTCAACAGCCCGGACCTGCAGGCATCTTTCCAGGAATTGGGTATTTCGGAAGCAGACCTCGTGCAAGCCGGCCGCATGCCCAACCCGGGAATCAGCCTGCGCCACGCCGCTGCCGGCGGTCTCTACGACATCGAGGAAGGGCTGACTTTCAACGTGTTGGCGCTCGTCACCGCGCCGTATGCCCACGCCATCGAGGAGCGGCGTTTTTCCCAGATGCAAAGCGCCGCACTCATCGAGGTCGTACGGCTGGCGGATCGCACGCGCGCCGCCTATTTCACGGCATTGGCAGCGCGCGAATCGCTAAAGTTCGCGTGGGAAGTCAAGAACGCGGCGCAAACCAGCGCCGAACTCGCGCGGCGGATGTTGAGCGCGGGCAATTGGAACCGGGTCGATCAAGTACGGCAACAGGACTTTTACATGCAGGCCATGCAGAATCTGGCGCGCGCGCAACTGGCCGATGAAATCGCGTCCGCGGAGCTGCGCCGCTGGCTCGGCATCGCGACGGAACCGAAGCCACTGGAATTGTCGGACCGGATGCCGGAGCTGCCGCAGAACATCGTCGATCTGCCCAACCTGGAACAGAAGGCGATGGACACGCGGATCGACCTCAAGATCAGGCGGGCCGAGCTCGACGAACTCGCGCGCCGTCTCAACCTCACCAAGGCCACGCGCATCATCAACGTGCTCGATGCGGGACCGGTCCGGGTCCGTGAGGGAACCCGGGCGGCGCCCTACGAGACCGGTTATGAGGTCCGCCTCGAAATTCCGGTCTTCGACAGCGGCGCGGCGCGCGTGCGCAAGGCCGAGGCGATCTACGCACGGGCCGTCGAGCGCCTCGCGGGTGCCGCGATCGATGCCCGTACCGAAGTCCGCACCGCGGCGGCGCGTTACCGCATTTCGTATGAAATGGCGGTGCGCGAGCGCGACGGCATCATGCCGATCCAGAAGCGCGTCATTCAACAAGACGTGCTCCGCTACAACGCGTCCCTCATCAGTGTGTTCGAGCTCTTGGCCGATGCGCGCGCGCAGATCGCCGGCGTCAACGACTTCATCCAGAGCGAGCGCGACTTTTGGATCGCGCAGTCCCACCTCGACACGGCGCTGCTCGCCCAAGCGGCGCCATGATCACGCGACGAGATTTTTTCAGCGGCGCCGGACTCGCGGTCGCCTCCGCCGCCGCGAGCAAGGCGGCGCTCGCGGCGCTGCCCGAAATCGTCAGCGCGCATACGGCCGACATGCAGGCGCCGCTCGAGCCGCCGAACGGCCGCCCCTACCGGCCGGTGGCCACGTTGAATGGCTGGACGCTGCCCTGGCGGATGCGCGCCGGCATCAAGGAGTTTCATCTGGTCGCGGAGCCCGTGGTGCGCGAAATCGCGCCCGGCATGAAAGCCCACTTGTGGGGTTACAACGGCCAGTCACCCGGACCGACCATCGAGGTCGTCGAGGGTGATCGGGTCCGTGTGTTCGTCACCAACCGGCTCGAGGAGGCCACCAGCATTCACTGGCACGGCCAACGCTTGCCGAACGGCATGGATGGCGTCGCCGGCCTCAACCAGCCGCCCATCAAGCCCGGACAAACCTTCGTGTACGAGTTCACCGCGCAGCGCGCCGGCACCTTCATGTATCACCCGCACGCGAACGAAACGACGCAGATGGCCATGGGTATGATGGGTTTTTGGGTAACCCACCCGAGCGACCCACGCACGATGCCCGTGGACCGCGACTATGTCTTTCTGCTGAATGCCTACGACATCGCACCCGGCAGTTACACGCCGAACGTCAGCACCATGCTGGATTTCAATCTCTGGACCTTCAACAGCCGCGCCTACCCCGGCATCGTGCCCATGGTCGCGCGGCGCGGCGACCGCGTGCGCATTCGCCTCGGCAACCTCACCATGACCAACCACCCCGTTCATCTTCACGGCCATGAATTCGTGGTCGCCGGCACCGATGGCGGCTGGATCCCGGCAGCCGCGCGCTGGCCCGAGGTGACGATGGATCTGGGCGTCGGGCAGATGCGGGCCATCGAATTCACGGCGGCGGCGCCCGGCGATTGGGCATTTCACTGCCATAAGAGCCATCACACGATGAACGCCATGGGTCATGGGCTTCCCAACACCTCGGGCGTCGAGACCCGCGATCTGGCCGACCAGATTGCCGCCCTGGTGCCGAACTATATGGATATGAGCGGCCCGGGGCACATGAACGGCATGGGAGCGATGGACGACGGCGACATGACCATGCACATGCCGCTGCCGGAAAACACGCTACCCATGATGGGCGGTGCCGGCCCCTACGGCAGCATCGACATGGGCGGCATGTTCACGGTCATCAAGATTCGCGAAGGTCTTGCGCGCGACGATTACCGGGACCCGGGCTGGTATCAGGCGCCGAAGGGCAGCGTTGCCTATCGTTGGGAAGGAGCACTCCCACCCGAGCCCCGCGACGGACCCGCCTGATGGGCGCGCTCGGACTCAAGGCGCGGGAGTGCCCAACTTAAGGCGCAG
>Ga0116230_10008016_pt1 | contig 10443 bp, 10 predicted proteins | sample S1TSphfallax_3_FD_88678 | JGI IMG/M metagenome (GOLD analysis project Ga0116230, IMG submission 88678) | Host-associated microbial communities from peat moss isolated from Minnesota, USA - S1T2_Fd - Sphagnum fallax MG | ecosystem: Host-associated > Plants > Peat moss > Unclassified | place...
GGTTATTCTTGCATCTAATAATAATATCATATATTGTAATACCTTGGCAAGTTGAACCAATGTTTGTTAAATAATAAATAATTTGAAAAATCATTTCAACCAAATAGAATTTTCTTGAATGTTCAATATTTTCTTTCAGAATTTTTTTGTAACTTGGGGGAAAAAAGAAAAAATTGAAAATTTCAACATTTTTGAAAAAAATATAAATTAGTGTGGAAAACTACCAAGGTAGTTGTAATGTATATATTATTAAAAGCCAATATACCCATCATCTATCTCTCTTGCAAATGATGTCCTCACCCACCCCAAAAAAAAAAAAAGATTTTGGGTTTTGGCCTTTGGTGTGTGTCAAAAAAATAAAACACACACACACAATATTCACACACAAGTTGTGAAAAAAAAGAGTGCCTTTTTACACAAAATTCATTTGATGGGTAGAAGTGGACAAAATGGACTTTGATACATAACACTTTAGTCTTTTGCTTATTTGATCATTTTGCTTGCAAAATGGGTTTACAGACTAGTCAAGCTATAAAATGTTATATTTGATTATGTGTCACAACTTTTGTCAATCATTTTTCTAAAAATGCTTAATCACAAAAGATACAGTGCATTGAGACCAAGACTACATTTGCAACCAGATTTTTGGCATCTTGACAAAATTCCTTACAAAATGTGTTGTCTAAGAAATTACAAGGCAAATTTGAACTTGCTATTCCACAAACACATGGGGAATGTTTGCACTAAGAATTCCGCTAAATTTTGATGGAAGGGATGAATGAGTGAATGAATGAATGAATGAGTTTGGGCTGATGATTGATTGCCAAATTCCAAATGCAGGGGGATGCAGGGGATGCACCCTTTCACCTCCTGATTCATAACCCTTCACCATAAGAAAAAGTGTAAAACAGGGCAAGGGTCTTGGATTCAACCTAGATCTCAATTTTGTATTGCATCATAAGTGCAATTCAAGATATACATTTGGGTCTTCTTTCACAGCTTTGATTTTTGTGAAGAAAAATCTTTGCGCAGCTTTTCCAAGCACTTTAAAAATCCTGACAAACATGGGTGAGGAGTAAGTGATCAAAACTCTCACAACAAATCATATCCCCAACAAAAGTCTCAAAATCAATAAATTTGTAGAGGTCTAGACAAATCTCCAAATGCAAGATAAAAATTTAGAGGAACTTTGTGTCTTGTTCTTGTAATCTCTGCTCCAAGTTTCTCAGCTACAAAATTCAAAGAATCTTTTTACATATAGAATAGAAAACAGCCATCTTGATGGATTCCTTGACAAAACCCCATTAATGATGCATCATGATGATTTATAAAAAAGTGCTTACAGTGAGTGTGGTTTGGGGTGCAGGGAGTTTGGGAGGAATCCAGCAAAAGGATGTCAAGATTTTCTATGTACAATACCCATCTCAATGACTGTGATTGCAGCACTGATGATCTCTTTTACTGCATGGTATCTCATATACAAGAAGAAGGATACTATGGACTGACAATCAGCTTTTCAGTGCATAAGTGAATTTACAAACCTATCAAAGCTTCCTTGAGTTGAGGAGTTGTTCTGTTGCAATGACCCTGCACAATCAACAGTAACAACACTACATTGAATTGAATTGTTTTCCAAAGTACCCAACAGTGTAAAGATTATAGCTTTGAATGCACCATCCACTGATCTCCGTAGATCTGTGTGTGCATGCATACAACTTGCATGCATTAAGGTTTCAATGTCACATAATTTGTAAATGTGTAAAACATTAATCCAGAAAATTTACAGAGGCAAAGGTATTGAACATCACATATGTGTTAAGACTTGTGTAGAGCTTTCAGTCCTGGACAAGAAAAAACATTTGAACTTGGGACATGGAGATGAAATTTCAGCAAATGTTTGATTAAAATTTCAAAAGAAAAAAAGAAAAAGAATAAAAAACATGATGTGATCTGCAAGTACAAGTAGACCTATTTAATACTTATCCCATAAATATGATGACATTTAAACTATGTGAAAGATTCAAATATAACATTCATGTTACATTTACATTTACCTGAAACACTAAATAAGTTTCAGTGTCCTCTGATTGGATTTTTCAAAATGTCTCAAGCACTTTACAAATCTAAATCTGGATTTATAGAACCCTTGGTGACTCTCCCTCCCACCTATATCTAGGGTGCACGCATTGTTTTGCTGGAAACTAAAAGCACTATGATACACATTGATATATTATGAAGTATTTTGGATTAGAGTTTGAATAACACTTTTAACAGGCTAAAATTTCACCTCAATAATAGTAATATTTAAACACATATCAAAGTCAAATTTATAAGAATTGAACAACTTGGAAGTTACCCAAAATGCTGAAGGTCAATGTTATCAAAGTTACTTACAAAATTGATAAGCAATATCACAAATGCAATTTGATCAAAACTCAGTAGTTCCTTTTTTTTTAAGCTCCCAAGACTTTACTCTGGATACTGACACCCGATTTAAAATCTGAAGATTTAAATAACTTTTGAATTTAGAGGATTTAATTTGAAACATGCCACTATCACAGATTGAGTTCTAATGGTTGATACAACTACACATAAATTCAACCATGATATAACCTGCTAGCTTTTGTTGAACATGTTACATATCACTCTTCTCTCACTCTGGTAATACAAAATTAGCTATAGCAGTCTTTGAAACTTGGCCCAAGGTCTTGTCAGTGTTGTGTTTTATCAACAGCTTTTCTAAGCTTATGGGTATTTTCCTTCCCATAGATTTTGGAGGATGGGATCACAGCATACAGAAAGTTCATACAACTGCACAGACTGGAAGAAATCTGCTTACCTCACTAACATCTGCTGCCCTCACTAACGCCTGCTGCGTCTGCGCTGGTAGTCAAAATGGACCTTGAGGACATACCGCATACGGATCTGGGCAGTGTTGTACACAATGTACTCATTGTAGAGAAGGCTTGCCTGCATTTCCCCCAACTCACCATAAATAAGTGATAGTGAACAGGTTTCTCAATGCAACAACTCAACATGTGTGACAGATGTAGAAATAAGAACTGAGATCATGTTGATTCCTCCTTGATGGTCAACCTTACATGATGTATAGGCACAGACAGGTCAAGACATCACTCAAGAATGCAAGTTGGACAAGACACCCTTACATGTTCAATTCCTGTCTGCACTGGCTTCCCCAATGGTACTGTCACTCCATCTGGAAGTGTCATGTACTCCTTGGTGTCTGGAGCAGTCCTACCAACACCCTTTGTGCTGCACAACATCCAATATTTAGTTTCCCCATACATGTAGACCAGTCATACAGTTGTAATTCTCTTCTCACTTCCATTGGGTTCATTGTGAAAGAGAAGGGTAGTTTGATCTACAACCCCATGAACTCTCAAGAGATTGAAACATCAAATTTTTTGACACAAGTTTGAACTCAGGAGTGCAAGGAGACTCTGACAGACATTGTCAACAGTCCCTGTTTGGAAATGCTAAGAGGCCCTCAGGGTTGTATATCAAACATGTGAAAGTTTCTCTCATGGGAATGGAAAAAGGGAGCAGTGTCACCTTAGTTTGCCACTGGGTAGTTGATCAGCATGGAAATTTCCAGTGAATAGCTCTTGCATGTCACCCAATGCCACCTTTGCACAGCAGCCGTATGGCAAAATAGTCCAAAAATCAGTAGATGGAACATGTCACATAATTCAACACATGTCCTATGTGTCCAGGGTTTAGGGTTTAGGGTTTGAATAGCTTTGCTTTTCAATCGAAGGAATGGATGAGATCAACCCTAGTGGAAATCAAAGCTTCACATGGTTTGCAAGTGTTTACCTCACATAAAAGGAGCACACCAATAGGGTCTCTGGGACTTGTGCAGCAGTAGTTTGCACTTTTGGACACCATGTCAGCAAAGTATACCCCCTTCCCAAACATGTACCCTGAAACCGGGGCTTCTGGAGGTGCAATCCGTAACCCTGCCAGACTTCCAAGGAAAACATTAGTCCACACCTTGATGTTCAGACCCTCTTTAGTCATCTTTTCACTTGTGGAACATTGGAATGATCAAACTAGGATAAACACCCACAAAAGCAACAGACATCAGTATAACAACCTGGTGAAACACTCAATGGAAAATGAAAACTATATTGTATCCAGTTTTTACTTAGATCATAAGCCTTCTACACCAACCCAGGGCCACAACAACAAAAATGCATTTGTGAAGAAGTCTGTTAGCAAGGATGGGTCAGTAGTGACATGTGTCATTTAGATGAAACATAGAGAGGCACAGCCAGTACATATTTTTGATGAAATGCACCTTGAGAGAGAATGCCTGTCCAGTTGCTCAATCTAGACCCATGCCACAGCAGCATCCGGTTTTGGCTTCTTCCAAACTGCCAGTTCATAAAAAACCATTCAGGAGTTTTAGTCTTTCTGCAAATGTTACAGTCTCTCTACCTTCTATTTTGCAATCACAAAATTGGGTACCCCTGTTTGAAGATGGAAGGAAGACATACTGTCTCAAAGCAGTCTTCTTCACCCTGCCTTGTCACCCGAAAGACTTCCAAGACCTCCAACTTGTAGCTATCGTGTGTCATTGCATGTGTGTTTTCCACATACTGCAGTATCTGTAATCCAGCTCCCCTCATCCTGTTGGCATTCTTAACTTCAACCTTTTCCACTAATGGAATTTCTCCATGATATTTAATTAAGTAGTACAATCCATTGATTGGGACAGTAAGTGAAGCCCAGGTTTTGGGGTTTAGGGTTTTTTGTCTCAGTTACACTGGGACAACAAGCCCAAACACAGGCTCAATCTAATGAGGCTACCAAAATGTGTGGGCATAGCAATGTGATTAAAAGCTTGATATAGCACCATCTGAAAACATACCATAAGATGCTCAGCATTGTCAGCATCAAGAGGTTCAAGTTCACATTTGAGACGTTTGTAGTGTGTGTATGCCATATCCTGGCAGGCAGAGAAAAACAACCATAGAGAATCAAGAGAGATGAGTGTTGCATTCAATTCATAGACAATGCAACACGGCACACATACTCAGAAGAAGGAAAAGCATCCATGTCCAAGAAAAAAAATTTAGAGCCCAGCCCAATAGAGCCCCAAGGAAAGTCCAGCAGTAAACATGGGAGAAAAAGAATCAGGGAAACTAACACACATCAAAATATTCATCCTTGTTGCCCAGTAGCTTTGTGGCCAGCTCAATCTCACCCAAGGACTCCACCTGCAAAACCAGGACTAAACCTCATAAGAATTTGGACCAATAAAAAATTCTTCAAAGTCCCTACACAAGAAATTCTCCTACAAAACACAACTGAAGCACATGAGCTCAAACCATGGCAAAAGGGACACACATTATTGCATTGAAAGAAGCAGTGGTTGTACCATCTGAAGCTTTGACTTCAGCTTCTGTGGAGTGTCAATGACAAAATTATCTGTAATAGACACAGCATCCAAGTTGGCAGATCAGCTGCCCAACATCTATCTGGTGGGCAAACAAAATCTAAAGTAAGAGTTAGTTAATGCTGAAGCACATCAAAATTGCTGATGTTAGCACCAAACAACTGGTGATAAATGGGCACAAGAGAGGTGCACTTACACATCTTCTGGAAGCCGAAATCGTGGGGGATGATTGTGTAGAACTCACTGCATTCAACCAACCCACACAACAGTCGTCAACTCATCCAACCCAACCAAATCTCTATTGGCAAGATTGTAGTTTTTGTATGTTTCTACCTGTAACAGGATTAGATGGTGAGTGTGAAAGGAGATGGAAAGAGGCGCTTCCCCAATTTTCAAATTAGGTGGTAAAATTGAGCTGTATCATCAGCTCTGCATTCATAAATAGTTGAAGATCACCCATCAGCTCTGTTACAAGTAGCACTTGCTAGTAGTACCTGCTCAGTTGCAATAGTGACCCATTTCTTTCTGTATAGTTTGGGTTCTCCAAGGAAGAAGCAAGCCTCTTCAGTACCTCATAGCCCTGGTCAAGTGAGTAAAAACTGTCCATGTAAAGAAAGTCATAGTACCATCATTCAAGCTGCAACAAGCTTGTGAAGGTACAGATTCATTTCATTTGAGCTTGACTGTACAAGCAAGCAACTCAGCCGAGAGCAATAGATCAAAACATGGCATCAATCCACAATACTGATACCTAGCTACCTTTAAGATGGTCGACTTGCTCAGCTTCCCAAGAGGCATTTTTCTTGCATCATAGCCTGGCAGATTATTGAAAAACCAATTGAATTGTGAGACTCAAAAGTAGAGCAATTCCATCAATAAATTGCAAATATCCTTCACATGCCCAAGAGCTCTCCCTTTTGAATTATTCTTTCGATGATTCTCTTCACTGCATTGTTGAACTCTGTAAACTGAAAAACCTTCAGAAAAAAGAAAGCAGCAAGGAAGCAAAGACAGTGAGAGGCAGTCTCACCTATCTCTGTCATCATATTCTGCATCATATCAATGTTCAGATCAGACTGATAAATTCATGTACTCGCATATCCAGTTTGCATGGCTGAGGCAGACTTTTGGGAACTGGTTGCTTCTCCATCTTATTATCCTCTTGAGTTTTCTGCAATTGGGTCAAAAAGTTTGGTTTGTGCAAAACTCGGAAGGTCTGAGTAGTGAAAGCCAATCTCCAGAAGTTGTAAAACATGTGCTTAGGATCATGCAAGAGAGTAACAGTGACACAATCAAATGCTAATCACTGCACAACAATCTCTAACATCTGCCTCTGTGATCATATGTCATATTTCACATAACAGACCTTTCCGTCATCATCCTTGTCTGCCTCAAAATCAATCTCCAGCCATGTGTACTTGTTTGGGTATGCCTCAAAGTTGCTGCGATTGACCCATTCATTCTTTGTTTTGTCATAAAACTTGCTGGTAAACTCGGAGACCGCATTATCAGAAGAAGTGTAGGGACCAGACAATTTGTCTTGACCCTTCACCCCTACCCTTCCCCACCGTGTATAGACATAAAACTTGTCCTTAAAATGTGACTCTGCATGATTGAAAAAAACCATCAAGAAATCCTTGCGCTTTAATGCATGTAGGAAGTTAAACCCTAAACCCTAAACCTCAACCTCAGCCTCCTGTATTCATCTTCAGTGACACAAATGTGAATGATTAACTAGGTGCTGTAGGTCATGAATGAGAGCAAGAATTAAGTGAAGAATGGACACACTGTGGATTCTGTACAAGGTTCAAGGAGGAGCTCCTGTTTCTGACATATGCTAGGAGGAAATGCCACAAGACTTTTTACCCATTAAAACTAAAAGGATGTATCCCTAACCAAAATATGAAATATCAGATTGGACAGTATTTACAGTTGAAAATGTAATAATGTACTTCCCAGAAACAATCTAGATCACCATACTTCAGACTGGACAAACTATAGATGCTAGATTTAGGATGACATATCTGCAGGATGCCATAATTCTTTGGACAGTTAAGTGAGGCGGCAACATACCAAGAACTTGAATCAGGTAGAATTTGTTGTTATTGTGACCAACATTGGTCTGGTTGAGCATAGCAACATAAATGTCACTACCACCCTGCCAGGCACAGCAGCAGCCCCAATCTCTTATGTAAACCCAATAGAACAAAGACAACAGAAAGGAACGTGCTGTATCAGGACATGCTGTGATATGCCTTCTTTGCTCAATTTCTCAATCTGCTCTGTATCTGAATGCTAAATAGCATATTTAGGAATGTTGATGGCATGGTAGTACAGTAGCATCTGCTGTCACAAATCATCATCACCTGATATGATTCACACATTTGACACAAGCTAATCCCTCTAGGTTCACATTGGACATCTGATTGAATGCAATTGCACTCAAGCCAAAATGCAGACAGCAATAACATCTTTGAAAAGAGGGAAAAATTCCAAGTGAAGTTTCCTGTACATGGTCAAGCACATGAAAGTCCTTCTGGATATGAATTGGCAAGTGGATGTCAAGCAGTGCTCTTTCCTTTTTCTTCGCAACCACCTCCTTACCTCTCTCCAGATTGGAGTCCATGTCTTTTCCATTGCCTACAGCTGCAGCATGTCAAAACACACTTTCCTGAGTTACTTGTGTTTCAAGTTCTATCTGAGTTCTGTGACTGACATTGAACTCCTCATAGTGTGTAGCATACATTGACACCCAACACTTGCAGAGTTGAAAGCCGTCAAAGGATTCCACAAAAGAAATTGGCAATAAACACTAATAAGACTTGCACCTGTCTCAATTTCAGCACCATCATGCTGCTGCTGCTTTGCGAGATCCTTGTCCAAAACTGCAGTCAACTGGTCAACCAGAGCTGCTTTTTTTGCACCAGTGGTGGCCACAATGCCCCTGTCAGAGAGAGCTGCTCGAAGTTGTGACACACCCATTTTACCCACTTCCTCCACCTTGATAAACTTCAAGGGCTTGACATCATCATCTCTGTCACAGGCAGCAGCAGCATCATCATCATCAGGAGTCCTCTTTCTCTTCTCCTCTCTTGCGCCATCAATTTTGGGGTTGTTTGCAATTGCGTCTGAGCCTGAGGCTTGGGTATTATCATCATCAGAAGCAATTTGAACTTGCACCTGTTGAGCCTTATCAGCTTCCTCCTTTGCAATTGCTTCATCAAGTCGAGCAACCTAGAACAAAAAAAAAGAAAAAGATTATGCATACAATAATACTAGACACTGACATCTCCACAGTATCATGTTACATTTTCAATGATGTTATTTTTCTCTCTAACCTGTGAAGCTCATAATTGTATTGAACATGGAGAATTGGAGACATCAAGGGTTTTTACAAACTGGATGCTTTGAAAAACAGACCAGAGCAGGCTTCAAGCCAGAGGTATCAAGCCCACGCTTTGAAAGCTCCTTCCGCAGCCTGCTTACATGAAGTTTTGCTGACATCTTGGATCAGATTCTGCTCCTGCATCAACCTTAAATTATATGTTGAAAGGGAAATTTTTAAAATATTTTTATTTCATGCAAAGTGCAATAATAATACCAGTCTCTCTCTAACATGCCTACAAATCCCCCATTTAGGTGACAATTGAGAAATTATCAAAGGCTCAATTTCCCATTTGAGGTCAGAATAGTTTTCTGGTGAAAGAGCCAGACTTTGTGCCACCCAAAGAATCCAACCCATCATCAAGCATTGTGCCCAAAGAATCCCAACCCACCCAAATCCATCATCAAGCTTTTGTGCCACCCAAAGAACCCCAACCCACCCAAAACCATCATCATCACCCAGATGCAAAGCTCAAAACCTCATCCAGATCATAAAAGAAATCATAATCCCACACAGAGGCAGAGAATTTGTGTGTTGTAGAGAGAGGATATCCTCGGCAACACACACAATTAAGGCCTCAATCATACATACACACACACACACACACTCTGTCTCTCTGTCTCTGTCTCTCTGTGTCTCTCTCTGTGCTCAAGCTTTCCAGAATGCTCATGAAAAGAGTGAACCAGCAGCACCACCATAGGAGCTGGAATACTACATTCACATAACTAGCACACACACATACATACATAAGTGTGACATACCAGTGCCCACCCACCCACCCATTGTTTATTACATACTCGAAAGAGCAGCAAACATGGTGAACAACACAAGATGACACCACAAGCAGAACAAAAATGCACAGGAAGGACGATGATCATAACTCACATAAACTGATGATGATTCCCAACCAGATAAAAACCCAGAAGAAGAAGAAGAAGAAGAAGAAGAAGGAGAAGAAGCAGGTGCTGCTGTATGAATCAAAATCCTCCCCCCTTCCTCCCTCCTCCTCCTCCTCCTCCTCCTGCTGCTGCAACAGCGTCAACAAACCCAGCCACAATGTGGACAAGAACTACTACTCTCAGCTATCTGGATTGGAACAAAGACTCTGGAAGGCATCTGGACTGGAACCTTTGGAATTGTGGAACTCTGGAACTGCTGCTGCTGCTGTTGCTGGAATGTTTTCTTCCCTCCAATTAGGAGCTTTTGAACACCACTGGGCCAACAAACTTGAACAAGAAGATACAAGCCCAGTCAAAAATACCCAAAACAAATCATTTTGGGGTGAGTGACAAATTAGTCAGGAGTGACACTTAGGTGGGTAGGTGGTAAGTAGGTGGGTAGGTGGGTAAGTAGGTGGGTAGGTATGTATGTAGATCGATTCTTAACTAGTTTGCAGTTTGTGTCAATGTCAATTTTAGGTAGGTAGGTATTTATATAGGTGTTTGAACTTTTGATCAATTTTGGACTAGTTTTTTTTAAAATAAAAATTATTATAAATTTATTTATTTATTTATTATTTTATAAATTAATTTGATTGCAATCAAGTCACTAGGGATTTGGACTTTGGTAAGTTTGGACTTGATAAAAATGAATTTATTAATTTTGATTGCAAACAAGTTTCAAAGGGGTTTTTGGA
>Ga0116230_10008017_pt1 | contig 10442 bp, 8 predicted proteins | sample S1TSphfallax_3_FD_88678 | JGI IMG/M metagenome (GOLD analysis project Ga0116230, IMG submission 88678) | Host-associated microbial communities from peat moss isolated from Minnesota, USA - S1T2_Fd - Sphagnum fallax MG | ecosystem: Host-associated > Plants > Peat moss > Unclassified | place: USA...
CATGGACTGGGGATTCCTGTTCACCAATCTCTACGGAACCGACTACCGCTACACGACTGCCAAAGGCTATCTGAGCGCCCAGTATCTCACGCATAACCGCGAGTATGGCTATGACTTCCCCGAGGCCTATTTTGACTTTTATCTGCCCAAAGTCGGGCAGGGCATGGCGATTAAAGTCGGCCGGTACATCTCACCCGCCGACATCGAAGCCCAACTGGCCCCGCAAAACTATATCTACAGCCATTCGGTCACCTTCAGCTACGATCCTTACACGTTCACGGGCGTGAACACCGTCACCAAATTGAGCAAGGAATGGACTGTCGAGCTGGGCTTGCATTTCGGGAATGACATGGCTCCCTGGGTCAATTCCGCTCAGTTAAACGGCCTGGCAATGATTCAGTGGAAAAACGACAAAGACGGATTTTACGGCGGATTGAACTCCATCGGAGCCGGCAAATACAAAGACGGGCATGATGACCTGCAACAGGTCGTCGGGGTCTGGGGTCACAAATTCAATGACACCTTCCACATGCAAACCGAAGCGTATTACATGTGGATGTTTGATGCGCTGCGCGGAGGCACCGTGATCAGTCCGGGCTCCGAAACGTTCCCAGCCGCCCCGTTCAACGGACCAGGATCGCCAATCTCGGGCCGAGCTGACGAATTCGGGGCGATAAACTACTTCGAGATGAAGCTTTCCAGCACGGATTATCTCACGCTAAGAACCGACTTTTTCGACGACATGAAGGGTCAGCGGACGGGTTATGAAACCCTCTACTTCAGCGAAACCTTCGGCTGGTCTCATAACTTCACACCCAATCTGACGTTCCGCCCTGAAATTCGTTTCGACCGAAGCTTGCAGCAGGCCGCGTACGACAACGGCACGAGGAAAAATCAGGTGTCATTGTCGGCTGATCTGATTGTCTGGTTCTAAGGTGCGCATCTTTACGACACCCCAAAGCCCACCGCAGCGCGGTGGGCTTTTCGCCGTTGTTGACAATCTGTCGAAATATCAATCTTACCTTGATTCTGATGGCTCGGGATCTTAAGTTAGTAAATGCAGTAACTTTGCTGCGAAGAACGCTGGCAGAATGGTTGATGGCCCGCCTGACGCTGGCCCGACCGATGTCGCGATGGATCGCGTTCGCTGCCTGGCGGGTGAGCTGGTTTTGACTAATGGGAGGTCATGGATGGCCAGGAACAAGAACTCGACGGCTCTGTTCGACGTGATTCACGCAGCCAAGAAGCCGCCCAAGGCGAGCCCCAGCGCCAGCATTCCAACCCCCCGCTGGTGGGGAAAAGACCGAAAAGACAAGAAAGTACCCCAGCCGGTTCCGAGCGTGGCAACGGAAAATGTCGGTCGCCAAACCTCGTGGCTAACCGCGGCAAAGAAAAACGGCGTTGCTCCGATCTCGCCCGCTTCCACCGATTCGGCTGCGATCCCCGCCCCCGTCGCCGACCAGAACCTTCACAGCTCTGAACAGATTGATGAGACTGCGGTCCTGGAGACGGTTGCCGAACCCGTGCCAGCTGGGCCGAAGGTCCGTTTCATCGACCGATTCAAGAATCGGGCTGCTCCCGCCACCGGCAACCCAGCCGTAAACAACCCAGCCACAAATCTGCCAAGTGCTTCCGAGCCGGTTTCGGTAAGCACCGAAACGACCGACTCGATCGCTGCGATTGCTTCCCATCCCGATTCCGACTGGACCGACTCTGAATTCGTTCAGGCCAAGCCTGAACCGCGAAAGGCCGCCAGCCGCGATTCGCGCGATTCGGCAATTCGCATCGATCCATCGGCAAGGGAATTCAGCTTTCGGCTCAGCTACGGCGGATTGGTCGCGATCGGTTTCATCTTCCTGATGGCGCTGGCGATCGCGTTCATCGCCGGCAAGCACACCGGGATGGAAACCGCCGACGCCGACAGCACAGCCGCACAAAAAGCAACCGGTAACCCATCGACCGCAGGTGTTCCGACCGCAGGTCTGATGGCCGGGGTCGCACCGACGAAGTCCGATGCCGCTTCGTCGGCTAAGGGGACACCAACCGCGATCAGCCCAAGCGTCCTGAAGATCGGCCCCGGAAATCCAAGGCCTGCGTCCCAGACCGAGAGTGCCGGCGGAGTCACCCCCGCCGTCGCCGAACTCCCCACCAAAGCCACGCGCGAGATTGGACTGAACTACGTCATTATCCAGCTGTATGACGATCTGGACAGAGCACAGAAGGCATGCGACTTCATCAACAAAAACAGCGACATCCAATGCACCGTGGTGCAAGGCCCCCGCGACTGGGCACCGCACAACTGGTACAGCGTAATCGGCCTCCGTCCGTTCCGACCCTTCAGCAAACAGGACCCCGCCCTCGCCGAGTACATTCACAAGATCAGGGTGCTGGGCGTGAAATTCAGCAGCAACGTGCTGAACCAGTTCAACGATCCCCGGGAATACACCTGGCGCGGCGACTCCGAAGCCCCGCCGCAATAATCTCACCTGCGAGCGGCGAAGATCCTCAGCCGGGCTTCGGGCCATCGATCCTCTTGCGATCTGCAAGTTCCGATTTCAAATCTTCGCCTTCAACTCGCTTGCTTCGCACCGAAAGCTGCCGCAGCGCTTTCACCTCTTTGGGCATCAGCGTCCGGCAATGGCCGGGTTTCAGCCCGTCGAGTGTCAGCGGTCCCATCTTCACGCGGATCAGGTCGCGGACCTTGTGACCCACACTCGCCAGCATCCGCCGGACCTGGCGGTTTCGGCCCTCGCGGATCGTAATCTCCAGCACGCTTTTGTCGCGGGCCCGCTTGATAATACTGATTCGGCTTCGGTTGGTCTTGAATCCTTTGCCGGAAGGGTCGGTCAGCCAGATGCCTTCCTGAAGTTTCTCCAGTTCAGCGGGCGAGATGTCGCCGTCGACGACGGCACGGTAGGTCTTGGCGACGCCGTAACTCGGATGGGTCAGCTCATTGGTCAGATCCCCGTCGTTGGTCAGCAGCAGCAGACCCCGGCTTTCGGCGTCCAACCGGCCCACCGGATAGACCCGCCCCTTGAAATCCGGCGGCAGCAGATCGATCGCCCGCAACTGCGCACCCTGTGCCACGTTGGTGCTGTACACGCCCTTGGGTTTGTTCAGCAGCCAGTAGTACCGGTGCAGATCCTTCCCCGGTTTCATGTGGATCAGTTCATCGTCCACGACGACCTTGTCCCTTTCCGGATCGATCAAAATCGGCAGGTCGGTTTTCACCTTGCCGTTCACTTTGACCCGGCCTTGGCGGACCATCTCTTCGATATTGCGGCGGGAGGCAACACCGGCATTGCCGAGGATTTTTTGGATGCGTTCTTTCACGTGGAGCATTATGCACGAAAGCGGCATGGGCGTCCCGCTTGTGCGCACGGTACGGGTACTTGGCACCTTCGCTGCAGCCGATTCCCAGCTTCCAGGGGGCGGGTGAACAACCCCCTACGACCGGAAAGCCAGAAAACGCTTGAAATGCTACGCGATTGTTGATCAAATTTCTGCAATCGGTCGCGGGATCGATGGAGCGGGCGGTAAACAGATCTGGCGAGAACGGACGATAGAGACAGTTCAACGAGCGAGGAAACCCCATGACAATCAATTACGCAGTCGACCGTTTGTACCAAACCGGCTGGTTACCAACCGATAACACGATGCTGGAACGGCTGCCCAGCGGATTGCGATATCCGACGGTGGCAACGGTCAAAAAAGTATTCGAAGATGCGGGGCTTCAACTGTCGATTACACCGCATTTAATGTTTGGCTGTTGTCGTGCGGAGTGGAAGGCAGTGGATGGAAACTCCGCAGAACTGACGGGAACAGTGGTTGGCTCCTGCGACGCCGAGGCGGCGGTGTACGCGCTGGCCAAACTCCGCGAGCAGCAGTTGGAGATGCGCGCCGCTGGTGAGGAAAGCCAGTTGGCACTCGCGGGGGTCTGAGCGATCAGCGCGGTGCGGTGAGGCGCAGGACGCTTCCGTCGGGTGAGAGATACAGTGCCGGAGTCAGCGGAGCGCTGAGCAATTGATTCACCGCAGGCACAAGCGGCAGGAGTTGCGGGAGCGCATTGGATAAGGTGTCAAGTATCAGAACCGGAAGCGGCAGCTTCGACAGATTGTGTTCGTGTTCGATTTTCTTGTCGATGCTGAGAAACGCGTCGAATCCACTCGCTGCTGCGGCGCGAATCAATGCGCCATTTTCCACTCGGTCCCAACCCATTTCGCGCGTGGTGCTGATTGAGTGGGGCGGACAGATGACGCCGAATCCGGCGATCGACATTGTGGTCGAATAGAAGCTTCACAGGCTTTCAAGCTCATTCAACAGCCCGGATGCCGCCAGTTCGAGTACGCCCAGCGCCTGCTCGCGGGTCACACCTTCGAACCCGTCAAGAAAATCCTCGAGCGTTTCCCCCGCGGCGAAGCAATCAAACAAGGTCTTGACCGGAACGCGCGACGCAAAGAAGCAAGGCGCACCGCTGACGAGTTCGCGGTTGATCCAGATCAGGCCAAACAACGGATGTCCGGGCTGGATCTTGTCGCCCTCGAGTTATTTGGGGTCAATCTCGGGGATGTCTTTCAATTTTGGCGGGGTGATGAAGCTGATCATAAAGGCTCCAGCGAACGATTGCGCCACATAGTTGCTAAAGCAACCATGTCGGCCGGAACTTCATTCCAGATAAGTGTAGCCCTCAAGTCCGTTCTCGTAGAACTTCAACAGTACGCGAGACTCATCAATCGTCAGCTTCTGTTCTCTTAACGCCCGTTCAACGCTCTTGCGCATCGCGCGCTTCAAGTCATCCGCATTGAACTGCACATACTGCAGCACCTCGCGGACGGTGTCGCCTTCGACCACTTCATCCACTGTGAATCGCCCGGTTTCATCCACGCTCACATGCACTGCGTTGGTGTCGCCGAGCAGATTGTGCAGGTCGCCGAGGATTTCCTGATACGCGCCGACGAGGAACGTCGCGAGGAAATAATCCTTGCCGTCGTACGGGTGCAGTTCCAAAACGGATTTCACCCGCCGGCGATCGATGAACCGGTCGACCTTGCCATCGCTGTCGCAGGTGATGTCGGCCAGGATTCCGCGGCAGGTCGGTTCGATTTCCAGTTGATGGATCGGCATGATCGGAAACAGCTGGTCGATCGCCCAGCTGTCCGGCATCGACTGGAAGATCGAGTAATTGCAGAAATAAGTATCCGACAACATCGATTCCAGGCCCTCGAATTCATCGGGAACATAATCCATCCTGCGGATGATGTTCAGCACCTTGGAGCAGATGGCATAGAACAGCCGCTCGGCCAGGCTGCGCTGTTCCAATGAGCAATAGCCCAGGCTGAACAGATTCAATACAGCATCTTTGCTGATCTGGGCGTCGTGGTAATACTCCATGAAATTCTGATCGTTCAGCCCCATGAACGTGTCGAACAGGTTCAGCACCGGCGCGGGCAGCGCTTCGCGCTCGCCGATGCTCAGCGTAGCCGGCACATCGAACCGGGCGAATCCGCTCCAGCCCAGGACATTGAACACCAGCACGCTGTGATGAGCGACCATCGCCCGGCCGGATTCGCTGATGATCGTGGGGTGTTCCACGCCGCACTGGTCGCAGATTTCCTTCACGTGGAACACCACGTCGTTGGCGTATTCCTGAAGACCGTAGTTGATGCTGGACCCGAAATCGGTTTTGCTGCCGTCGTAATCCACACCCAGCCCGCCGCCGACGTCGATGTATTTCAGCCCCGCACCTAGCCGCTGCATTTCCACATACACCCGTACCAGTTCGATGATCGCATGCTTGATGTTGCGGATGTTGTTGATCTGGCTGCCCAGGTGAAAATGCAGCAGATTCAGGCAGTCGCCCATGCCGTTCTTGCGAAGATATTCCAGCGCTTCCATCACCTCGGAGATGAACAAACCGAACTTGCTGCGGACTCCGCCGGATTGCTCCCATCGCCCCGCGCCCTTGGCAGCCAGTTTCACCCGCACGCCGATGCTCGGCTTCACATGGTGCAGCTTGGCGTATTTAACGATCAGCTCCAGCTCGCTGAATTTTTCCACCACCGGGATGATGTTCTTCCCGATCTTGGTCGCCAAAATAACCGCTTCGATAAACTCATCGTCCTTGAATCCGTTGCAGATGATCGGTGTATTGTCATCATCCACAATCGCCAACACCGCCAGCAGTTCCGGCTTGCTGCCCGCCTCCAGGCCAAATCCATACTCCTTGCCGATGTTGTTGATCTCTTCGACGACGTGCTTCTGCTGGTTGACCTTAATCGGGTAAACGCAACGGTATTCACCATGGTAATCGTGATCGCGGATGGCATTGGCAAAAGCCGAGTGAATCTTGCCCACGCGATGGCGGAGGATGTCGGTGAATCGCAGCAGGATCGGCAGGGCAATGTCGCGCTCGCGCAGCTCATCGACCAGTTTTTTCAGATCGATGCTGACCTTCTGATCCTGGGTAGGATGGACAGCAACGTGCCCGTCGCTGTTGATCGAAAAGTAACCATTCCCCCACTGCTGGATGCCGTACACCTTTGCGCTGTCAGCCAGCGTCCACTCCCTGGCGGGCGCGATGGGGTGACCGTTGGAGCCGGTCTTTGCAATTTCGTCGGAATGAGATTCAACCAATGGATCAGCGGTCGTGGTCATCGTGGCTTTCCTGCTCCTGACTGTTGGGAAAAATCAGCTGGCCGTGGCGCGGTTTCAGCTTTGCTCTAATCGTATCAGATGTGCAGGGATATCAACTGTCAGAAAAATAAATTTGCGAGTGCTTTCGGGACCGCCAGATAACCAACCCGCGCCGAATTGCAGAGCGTCAATCGAAGTCGCCTGGCGTCGTCGCGGAGCTTTCCCACTCGGGGTCCCCCCACGACGCTGAGCGACCTGGATCGACGCCCCGGCAGATCGCTGTCATCAGATTTTGGGCTGCTGCTGGCTCAGGCAGTGAATCGCCCCCAGCCCCCAGATCAATTCCACGCAGTCGATGCCGATCACTTTGTGTTTTGGCAGGTGTTGTTGAAGAATGTCGATCGCACGCTTGTCGTTTTTCTTGTGCCGATAGGTAGGCACCAGTAGCGCACCGTTGACGAAATAGAAATTCACATACGTGGCGGGTAGTCGTTGCTTGTCGAATTCCACCACACCCGGCATGGGGATCTCGATTATTTCAAATGGCCGCCCATCCTGATCGCGAAGACCCTCCAACTGCTTTCGCACTCGTTTCAAAACTTTAAAGTTTACATCGTTCGGATCATCTTCGATGCCGATGACGATTTTCGTTGGGCTGATAAACCGTGCCAGATCGTCGATATGACCGTCGGTGTCGTCGCCGTCGATCCCGCCGGTCAGCCAGCAGATGTGTTTCTGGCCGTAATAATCTTTCAGATATTGCTCGATCTGTGTTTTGGTCAGATCGGGGTTGCGGTTTTTGTTCAGCAGGCAATCGGTGGTCGTGAGCACAGTCCCGGCACCGTTCACATCAATCGAGCCTCCCTCCATCACCACCATACCATGGGTGCCCCGCCCATGGTTTTCAATCGTCGAGACGCCGATGGTACGTGGATACAACACCGGCAGCTTCAACTCCTCCCCCACCCGCGTCGGCACCGCATCGTCGTCGTCATACGGCGGATACTTCCCGCCCCATGCGTTAAATCCCCAATCCACGATCGCGATTTTCTTCTTCGCCCGGTTCACCACAAACGCCGGGCCGTGGTCGCGGCACCAGCTTTCATTTGTCCTGATGTGATGGAAGAAAATATTCTTCAGCGGGCAGCCGTGCGCTTTCAACTCCGCACGGACAATCCGCTCGTAGTTTCCATTGGGCACATTGACATGCACCGCTTCGCGCGGGGCAATGGCGGCAAATATCCGCGCCAGATTCTCCGGCACCGTGTGATACTTGTCCGGAAAAGAAATCCCCTCAGGCCGGGGCCAGGAAAACCACGTCCCCGCGTGCGGTTCCCATTCCGCGGGAAAGGTATAGCCAAGCGATGCGGGGGTTTTTGCAAGGACTTTCACGTTTGTCATTGGATGTGTGGGATGTGTGGAATGTGTGGGATTTATGGGATCTCAGTTTTTTCTTACCGCTTCTCAACCGGGAATCGATCCACCGCAAGCACCGATTTGCGGAATGCCATCGCCTCATGCAATGCCCATGACATATCTCCGAAACCCGCCAGGGCCTGGGAAAACTCCCGCCGCAGCACGTAATGGCCCGCCTGATGAAGCGGTGCCAACGCGGCATAGACCATTGCGCGCATCGGACGCGATTGCCAGAGCATGTAGCGCTTCAGGCTGGTGTAATAACGGGCGCGCTCCACATGCAAGCCGGGAAACAACTCGACGGCCTTGGACCGAGGCGGCGGCAGATGCAGGTTGACCAGCTCGCGCCGGTACTCGATCCGATATCCAGCGGCGAGAATCTGCTGGCAGAGATCCATCTCTTCATAACCAAACACAATGTGTTCATCAAACCGCGCATCCCGGAACGCCCCCCGGGGAAACAGGTTGCAGTTGAGTTGGATGGTCTCACAGTCTCCCACCTGCGTCAGCGGTTTTCCAAAATGCCCCCAGAAGGTGGGATTGGTTGGCGGCACCCGGTCGATGCCGTTTTCCATCACATCCCCGGTGAAAATGGTCCGGCCATCGGCACGGGCGGCCAATTCCTGTGCGAGCCGAACAAAGCTGGGCGTCACCTCCGAATCATCATCCAGCAGCGAAACGTACTCACCGAGGGCGGCGGCAATCACGACATTGCGATTGGCACAGATTCCCCGGCGCGGGCCGTGCATGTAGCGGACAAACGAGAATTCGCGGCAGATGGCGGCGTTCTCGCTGCCATCAATGGTGTCGTCCCCGACAATCACCTCGGCGGGGATTGCTTCGCCCTGCAGAATCGAGGTCAGACATCGCCGCAATGCGACCGGTTGGTTTGCGGTGCAAATGCACAGCGTGAGGGCGGGCTTTCGATCGCGCTGCCAGATCTGCGGCGCTGGTGCGAGAACACTTGATGGGACAATGCGCGGCGCGGAATCGCCGGCGATTCGCTTGAGCACCTGCTCGTAGATGCGGACGGTCCGACCCGCTACTTCGCTCCAGTCGTGATGCTGAGCGGCCTGCCAGGCGCGTCGGCGGATCGCCTGCAACGCCGGTCGGTCCACGGCCCAAGCCGAGAGCACTGCTGCGAACGCTTCCGAATCCATCGTGTCGACCAGCCCGCCCGAAGAATTGCAGGCTATTAGCCGTGATGCACTGGCTTCGCGAGCGGCAAGCGGGGCCAGCCCGCACGCCATCGCCTCCGACATTGCCATCGGGTAAGGCTCGGCCAGCCCGCACATCAGCAGCACGTGCTGATGAGTCAGCAGATCCGGCAGATCCGCCGCCCGATATTCGGGCATGACGCGGATCTGGCTTCGGACCTCGACCGGAAAATCCGCCCGAACTTCAACTTCGTCAAACCCCGTACCCAGCAGCGTAAGCGAAAATGCGATGCCCGATGAATGCAGCAGTTTACAGGTCTTGACGATGATGTTCTTCCCCAGGCGATCGTTCCAGATTCCGAGCACCGCAATCTTGAGCGGAACCGATGGATCATCCGCAATCGCCGCCGGCTCGGGGAGATCAATAAACTGCCTGCCGATCCCGCCGCGCAGGCTGGTGACTTGCAGGGGAGATACATTCAGTTCGTCGATGATGTAGTCCCGGTCCTGTTCATCGGCGACCAGTGTGTGGTCGGATCGGACAATCGACTGGCGGACCTCCCACAGCCGGTAACCGCCGTGATAAAACGGATATTTGAAGCTCAGTTTGAGTTTGCCGGCATTCGCGTCGCGGCGCAGGTTCTGATCGTAGGTATGCTCCAGACCGTAGGAACGAGTGATCAGCGCAGGCAGATTTTTCCCGCCCGGCCGGCCGCGAATCGCCCAGGCCCAGGCATCGCCGGCTGACACCTCAAGCACATCAAACTGCGATGCTCTTCGCCGAAGGAAGGACTGCAACCGCCAGGGAAACTTGATCGCCGTGCCAACCGAATCATCCGAATCGTATCCGAAGGCATGCTCGTAACCGAAGTAATCGATCTGGCAACCCAGGTCCGACAAGGCCGAACCCAGCGCGAGCATCGCGCCGGGCGCTCCGCCCCCGGGCGTCAGGGGCGCGTGCAGCGCGAGCAGAATTCTCAGACCCATGGCCCGATGACCTCCGCGCGACGATCGATGCACTGGCTGATCGACGATATCACGCTGCCTCCGGTTGAGAGGCCAGAATCGCTTCGTCGTAGACCGCGCGGACCTTGGCGGCGATCGTGTGCCAGTCGAAATTTTCACGGGCGTAGGCCTGGCATTGGGCAGCACTGGGAAGTTTCAAATCTCCTCGAAATGCCGCGGTGATTGCCGCCGCCAATGCCGCCGGTGTCCAGTCGGGGACGATGAGATCGG
>Ga0116230_10008018_pt1 | contig 10441 bp, 7 predicted proteins | sample S1TSphfallax_3_FD_88678 | JGI IMG/M metagenome (GOLD analysis project Ga0116230, IMG submission 88678) | Host-associated microbial communities from peat moss isolated from Minnesota, USA - S1T2_Fd - Sphagnum fallax MG | ecosystem: Host-associated > Plants > Peat moss > Unclassified | place: USA...
CACCTTTAGGTTAAACTTTGCATAGGTGAGAAAGGAGAAAAAACCGATTATAGATATTCAAAGCTTTACATTTGTGATTAGAACTTCACATTGGTGAGAAAGGAGAAAAAGCCAAAAAAGAGGAAAAAACCTACTCAACTTCTTCAAAACTTTGCATGTATAGGTCAGAACTTCACAAAGGTGAAAGAGGAAAAAAAACCTACTACTTTTAAACCTTTGTGCTTACAAAATGTTAAAGTTCGTCAAACTTTCATGCCTATAGAATGTTGAAGCTTCATAAAGGCAAATGAAAAGAAAGAAATGTGGACTTAATGTTTTTGCGCTTGTAGAATGTTGGAACTCCACAAAGGTGAAAGAAAAGAAAAGAATTGTTGCTATCAAACCTTCGTGCCTACACAATGTCAAAGCTCCACAAAGGTTCATCAAGAAAAAGGTGTTGTCAAAGCTTCACATTAAATAAAAGAAAAAGAAAGGCATAATTTAAACTTCTAAAAGGAGAGAGAGGAGAGGAAGGTTAGAACTTTTGAGGGAGGAGAAAAAGGCATCATTGAAGTTTTTCACAAGAAAGAAAGGAAAGGTAAGAATATGTGCATCGAAAGAAGCCACATGTGGCAACCTATGAGTAGCAACTTGGCAACAATTTGACACCAAACTCTGTTGGAGCCAAGTTGAGGTGCAAAATCTAGTTTTGTGGCATGTTAAAGTGTAGTGTAATTTTTTCATGTTGTGTTGGGCATTACGAATTAGATTTTGGGCAAACATGGTTTACTAGCCTCATGTTCGGTGTATTTTACATAAAACTTTAATAAGAAAATTCCTTGTTGGTAACCTATTAATAAACAATACTTTTGATTGTGTCCAATTTACCAAAATTGGCATTTATATTAAAAAAAAGACCATATATATTTCTTTTGATTCTTGTAACAACCAAGCCATGAATAATAATACCATTGCCATTCATAATGCAAAACCATTTGGAACAATTCCATATACTTATATTTTCCTTCTACAACTGCTTAGGAAGACCACAAACATTGGCCTTGTACAAGGATCCCATCAATGCTTGGAACTTGGAATTACATTCACCACTTTACAATAACAAATTTTTTTTTCCTTAAACATTAAATCAACCCCACCTTAATGACAAGGTCTATAGGGCACATAATAAGATGATATTACTAATGCATCTTAGTTTGTAATTCAATGTTATCCCTTTGAGCATAACCGTCCACACCTATTATGTGGTTGTTTACTAACATCATCCAAAATAATGTGCAAGCTATTTCCTCATCCATAAGCATGAAATCATGGAGAGGGTAGAATAAAAACTAGTTAAATGCCACCACATGGGCCAACCAATGTGATGGGCAATCAAAGCTAGTCACATCTTTTTATTAATAATTCCAAAACTATTTTCATTGTCCACCATAATCAACAAACAATACATATTGATCATAGGTTTAAATTCATCGCTTATAATAGAGAACAAAAGAAAAACATTATAGCAACAATTGCAAATGTTGTTATGAAATTAACATTCAAACCATGTAAGTATCAAGAGTTTTATTAACTATGACCTTAACAACCAACATCTCACAAACTTGATGAAGCAAAATGTTATGGGTAAGGAAACAATATATTCTACATCCTCCTCACAACTCAAAGTTTGTTAAGAACAACTACATGTCATCAAAATTGAACACAAAAAACTATTAATCACCCAAAGCCCATCTCAACTTTACTACAAGTTTGAAAGCTCCATCTAATACATTAATTTTGTTCTATGTCACCAACATTAAAAATTGAAAACAAAAATAAAAATGCTCATATGATATTATAGCATATTCATCATGCATTTTCTTCTTCTTTTTGGGAATGCTACTACCTATCACACAAATTTTTATTAAAAAAAGTAAAATTGATGTAAACATAGTTTTGTATTTTGAAGTAAATTTGATATAAGTAATGATACTTGTTAATCTAGCTAAAGATAGATTTAGGAAATTCATATGGTAAATGACATATCTAAATTATTGACACCAATATATTGTTATAGAAAGGACAAAGTTGAATAATTTTAACTTGTAAATCACATTTAATTATCTTAGTATGGAATAGTGATCCCAAAAGAATTGAAATATGTGATGATAATTGAATATCCTCTTTATCACCATTTGAATATTAAATGATTTTCAATTGTAGCAACAACGTTAAAAGACTAAAATTGCCAACAAAAATAAACTAATTTATGTCCAAAGGACATTAAAGTACAAATTGAAATTCCATATAATTCCCTTCACATATGTTAGTACATATAGAATACAACTAAAATTATTCATGCCATGAAACAATTAGTCCAAGAATTGCACATTATATTAACCCTTGTTCAAACTACATACACAAAATTTGATGAAATGTGGCTAGTTTGGTAAGTGTTTAATAATTGACCATTAAAGAACATTTTTTATTTGGTGGGAAGATGATTGTAAATTAAAGTAAATGGTGCATAACATATGAACATGATTTGTGAGATCCTATTCATGTAAGGATCAATGTACAAGACATCATATGATAGTGATTACTAGGTACAAATCAAAACAATCCTCAATCATAATGATGTAGAATAGCCAAAAAAACATGTGTGTACCCTTTTAAAACCCAAGTGAAGGAAGGTGTCGCAAAGCGAGGGAAGGTGTCGTAACCCTAACCTTGGGCTCGCGACCAAGGCAAAGGTTTGTAAGGTTGTGGGCCAAGAAGGAAGCCGGGAGTCACACAACATACTCCCGAGAATGTGAGAAGGTGTGAGGGAATGAACCTTCACACCCCCAAGGGGTTCCACTTTGGGAGTTGGAGTCCCAGTGGACTCCCAAATTTTCAGAGGACAATTGCAAGGGTCAAACCTCAATGGCTTGAGGCGTTCCTTATATCATTGAAAAGCTTTTGGAACTTAAATGTTTAAAATGGGCTCATATCGCTCATTTGGACATCTAAAACAAAAGTTATGGTAAAAAGAAGGGTTGAAAGTCAAATTGGCAATTTGACTTCCGACCATTAAAAGTTGAGAATTGACCCGATTTTCGTGCGTGCAGATGGCGTGCGACATATCGTTGCAAAGCTCTCGACAAGGGTTACAACTTTACTTTAGACCTCATCTCAATCAGAGGTCTGCACGCAAAGTTATGGCGCCCCAAAGTTGCGGGAGTCCCAACCTTGGCAATTTTGAGACTCCCATTTGGGAGTCCCGATACAAAAAACCATTTGAATGTGGGCCCTGTGGGGAGGTGCAAAATATACTATAAGGGGGAAGGTGGTGGCTTACCCCAAGTCCGGGCCGTGGTGAGTCTTGTGAGTCCAAATAGCCCGTGGTTCATCCTAGCACCAAAGGTGTTCCAACTATGCACTAACCATTTTGTATTAGTTAAGTTCGTGTGAGTAAGTAAAGCTTGTCAATTCTTCCTAGTCCCATCTCGGAGCTCCAGCACGCCCCTCTACCCCTCCAAAGTGCTGCAAGCCGAGGAACATGCCCCGATTCCTTGCTCTTTCGTTGTTTTATATTTGGGACTCACATTTGAATCCTTCAAGGAGTTGGGAGTGCGTTAGAAGGGATGATTCAATGAAAGAGATTATGGAACACTTCACAAATGATTTCCTTGTTAAGAATTTGCTTATGAAGCAAGTTATTAGAATTTAATTATTGGTATCCAAGTGAAAAATATGTAAAACTTGCAAAACAATCCTCGATCATAATGATGTAGAATACCCAAAAAAAACATCTGTGTACCTTTTTAAAACCCAAGCGAGGGAAGGGATGATTTGATGAAAGAGATTATGGAACATTTTACAAATGATTTCCTTGTTAAGAATTTGTTTATGAAACAAATTATTAGAATTTAACTATTGGTATTCAAGTGAAAAATATGTAAAACTTGCAAAACAATCTTGGATTAGATTTGTTTTATGGTCGGAACCTAGTTTAGTGTGAATGAGGTTTCGTCCATTTTGTGAGTTTAAGGGGTTTATCCCTATTTTATGTGTTTGGAGTCCAATCCTTGGTATTAATCTAGGGTGTTCTTTTGCTTTCATCGTACTTGGGCTTGGATTCTTGCAAGTTTAGTAGATGAGTTTGATTTTGTAATATCAAAGATCAAGTCTAGTTCATTGATCTAGCTCATTGTGCTTGGGCTTCCTCTAAGTTTTGCAAGTGAGTTTGATTCTATAATACAACTTGCAAATTGGTGATCAACGATAATTGTATTGAAAAGCACATGCACAAGAATGGGTTGAAGTTCAAAGTTACAATGTTTAAAATTGGTATCAAAGGTGCAACCAATGTTGTAGGCTCAAAAAACATCACAACTAATTGCCAAGATTGATTCTATCCAAAATGCATGTACATAAATGAATAAAAAGTGCACAAGTCAATGTGTAAAACATATAACCAAAGCAATTGAAGTGTTCCCTTCAACAAAATGGACTGCCATTGGATGAGAATCAAGCGTAACTGAGCAAGTCTATGCATGAACAAGAAGCCAAGGAAATGAAGAAGTCCTTCCAATGAGCACCCAAGTGAAATCAATAAGTCCATGCACAAATCAATTTGACTGAAATGAACTTAGTCCTTTGGATCAAGAGCAGCAAGTGAAGTGATCCAGGTGCAAACAAGATGCTTTGAAAACAACACCATTTATAGTACACAAAAAAACTATGACAAACAATAGTAGTCGTATGATGAATTTCTGAAGCTACATAGAGCAGTATGAATGACCTGAACACTTAGTCACCAGACTTGAGAGTCAGGATGCTAGAATCGCACATCAACAGCTACGGGAAATATGATAACCCACAATCATGTCCACAGGATCAACTTGCTACAAGCATGTTCTTTATTCTACACCTCAGTCCACCAGCCATAATCAGGTATGTAGGAACTCTTATACAATGCCCCAACACATTAAAGGATGTAGTGCTCTGGTTGGGTCTGCAACCCACTAGGAATTTCCAGAACCTTTCTTTAACATTACACTTGTAGCATTTTGATGACCCATTGCATCGGGTTGGAGTTTGGTAAGGTGGATTGATAAAATGCTGATAATACCGTCCTGAGACCAGGAAAAAGGATCTCTACTACACAAACCAAAAAGATGAAACAGCAGTTGCAGCTCATAAAAGCAGCCCACAGAACAATAGAACTACTACACATTGAATTGGATCTAAAATTGCAACTTATGTCCTGAGACCACAAACTTCAAGCACTGAATTGTACATACATAACGAATGAGGTAGTGCTGTGACTGGAGATAGCAAGTGGATCTGTGGCAGCTGATGATCCACTGGCAACGGGATCAGTTATCAACAGTAAGTGTGAATGTACACTGTATTCTCACATAACCTAGAAACAGCTTATTGCTTACAAGTTTTGAAGAGATTTTGCCCCCTGTGAATTCAGGTGAATTGATTTTGGGTTGCCAGCTAATAACATTATTATCATGGTCGCATCCCAAATCCTCCAGATTATGGCCCTGTTGAATGGTTATATCTGGAGCTGGCTCCTTGAGGTGGTCTGGGTACTGGCCCTCCTCCCTGCACAATCAGAAAAAAAAATCAATGTTACCTTACATGCTACTTCCATTTCTGCAAAAACCTCCACTTTGTAGAAGCTCTTTAGGAAGCTCCTGTTTGTGAGGGACCTTTGATAATTTTTTTTGTAAGATAGCACTTGACTAATTGAAAAATCAACAACCTCCTGGATCACTGTCCAGCAATAAAGGAGTGTGAAGGAACAAAAAATCTGTTCACAATCCTTCAGTTTAATCCTTCCAACTCTGTACAATACCTGCATCAGATTCATCTTCCCTTCACTTGGCTGATTGGCATCAACAGAAAAACATACACATAATAAAAAACTGGGAAACTGACCTGATGAGGACTTGATGTTTCTGTATGGAACATGGGTGAGAACTTTGGAGACTTTGGATTACTGGTTGATGATGTATTCACACCACGATTATTTCCAGTTGTTTGTGCTGCACTGTTCTTTGGAGCAAATGGCTCCTGCTGGTATCAGAACCCACATAAGATCCACATAGTTAGCAACACAGCCAAGCTGCTGAACCTGCCAGGAGTTAGTGTCATGCCTACCAAATAAAAGACACAGTTTAGGAGTGCACTTAGTCATTCAGTTACAGATATTTGCATGCAAATCAAGTTCAAAAACAAGTGTGTTGAATTCAGAGGTCAGCTAGATCTACTAACCTGGAAAATACTACCAAGTTTCTTGAGTGCTTTTGCTCGCAGTCGTAGCACTCCTTTAGGAACATTTGGATCATGCAATACCTGTGAGAAAAAACCATATTAGAAACAACCCAATGACTCATAACATGTTGATATGAGCACCTTTCTGATTTCAGTGCTGCAGGAATTTCAAATGCCAGAGACTAGAAACACAATTTAGAGCAAGAAATCAACATCGGAAAACACTACACACCGCTTGGCAGACATGGGAGATGGTGAGCTCAATATCAGCTACATTGAGCTTCCACAAAGAATCCAGCATCATTTGCTGCTTCGATTCCAGAAAGTTTCCAACATTAGCTTCTCCCATCTGCCCACTCTGCATCTGGTGCTTGATCTCTTCCTGCATTTGCATCAACTGTATTGCACCTGGCCAAACAATAATATTCATGAGATTTGAGTCCCTCTATAATACTTAATTTTGCTGTTTTGTCAAGGCCCTACTACAAAGGCCAATCTTAAAACTATAATTGCTCATAAGATGGACCTGGATAGTATTACAGTACCTGTAGCAGCAGTGATCTGGGATTTGATAAAATGGCCTTTGTCACGCATCCATTCAGTCACGAAAGGTACCCCGAGAAAGAGCATCTTTTTGCCAAGCTCCTTCGCTGCCTGTCTTTGATAGATGTACCCTATTGTCTGTAGCATTGCTTGCCCAAAAGCTGTGCCAACCCACATAACCAAATGAAGAGACATTCCCATACAACAATGCCTGTACTGTACAGTAAGGGAAAAATAGACAATGTGCTTTGCAGATCTGTTTTTCCTGTCTGCAAATTGGATTGAGAGAGCAGGACAATCAGATGTCTTAGGGTAGTAGAGAGGAAAGTAGTACCAGCCTCTTTAAGTCGATTGCGTTCTTCTGTGGCCCACTTTTCAAACTCTTGCTTTTCACCCCGAACGTATGGTTCTATGTGCTCCAGTAGACGAGCCTTGAGTGTTGCTTCCCTCTTGGATTGTATCTCCTGTTCACATCCACCCCACCAACATCAGAGGACTATTGTTAGAGCAACTCCACCAGTGCAATGTACAGCAAATTTTGGATGAAGAAAAGTCAAAACATGCCAGTTTGGCTCAGCAAAATGGTTTTGGCCCAGCATTTTTGCCCAGGATGCTAAGGTTGGCAAAAGACACAGCAGAGCCTAGCACCTACTGCTGATTGGCTAGATGGTTCAATTGGTCCATGTGGGTTGCTGTTATTAATCTCCAACCTTTTGCAGTCAAAGTTTTAGTTTTATGAGTGAAGTTGGGTAAAAGTAAATAACTAATCTTGGATGTGAGAAATACTGATGCAGGGGCACATCATGAATGCAGGTGGAGCTGCTCTTATTGCATGCACAGGCATTTAGTACTATACTCTACCCCACCTTCCTAAACCACAACCATGTGATTCACAAACCTGCATTTTGATGCAAGCTAAACTTTCTGCTACAAACTCAATACACAAGCCAAGTTATCAGTTGCAGGTGGGGAAAGTCTGAACCTTGAACTTCCCTTGCATTTGTGTCAAGTCAATCGGCTGGCCTTCTGCTCCAGTATCCATTCCTGCCATGGATGCCATTGCAAGCTGCCACATCCACAGCAGAACTTTACAGTTTATTACCTTTAAGGATGTATGTGTTAAGTCTTAATCCCCCTCCTCTATATGAAAGAAAACTATCTCAGCCTCTGTAAGAAACTACAAAGCGTCTAAACCTTGAATCAGACAGAGACTATGCAAAGAAAACTGAAACAAACACATACCTGGCCAACATAATCTTGAAATGCATCACTACCAAATACCATGCCAAAGACAGCAGCTGGATCTACCATTGCATCCCTGCACAAATGCACACACCCATACATCAATAACCCTTTATTGCTTTCAACATCCCTCCCACAATACTGATAAAACGCCCTTTTCTTCTGAAGCACTTTATGCAGTGTATGTTTGTTGCAGCTGTTGTGTCTTGTTGACACTGTGAAGTACACCTAGCTACAAAATGCAACTTCTCTGAGATCTAAAAGCTTTTCTTTTGAGCATTTCAAGTCTCTCACTAATTCTGAGCTCTCATCTTCTTAACCTAATTGCTGTCTATCATCAGAACTTGACTGACTCTCTTCACAATTGTGCAAAAACCTACCCAACAAAAAACAAAACACTCATTTCTGCTCCCAAGAAATATATTTTCAGACTGAAAGAAAGCTCAGAAAATAGCAGAAGTAAGGAAGGAAGGAGAGAGGAGGAGGAGAAAAAACACACTGGGATACACCCTGTTTCCCAAGCCTGTCATAGGCATCTCTTTGCTGTGGGTCACTGAGAACCTGGTATGCTTCTCCCAGCACCTGCAACCCCTCTCTCTAAGCATCCATCAGAACCTGCAAAACCTAATTTGCTCTCCTTTGCTCCTGGTGGGTTGTTTTGTTAAGATTCTGAGAATTGGATGGCAAAAAGCATAGATACTCATGAGATCATGATTCCCAAGACAACCCAAAAAACTGACCTGAAAATTGTGTGCTGCTTGTGGGTCTCCTGGATTTTTGTCCGGGTGAACTATCCTTGCCTGTTTAGTTTCATTTCCAAACATCACATGATGTCCAAAGTGAGATTCTTTGCTCAAGAAGAGCATGTGTTCTACAAATCCTCTTTGTTGTTTCTGCAACCCTTTTGCGCTTTGGAGTTAAAGTGCGTGTACCCAATTTTGTTTTCTTCTTCTTCTTCTTCTCCTTCTTGGTTTTCTTTTTCTATGAAGAGGTTTCATGGCAGTGCATACAGAGAAGACTTCGTTTCCAGAATGCTACAAGCCTTGTAGGACAGTATGGATGACATGATAATAGTACTATCGCAGTGAAGACGAAGAATATCCGTAAGAGACCCAAAACTAACGGAGCAAGCAATTGAAGAAGCATCCATTTTCCTTAAGGATTTGAGAAACATACCTTCACATAGTAAGCTTTCTTAATCTCAGCAGCTGTAGCAGTTGGCGCTACACCCAAGACTTCATAGTACTCCTGATCCTTCACCATCTTCTTGTTCTTGTTCTCTCCTCCTCCTCCTCTTCTCAAACACCAAAGAAGAGCTGCAAAGAATTCTTCACAAAAAAGCTTATTTTCTCTCTAGATCTAGCTCCTCAATTCTGCTACAAAATATTTCGATCCACGAGCTTCTCTCTTCTCTCGTCCCTCTTCCCTCCCTCTCTCGCCCACTTTCCTCGAAAAACTCGAAACTGGACCGATCGAAAGCCACGTGTTGCCGCCCAAATCGGAGCTTCAAATGCACCAGAGAAATGGGATTCGGGATCCAAACGCTCAAATTTCGCGTGAAAATACTTTGGAAGATAATCTATTGATCATAACTGGAATCGTCTGATCTCGTTACCTGATCACAAAGTTCCCATTCTTCAAACACACAGAGGTATGGCACACAGCCCCCTCTCCTTCCCCACCCTACGCCTCCGCAGCCAGCACCTGGGGAGCCCTGTCTCCGTACGACAGACACGTGCTACTCGCTGAAACTAGCACGTGGCACAAGCAAGAGGTGGAATTTTAAATAATAAATAATATCAAGAATTTAAGAATTTAATTTTTTTTATTAAAAAAAAACAAACAGGGCATATATCAGTGTTTTTTTTTAATAAAAAAATTCCTCAAGTAGATGCACTGGCTAGGATCCTCAGCATGAATTAGCAATAAATGGCGAAATTAGCAATAAATGGCGACTGTCCTGGTGGACTAGTAGATCTTTTTTGGAATCCTGCCTAGTTCTGGCGACCTACAGGAACACACTGTCTAAATCTGGCGATTTCTAATTTTGTTTTTGGTCAAGATATGGCGATTTTATTTTTTTAAAAAAGCATGTAGGTTATTTAATTTTTATCAAAATTATTATAATACTTTAGTTAGGGTTTTTTTTCCAGTGTTGGGCGGTCCTCACCCGCTGCTGGCTTGAAAACCGGCACCGGGGTTCAGTCCGGTTCTCAGGTAGAACCGGTCAGTGAGAACAGACGATGAGAACCGGACTGAAGGCTCTCAATTGGAGGTGAGAACCGCTCAGGTTCTCACCTGGCATTTCAATCTGAGAACCGGACCGGTTCTCACATTGTGAGAAGGGTCCGGTTCTCATGGTAAATTGTTTTAAACTCAGTTTAAAAGCATCAAAGTTTTAAAA
>Ga0116230_10008019_pt1 | contig 10441 bp, 9 predicted proteins | sample S1TSphfallax_3_FD_88678 | JGI IMG/M metagenome (GOLD analysis project Ga0116230, IMG submission 88678) | Host-associated microbial communities from peat moss isolated from Minnesota, USA - S1T2_Fd - Sphagnum fallax MG | ecosystem: Host-associated > Plants > Peat moss > Unclassified | place: USA...
ACGGGACCGAATGTCTTGACGATCGCGCGCGCGCCGAATCGATTCACGCCGGCGCTCGCTCGTAACCGGGATCGGGTACGCCCGCCATTGCCGCGCGAATCTCGGCGCTCGGCGGCCCGCTCGTTCCCCACAGATCCATGAACTGCGGCGCGCGCACCCAGACCTGGGGCTCCCAGGTCGCCTCGTCGTCGATCCGGTCGCCGTCGGCGATCGCTTCGACCACGTAGCCCGAGGGCTCGATGAAGTAGTTGAACACCTGGTGCCCGGGGCCGTGGCGTCCGGTGCCCCACATCAGCGGCGTGCCGGCCGCGCGCACGCGGCCCTGCGCGCGCATCAATTCGTCGATCGATCCGAGCGTCCACGAGGTGTGGTTGTACGATGCGTGGGGCGCCGCGTTGAACGCGATCACGTGATGCTCCGCGTTGCAGCGCAAGAACGACATCACGTGTTCGCTCCAGTCGGAGACGCGCAGGCCGAGCACCTCGGTATAGAACGCGGTGGCGCGGTCGATGTCGGGCGTGTTGACGACGATGTGCGCGAGCTGCGCCGGCGTCGCCGGCGCGCGCACCACATCGCCGCCGGCGACGCCGGCCGAGAGTTCGACGCAGCGGCGATCGGGATCGAGGAAGGCGAAGCCGTAGCCGCCGCCCGGCGTCGCGAGCGCGCGCGGCGTCATCACGATCTCGGCACCGGCCGCCGCGATCTCGCGCGCCGCCGCGTCGACGTCGGCGGCCGACGCGAGGCCGAAGGCGATGCGTTCGATGCGTCGCTGCGGCCCGTCGAGCAACGCGAGCTGAAACGCTTCGGCTGACTGCGTTGCGAGGTACGTCGCGCGGTCGTCCGCGACGACGTCGCGCAGGCCCCAGGCATCGCGGAAGAAGGCGTGCGAGGCGGTGCGATCGGGCGTGACGATCGCCACGTGACGCAGGTGCGTGAGGTTCATGCGGGTCCCATCGTAGCGGAGGGTTCGAGCCGGCGTCCGTAGGCGAGCGAGAGTTCGGCGGCCGCGTCCCGCACCGCCGGCACGACGTCCCGTTCGAGTGCGTCGTCGTGCAGCGCGTTGGCCGGCGCCGTGACGTTGATCGCTGCGACCGCTTCGCCCGCGCCGTCGACGATCGGCGCTGCGACGGAACGGATGCCGGCCTCGAACTCGGCGTTGGAGATCGCGTAGCCGCGCGAGCGGATCAGGGCGAGCTCGTCCATGAACGCCGTCACGTCGGCCAGCGTGGTCGTCGTGTAGCGCTCGAGATCGTTGTGCTCGAGCCAGTGGCGCACGGCGGCATCCGAATGCGCCGCGAGCAACGTCTTGCCCATCGCCGTCGCGTGCGCGGGCAAACGCGAGCCGATGTGGATCGTGCTGCCGAGGATCGCGCGCGATGCGGCACGCGCGATGTAGACGACCTGATTGCCGTCGAGGATGCCGACGTGCGCCGAGCCGTTGGTGCGGTCGCGCAACCGTTCCAGATACGGCTGTGCGAGTTCGGGCAACGGCAAGTTCGCGAGTGCGGAGAAGCCGATTTCGAGCGACTTCGTCGTGAGCCGATAGCGTTTCGTGACCGGGTCGCGATGAAGGTAGCCGATCGCCTCGAGCGTGTGCAGAAAGCGGAACGGCTCGGTGCGGCGCCAGCCCAGCATGCGCGCGACCTCGCCGAGCGAGAGCGTCTGGTGATCGCGGTCGAAGCAGCGCAGCACGTCGAGGCCGCGCATCAAGCCGCCGACCAGATAGCGTTCGTCGCCGGCGTCGGTCATCAGGCCCCGACCCAGAGCGCGTCGGAGAAACGGCGTAGCATCGCGAGCGCGCTGAGCGGTGCGAGCATCGACGTTTTCGGATTGGCCGGACTCGGCGCGTTGTCGAGTCGCACGCGGAACGTTCCGAAGTCGCCCTGCGCTTCGATCTCCTGCACGTTGGCGGAGCCGTGCGGATCCGCGACGACCTCCACGCGCACGTCGGCGCCGCGACCGGCCAGCGCGAGCACGGCGGCAACGTTGACGTTGCTCGGGAAGCCGCGCACGGCGTCGGCGACGCTACCGGAAAACACGCTCGTCGGCTCGGTGAGCGCGTCGAGGTCGATGCCGCTCGCCACGATGTGCGGCGCACCGGCGAGGCCACGCGGCGGTTTCGTCGTGCGCAACGTCAGCGTGCGCAGGCCGCCGAGCGCACCGGCGCGCACGCCGTCGACGCCGGCGATCGCACCCGAGGGCACGAGGATGCGCCGCCGGTGCGCGCGGGCGCGGGCGAGCAGGTCGCTGCGAAACCCCGCATCGATCAGCGCGCCGGCACTGAGGATCATCACGTCGGCGCCCGCTTCGAGCCAGCCGGCGGCGTAGGCGCGCACCGCATCGCCGCCCGCCGCTTCGACCACCAGCGGCGCGTGCGCGGGCAGGTCGTCGAAGGGCGCGAGGATCGCGGAGTGTCGGCGCGCGGCCGACGCTGCTCGCGCGCTTCCGCCGGCGCGCTCGCCGATCGCGCACACGCGCGCGATGCCGGCCTCGCCGCGGGCGATGCCGTCGATCAGCACGCCGGCGATCGCGCCGGCACCCGCGATGGCCACCCGCGTGATGCGTTCGGGCGCTTCGACGCCGTCGACGAACGCCGAAATGGCGGCGGCCACCGCCGCGGGACGTTCGACGTGCGGAGCGTGACCGGCACCCGCGATCGTCGCGTACCGCGCGTCGGGCAACGCGTCGGCGATCGCCTCCGCGAGCGGCACGCCGACGACCGCATCCGCGGCGCCGCACAGCACGAGCGCGGGAACGCGAATCTCGCCGAGCCACGGCCGCGCATCGGTCGACGCGACGATCGCCGCGACGGCGCGATAGCCGGCCGGGCGCGCGCGGCGCATGTTGGCGGCGATCTCCGCGACGACGTCGGCCGGCGCACCCGGCGCGGCGATCGCGCGGGCGCGATCCTCGGACCCGGCGGCGATGCCGTCGGCGAACGTGGTGCGCCCGGCGAGCCAGCGCTCGCGCTCGGCGGGCGGCAAGGCGCCGCGGCCGAGGGTCGCGTCGGCGAGGACGAGCGAACGGACGCGCTCCGGCGCCCGGCGCGCCAGCGCCAAGGCAACGAGCGCGCCGAACGACACGCCGACGACGTGCGCGCGGCCGCCCTCGCGGTCGATCAGGGCGCCGACGCGGTCGGCGAGCGCCTCCAGCGTGAGGCCGGCGGCGTCGGCGGAATCGCCGTAGCCCGGGAAGTCCGGCGCGATCAGGCGATGCCCCGGCACGAGCGGCATCAGCCGGCGCCACGATGTGGCCGACGAGCCGATGCCGTGCAGCAAAACGATCGCAGATCCGTCACCGCTGCACACGGTGGCGAGATCCGCGAGCGCCGGGTCCGTCAGCATCGCGCGGTCAGACTCACGTTGTCTCCTATACGAAACAGGTTTTCAACTGCGAATATCGGTGTTATACTCCGACCCAATCCGCGCCGTCAAGGGAGCTGTTGGATGATCGACCCCACCGATTCGCCGGCCATCGCCATCGGGCGTTACCTCGACAAACGCTGGGACTGGGATGCGTTTCCGTCCAACAGCGGCTTCGCCGAGCTCGAACGCGCGCAGATGCGGTACATCGGTTCCGGCGGCTCGCCGAAGACGGGCGATCGCTCCACGCTCCCGCCGGGCGCGTTCACCTGCAGCCTGATCTTCCAGGAGCCGGGTCGCAAGGCGTCCGTGCACCACCATCAGATCGAAGAGCTGTTCTTCGTTCACCGCGGAACGCTGACGATGACGTGGCAATTCGGCGACGAGACCGTCGATTTCGTCGTCGGCCCGGGCGACGCGGTGCTCAACCCGCCGACGCGCCCGCACGGCTTCCGCAACGACGGCGATGAGGAGTGCGTGCTGCAGATCATGGTCGCGACGGCCGCGCCGATGCTGCCGACCTACACCGACCACCCGCGCGAACATCCGGTCAGCCCCTTGCGCCCGGCCGCTCCCGATCGCGTGGCCGCGTATCTGCGTGAGGTCGAGCCGTATCTGTGCCGTGCCGCCGACGCCGTGCCGCAGACGTTCGCGGTCGACGGCGGCACGTTCACCGCGAGGCCCTACGTGATGGCGTCCGGCGCCGGCGGCCGCGTGGAACCGACGCACTTCACCTTTGCCGTCGACGCGCTCACGCGCGATGCGCAAACGCCCGCCTACGTGCTCGATGTGGAAGAAGCGATCATGGTGATCGACGGCGCGCTCGACGTGGAATCGATCGACCCGGCCGGCGCGGTGACCACGCAACGCATCGGTGCGCGCGACCTCGCGCTCGTGCCGCCCGGCGTCCGCCGCCGCATCGTCAACCGCGATGCCGCGACGGTTCGGTTCGCGACGATCACGGGCGCCGTCGACGCGCGTCCGTGCGCGTGGGAATCGGCGCGCGCTGTTTCGCACGCGTAACGCTATACGTTCGGCTAACGCCGGCGCGATTTGATGCGTCGGGCGCGTGCAGGGGCTCGCGGGATCGGTCCGCCATTGGTCGGCATGCCTCCAATGACGCGCCGCGATCTCTTCGCCGGCACCGCTGCCTCGACGCTCGCCCTCGGTCTCGGAGCGCGTCCGGCGTTCGCCGACGCACCGCTCAAGCCGATCTTGCTCGCCGAGCCCGCGCATCTGTTCCCCTACGTTCCGGTCTACATGGCGATCGACGCGGGCATCTTCGCGAAGCACGGCCTCGCGGTGTCGACGACGATGATCGGCGGCGGCGCGCACGTGCAGGCGCTGATCGCGGGACAGGTGTGGGGCAACATCGGCGGCGCCGAGTCCGACGCGATGTCGGACAACGGCAACATCGCCGATCCGCTGATCACGGTCTGCAATTTGATCAATCGCGCGCTGGTGTATTTCGTCGCGAAGAAGGGCACGGCGCCGAAGTCGATGGCGCCGGCCGACATCAAGGCGTTCTTCAAGGGCAAGAAGTGTGCGCTGAGCCGCTACGGCGGCACGCCCGACGTGCTCGCGCGCACCTACATGCAGCAGAACGGCATCGACCTGAAAAACGACGTCACGATCGTGAACAACGCGCTGATCGCCGCGGCGCCTGACCTCGTGCGCAGCGGCGCCGCCGACATCGCGATCGCGACCGAACCGCAAGTGTCGTACGGCGTCCTCAACGGCATCTGGGACGAACCGTTCTTCTCGTTCCCCTCGCTCGGCGAGTACTCGTTCACCGTGCTGAGCACGAAGCAGTCGACGATCGCGAAGGATCCGGCGACGGTGCAGGCGTTCGTCACCGCGATGGTCGAGGCGCTCCACGTGACCTGGACGAACCGGGCCGTCGTCGAGGCCGCGATCAAGAAAGATTTTCCGAACATCGCCGATCCGGTGGCGAAGATGGCGCTCGAGCGCTGCTACAAGGATCAGCTCTTCAGCCGCGACGGCGTCATGTCGTCGCCGGCCTACGACAAGGACATGGCGTCGGTGTACTCCTCGGGCGAAATGACGCGTCACGTGGCGTATAGCGAGGTCGCCGACATGTCGTTCGTCCTGAAAGCGCACAAGGGCAAGTAGCGGCGCCGTCATGGACGGACGTGTGGTCGTCGTCGGAGCCGGGCCCGTGGGATGTACTGCGGCGCTCGCGCTCGCGCTTCGCGGCATCCCGGTGCTCCTGATCGACCGCGAAGCGGAACTGCCCGACGATCTGCGCGCGTCGACCGTGCACCCCTCGTCGCTCGATTTGCTCGACACGATCGGCGTCACCGAGCGCATCATCCCGATCGGGCTCGACGCGCCGGTCTACCAGTATCGCGATCGCCTCAGCGGCGACTACGTCAACTTCGATCTCGGCGTGCTGCGCGACGACACGCGTTTCCCGATGCGCCTGCAGTGCGAGCAGTTCAAGATCACGCGCGTGATCGTCGCGATGCTGGCCGATCTGCCGAACGCCGAGGTGCGTCTCGGCGTCGAGGTGACCGACGTCGTCGCGGGCGCGAGCGGCGTCACGCTGACCGTGCGCGATCGCGCCGGCCGCATCGACCTCGTACACGGCGCGTTCGCGGTCGCGTGCGACGGCGCGTCGAGCACCGTGCGCAAGCGGCTCGGCATCGAGTTCGAGGGCTTCACGTATCCCGAGAAGTTTCTCTCGATCGGCTCGCCGCTCGACTACACGCGCTATCTGCCCGGGCTCGCCAACGTGAGCTACATCTCCGATCCGGTGGAGTGGTGCGCGCTGGTGCGCGTGGTCGGATCGTGGCGCATCGTCTTCCCGATCGACTCGAGCGCCGCCGACGACGAATTGCTCGCCGAAGCGAACGTCGACCGCCTGATGAAAACGTTCGTCCCGATCGACGAGCCCTACGAGATCTTCCATCGCTCGATCTATCGCGTGCACCAGCGCGTCGCGGAGACGTTCCATCACGGCCGCGTGTTCCTCGCGGGCGATGCGGCGCACCTCAACAATCCGCTCGGCGGCATGGGCATGAACAGCGGCATCCACGATGCGTTCAACGCGGTCGAGAAGATCGCGCGCGTGCTGGTCGGCGGCGAGGACCCCGAGCCGCTCATGGCGCTCTACACGCGCCAGCGACGCATGGTCGCGGTCGAGTACGTGCAAGCCTCGAGCATGCGCAACAAGAAGTTGCTCGAAGAACGTGATCCGGCGGTGCGCCGCGAGCGCTTCGCCGAGCTGCGCGCGATCGCCGAGGATCCCGTCCGGGCGCGCGACTACCTGCGGCGTTCGACGCTCTACGAATCGCTCGAACGGGCGAACGCCGTTGCTTGAGAGAGGGACCGACCGTGGCGCTTGAGATGAAGAAGAAGACCGTCGACTCGCTGGGACACCGGATGAAGTTCGGCGTGGTCGCGCCGTCGACCAACACCTCGGTGCAGCCGGAGTTCGACGACATGCGACCGCGCGGCGTGACCAATCACTTCAGCCGCATCGACATCCCGAACGATCCGGTGAAGTCCGACGCCGACTTCGATCAGCTGATGGTCAACATCCGCAGCTCGCTCGAGGAAGCGGTTCGCGTCGTGATGTCGTGCGAACCCGACCACATCGTGATGGGCATGTCGTCGGAGACGTTCTGGGACGGACTCGACGGCTCGAAGAAGCTCCAGGAGCGAATGGAGAAGATCAGCGGCCTCGGCGTGAGCATGGGCTCCGACGCCACGCAGGCGGCGCTGAAGAACTACGGCGACATCAAGCGCTTGGGCATCATCACGCCCTACATGCCGATCGGCGACAACATGGTGCGCCGCTTCTTCACCGACTGCGGCTTCGAGGTCGTGCATCTGGTCGGACTCAAGTGCGATAGCCCCGTCAACATCGCGCACGTGACCGAGAAAGAACTGCGCGACGCCTTTCTCGAGGTGAACGATCCGAGCGTCGAGGCGCTCGTGCAGGTCGGCACCAACCTCGCCTGCGCGCGCGTGGCCGCAATGGCCGAGTTCTGGCTCGACAAACCCGTCCTCGCGATCAACACGGCCACCTACTGGTGGGCGCTGCGTTCGAACGGCATCATGGACAAAATCGACGGCTTCGGCTCGCTGCTGCTCGACTACTGATCAGACGTTCGCCGGATCGAGCCGATAGCGCACGGCGGTCGCATCGTAGTCCTCGGCCCCGGCGATGCGTTTGACGTCGGCGAACGGGGCGATCGGGATGCCGGCGGGATCGCCCGCCGCGAGCGCCGTCATCGCGCGCTGCATCGCTTCGACCGCCCCGAAGAGCGGCTGGTGATAGATGGCGAAGGCGAATCCCATCGCGCGCAAGGCATCGGGCGGGAGCACCGGCGTCTTGCCGCCCGGCACGAGGTTGGCCATCGCGGGCGCGTCGATCTCGCGCGCGAAACGGCGCATCTCTCCCTCGTCGGCCGGCGCCTCGAGGAAGAGCAGATCGGCGCCTTCGTCGCGAAACGCGCGCAGGCGCGTCATCGCGTCGTCGAAGCCGTGCGTCGCGCGCGCGTCGGTGCGCGCGACGATCACGATGTCGAGTCCGCTCTCGCGGCGCGCGTCGACCGCGGCGCGGATTCGCATGCGCGCCTCCTCGAGCGGCACGACCGTCTTGCCTTCCATGTGGCCGCACTTCTTCGGCGCCAACTGGTCCTCGATCATGATCGCCGCCGCGCCTGCGCGCGCGTAGCCCGTTACGGTCGCGCGCACGTTCATCGCGTTGCCGTACCCGGTGTCGCCGTCGCCGATCACCGCGAGGTCGGGATTCGCCGCGCAGATGAGGCGTAGCGTCTCGACCATCTCGGCGTAGCCGATGATGCCGTTGTCGGGGAGGCCGTAGCGCGCCGCCGCGACGCCGAAGCCGCTCATGAACGTCGCCGGGAAGCCCGCGAGCGCGATGATGCGCGCCGAGAGCGCATCGAACGAACACGGCGCGACGACCAGGTCGCGGGCGGCGAAGCGGCGGCGCAGCATGGCGATCTGCTCTTCACGCGTCATGGGTCGCCGCTTCCACTCGCATGCGGTCCGGCCCCGGTGCCCCCAGGGCTACGGCGCTGGTCGGCGCACGGGGACGCCGCCGCAGAGCGTCACGCCGGCCGGCCACGTGCCGATGCCGATGCTGGCGAAGAACGCGCGTCCGTTCGTATCGTAGGCGGGACAGTAGCCGCCCTCGTTGCGGAACTTCGCGAGCACGACGTTCGGATTGGCGGCGGCGACGACGTAGGCACCCTCGTCGGGACGCCGCACGACGACGCGTTCGGTCGCGTTGCGCAGCGCTCGCGCGCGGTCGTACGCCGCGTGGTCGATCACGTAGGGCCAGCGGCCGATCTTGAGCGCGGTGTCGTTGATCGTCAGCGCGCAGAGCACGGCGCAGACCAGCATGGGTGTCGCGAAGCGCGGACGCTGCGCGACGACGACCGCGGCGGCGAGCGCCGTTGCGATGACGGCGGACGCCGTCCAGTGCGTTCCGATGCGCGCGATCGCGTAGGCCCACGGCCGGTTGAAGGTGAGCTCGGCGACCAGTGGCGCGCCGAGCAGCAGCGCGCGACCGAGCCAGAGCGGCGCGAACGCGAACGGCGCGAGCAACGCGGCGAAAAACGAGAGCTTCGCCAGCGGGTCGTCGATCGCGAGCGAATAGGCCGGCAGCGACGGGGCGGCGTGCACGATGCGTTCCGCGACGACGAACCCGACGCCGTTCACGAACGCGAGGACGGCGATCGCGAACCCGATGCGGCGATCCCACCACAGCGCGCACGCGGCGCCGAACCACATCAAGAAGAGGGCTTGATCTTCTTTGAGACCGAGCAGCAGTTGCGCGCAGACGAGCGTTGCGACGAGCGCGCGGCGACGCGCGGCGAGTGCGCCGCACGCGGCGAGCAGCGGCACGAAGACGTTCTCGAGGAAGTTGCCGTAGGCGATACCCTGCACCGACGGCGAGATCAGGTAGGCGATGCCGACCGCGCTCGCGCCGCGCGCGTCGGCCCCGCACGCGCGTGCGAACATCGCGAGCGGTAGCGCGGCCGCGGCGAGCGCGAGTACCTGCACGACGAGGAGCGTCTGGGCATACGGAAAGGCGGCCATCAGCGGAACGAGCGCGAGCAGCACCCACGAGTCGTGCACCTGCAAATGCGGCCGGTACTCGGCGCCGTTCCACGACCCGCGGCCGTGCGCTACGCCGGTGAGGAACTGCACGAACGTGCCCGTGTCGGCGCCATAGCGCAAGGCCTCGAGCTTGTTGAGGTCGAGCGCGACGTAGACGCACGCGAACGCGCACGCCGCGACCACGACGCTCCGCGGCGGTCTCACGCGCGCGCGGCGCCGCGCAACACGTCGAGCGTCTGCGCCGTGCAGCGTTCCCACGAGAACGTCGCGGCGCGCGGCGGGCCGGCCGCCGCCAATCGCGCGCGTGCGCCGGCATCGGCCGCGAGCTCGGCGAGCGCATGCGACCAGGCATCGACGTCGAGCGGATCGTCGACCCAGCGCGCCGCATCGCCGCCGACCTCGGGCAGTGCCGACGTGCGCGAGGCGATCGCGGGCGCGCCGCACGCGAGCGCCTCGAGCAGCGGCAATCCGAAGCCCTCCGAGAGCGAGGGCACCGCGACGATGGTCGCCGCACGATACAAGGCGACCAGCGTGCGATCGTCGCGCGCGTCGACGACGAGCGCGTCACGCGGCAGGTCGCGCGGTGCGCGCGTGAAGACGAGCGTCATCGTGCCCGGCGCGAACGCACGCGCGAACGCGGCGGTCAGCGTCGGCGTGTTCTTGCGTTCGTCGTGCGCGCCGACGCAGAGCACGAACGGCCGGTCGCGCAGTGCCGGCGGCAACGCGTCGAGCGGGCCGGGCGTGAAGGCGGGGTCGGCGGCGAGCGGGGTGACCGTGATGCGGGCCGCATCGACGCCGAGCCAGCGTTCGATCTCGGTCGCCGTGTACGCGGATTGCGCCATGATGCGAACGGCCGTCGCGGCGGTGCGCCGGAACGGCCCTTGCTCGGTCGCCCGGCGCTGTGGATCGCTCGCCGGGTAGGCGAAGGGCGTGCAATCGTGGATCGTCGCGACCGACGGCAC
>Ga0116230_10008021_pt1 | contig 10440 bp, 8 predicted proteins | sample S1TSphfallax_3_FD_88678 | JGI IMG/M metagenome (GOLD analysis project Ga0116230, IMG submission 88678) | Host-associated microbial communities from peat moss isolated from Minnesota, USA - S1T2_Fd - Sphagnum fallax MG | ecosystem: Host-associated > Plants > Peat moss > Unclassified | place: USA...
TGAGCGAGCCGCTCGAGATGTTGTAAACACCGACCGCGGCGGCGTCAGCGCTGCTGCCCGCGCCGCCGATCCGCCAGTCATTGCTGCCGCCGATTTGTGCAACGGTTCCGCCGGTCTGATTGACCGTACCCTTGGACGTGACGTACTTGCCGACGTAGAGGGTATCGCAGGCGATGACCGCTCCGCTGCTGAGGTTCATCACACCGGTGGCGCTGACATCTCCGATATTCAGATCGCCTGGAACGGTCAGTGATCCTGAGACATTCAGCGTGCCGGCATCACCGGCGGCTTGACCAATGCTGCTGTAGTTGATCGTGGTGAGCGAAGCGCCGCTGGCGATGGTCGCGAATCCCTGTTTCACGAACAAGTTTGATGTCCCCGAAATCGATCCGGTGAGGATCAGGTTTCCGCCGGTGACGGTGGTGCTCCCGCCGTAGGTCGCGGAACCAGAAAAGGTTTCCGCGGCGGGCCCGGCTTGAAAAAACGAGAGAGCTGTGCCGGTGATGGTTCCGGAAAAAGTGCCGGGCGAGGGGTTGGCAACCGTCAACTGCATTGTGCTGCTCGGCGCGGTGACGGCTCCCGATCCGACCAGCCCGGCGATCGTTTCGGTGTTGGCGGTCGAGGTGCTCAGCCCGTTCAGCTGCAGCGTGCCACCGCTGCCGATCGTGACCACCGTGCTGGCGGGCAGATTGGTGGTGGCCGACGGCGCGCCGCCATCGCCGGCGGCCAAAGTTCCGCTGCTGACGAGCGTGGGTCCGGAATAGGTCTTGGTTCCCCGCAGCTTCAGAATGCCTCCACCGCTGACATTCAATCCGCCGGTGCCAGTCAGGTTCGAGTCGATGTAGACGCTGTTATCCGCAGCGATGTTGAAGACCCTCTGGGCTGATCCCATTGCGACGCTGAGCGGATTGCTTGCCGACCCGAAATACAGGCTGTTGGTTCCGCCGAGAATGTTTACATCAATGTTGCCCGTCAGGCTCAGTGTGTAAGCGGTGGAGGATGCGGACATCAACCAAAGCGTCTTCTGCCCGCTGCCGTAGGTGAAGACCATGTCACCGGCGGTGGTGTGATTGGCGCTGAAGTAAAGGGTCGTGTTGTCGGTGAGCGTTATGTTCGCAAACGAGTCGGTGATCTGGCCGTTGAGCCAGTTGGACGGATTGGTGTAGCTGTGAACGTTGTCGTCGCCCGATTCGTTGATCGCGCCGATCCAGGTGACCGGACCCCATTGAATTGGACAGGTGACCGGGACGGGCTGACCGAAGCTGGGTGTGCCGTCATCATTCCAGCTGAACGGCTGGGTGCGGATGTTGCGGTCCCAGCCCGAACCGGAGGAAACCGCGGCGTGGTACACGATCCAGTCGCGCGTTCCATTGTCGCTGGTGGTGTAAGAAGCATGGCCCGGCCCGAACACGTTGTTCGCGCTGGAGAACACCGGGCTTGTGTCCTTGGTCCAATCCGCCGAAAGCAACGGGTTGCTGCCGGTCAGTTCCAGTTGACCCAGGCAATAATTATTGGTCCAGCTGCCGCTGGCGGAATAAATGATGCTGGTAGTTTGCCCGTTCGGGCTGCTCAGCACAACCGGTCCTTCGTTAACCGTTGGCGGTGCGCCTCCCTCCTCCCAACTGTATTGCGGGGAGGAGATCAAATACCGAGTTCCAATCGTGGTCGGGCTGGTCATTTGGGCGATGTAGAGGTTCTGGGCGACGTTGCTGGTGCCCGCCCAACCGGACCAGATCAGATAGCTGCTGTTGTTGTAATTCAGCACAGTCGGATCGATCGCCCAGTCGTTGGTGGGGTCGTTGATCTGGCCCACATAGTTGTAGGTTCCGAGCGGACTCGAAGTGGTGTCCTGCAGGACATAGGTTCGCTGATTGTTGGTGTTGGAGCTGGGCCCCATGGCGAAGTAGATGTACCAGGTGCCGTTGATCTGCTGCATCTCCGGCGCCCAGACATTACCTATGACGGCGGGGGGGGTGTAGACGGCGTTCATCTGTGCGGTGCCGATGCCGGGCAGCGTGGTTGACTCGGCAATCGAGACATTGTTTCCCGTAGTGTCGGTGTAGTAATAGACGCCGTTCACCAGGACGACGAACGGATCAGCACCGCTCGGCGCGATCGGATTGGTGAAAGTGCTCTGCGCGTGCGCTCCGGTGATCGCCAGGGTAAGCAGCCCGCTGCAGGACAATGCGGAAGACTTCTTTCGCTGCACGATTTCCTTAACGATGAAACTCAGAGTCCTCTGGACCGCCAGCCCTTGGTAGAATATACCACCATTCGCAACAGAATGTTTGCGAGATTCACAGCTTTCCATGGGACTGACCGCATGTTTGTCCCCGCGACCGGTTTGATGTATCTGGCTGATCGCGGATAAACCTTAGCTGATTTCTTCTTCCCTATTGACGATGATCCTGGCTATATTTCCTCTGACTGAGCAGCGTTTGACTCGAATAAAGGGCTTGCCCTAAAACTCTTATTCCGGGGACGCATGAAAGTTTTACTGGTTCACCCGAGCGGGCTGTTGTATTCGGAAGTTTACCTTCGGCTTGAGCCGCTGGGATTGGAATGCGTCGCCACCGCAGTCGAGCGGGCAGGGCACCAGGTGCGCATTCTGGATCTTCAGATCTTCAAGCATCGGGACTACCAGCACGAGCTGGATTCCTTCAGACCCGATGCCATCGGATTTGGCGTCAATTACCTGGCAAATGTTCCCGAGGTGATCGACCTGGCAAAACTTGCCAGAGATCAATTCCCCTCGGCATTCATCTTCTGCGGGGGGCACAGCATCAGCTTTATTGCCGAGGAAGTGCTCAAGCATGGCGATGGCGCGATCGATGCGATCGTGCAGGGGGAAGGCGAAATCACCGTGCCGCTGATGCTGAGTAAGGTGCCGAGGGTGGATGGCGTTGCCGGGGTTACCACGATCAATGTCGTGGGTCCCAAGTCGGCGATGATGGCGGATATCAATTCGGTCCGCCCGGCACGGCATCTGACGCGAAAGCGGCGGAAGTATTTCATCGGCGAGCTTGATCCGTGCGCATCCATTGAATTTTCGCGCGGCTGCCCCTGGGACTGCTCGTTCTGCAGCGCGTGGACGTTCTATGGCCGCAGTTATCGCCAGGCGGACCCGGCGGTTATTGCCGAGGAGATGAAATCCATCCGCGAGCCCAATGCGTTCATCGTCGACGATGTGGCGTTCATCCACCCTGAGCACGGAATGGCCATCGCGGACGAAATCGAGAAGAAGAAAATCAAGAAACGGTACTACCTTGAAACTCGCTGCGATGTGCTGATCCGCAATGAGGAAGTCTTCGCCCGCTGGGCAAAGATGGGGCTGGCGTACATGTTCCTGGGGCTGGAATCGCTGGATGCCGAGCAGTTGAAATTGTTCCGCAAACGGTCAACGCCGAATCAGAATTTTGAAGCGTTGGAGATCGCCCGCAAGCTGGGGATCGATGTGGCCATCAATCTGATCACCGATCCATCGTGGACGCGCGAGCAGTTCGAGCAAGCGCGGGAATGGGCGACCAAGGTGCCGGAAGTGGTGCATCTCACGGTCGCGACGCCCTATCCGGGCACGGAGCTGTTTCATACCGAAAGCCGCAGCCTGAGCAGCGTGGATTACCGGCTGTATGACATTCAGCATGCGGTTCTGGAAACCCGCTTGCCGCTGCATGAATTTTATCAGGAGCTGGTGAAAACGCAGGAGATCATCAACCGCAAATTCATGGGTTGGAAGACGGCGGTCGCGGTATCCCGAATTCTCGCCGGGCAGTTGCTGCGCGGGCAGACGAACTTTCTCAAGATGCTTTTCAAGTTCAGCAAGGCATACAACGCGGATCGTTTTTATGCAGACCATTTCCGGGAAGTGAAATATGCGATGCGCAGGCCGTCGGACTATGCGAAGAAGATGAAACCGCAGGATCTGCTGGTGCATCTGAACGTAGCACCGCAGGCGGTGGCTCGGGTTTGATCTTTCTCCCTCTTTCGGTATGCCGGGAGAGGGTCGGGGTGAGGGTGATCTCGAAATTATCAGAGTCGTTCGACGTTCAAAACCGCCCTCACCCTAACCCTCTGCCGGAGTACCGGGAGAGGGGAGCAGAGTTCACCACGAACTGCCGGGACCCGCGCGAAACATGAATGGGGGGGTGCTCAGCTGGGTGCTTTCGCCAATTCCATCAAAAATAGCGCCACCAATTTCGCCCGCTGGGTCAGCGTGTCGACCAGAAGAAATTCTTCCGGGCTGTGAAGGTTTCCTCCGCAGGGACCGAGCGTGTCGATGACCGGCAAACCTGCAGCCGCGAGTTTGTTGGCGTCGCTGACACCGCCGCTGGCGTGCCAGGTGATGGGAAGGCCGATCTGCTTTCCGCAGTTGGCGAGCCGCTCGTAGAGGCGCATGGTCGCCACGTCCATGGGCCGGGGCGGGGAGGTGAAGCTGCCGGTCATCTCCACTTTGATTCCATCGGTCTGGTTCGCGGTTTCGAGGATGCGCGCAATATCCGCCTCCACTCGCTCCCGGCTGGTGTGGGCGGGAACCCGCACATTGCTGCGGACGACTCCCAGGTCCGGCACGATGTTGGTCGGGCCTCCGCCGTCGATTCGACCGACGTTTACCGTGACACCCGGATGCGTGCGGTTAAGTTCATCCAGCGCGGTCACCAGCCTGGCGGCGGCGTGGATGGCGTTTCGACCCTGGTGAAAATCCCGGCCCGCATGCGCGGATTTGCCATGGATGACGAAGGTGAAATTGCCCGAGCCTTTCCGCTCGCCGACCAGAGTGCCGTCGGCATGTGCGGGCTCGAAGATCAAGCCCAGGTGGTTTCGCTTTGCCGCGTCAATCAGCAGCGTCGCCGACCCTGGCGATCCCAATTCCTCATCGGGTGTGAGCAGCACTTCCCAGCCGATGTTCGCCGACAAGTCGCTGCGCTCCAATGCCTCCAGTGCAATCAGCATCACGCAGATTCCGCCCTTGGCATCGGCGACGCCAGGACCCTGCAGCGTCCTGTCGTCCATCCAATTCACCTGCTGGAATGGGTGTTCCAGCCCGTAAACGGTGTCCATGTGAATGCAGAGAAAAATCTGCGTCGCGGCGGCGGGGCGTTTGCGGATGCGCAACGCGTTGCCCAGCGGAATGGAAACCGATCGGCCGGTGTTATCAATGACCGTCTCGGGCGAAACCGCAATCTCCGTAATCTCTCCATCCAGTGAACCGAAAGCCTTTTTCAGCTCCGCGAGCATTAGAGCCAGCCCCGACAGATTCCGGCTGCCGGAGTTGATATTGCACCAGCGGGTGACCAGCTCGACCATGCGGTCGTGCTGGGAGTCGATCCAGTGAAGAGCTTCCTTCATACGGCCTGCTTTCTGGTAAATCTGCCAAGTTCCACATCTTAATCCAGAGACAGGCCGCGGGCGCATGTCAGAATCAAGCTTCGAGACAGACCAGCGTGAACTGCCATTTTCGCCTGATATACTCTGCGCATTATGGGATTGCACAACATTGACATTGATGCCTGCCTTCGGCGGATGGCGGACCGGCGGATTGAAGAGGCGATGGAGCAGGGGAAATTTGACAACCTCGCGGGCATGGGCCAACCGCTGGAACTGGAGGAACCGCCGACCAACGAGAATGCACGAATGATGTGGTGGGCACTGCGGATCATGAAGAACAACGACTTCACCCCGCACGAGGTGGTGTGGCGGAAACAGATCGATCGGTTGAGCGAAAAACTCGAGCAAGCCGCCGATGAAAACGAATTGGCGAATCTGGTCGAGAAGATCAACCAGCTTGCTCATTCGATAAACACCCTGGGGACAAGCGCGATCGCCATTCCGATTGCAAAGCTCGATATCGAACAGGAGCGGATGAAGTTCAACCGCCGGCAGGAATCCAAGTGACGATCGCCGAGCAGATCAAGGCAAAAGCCCGCGAGATTGGTTTCGATCTGGTGGGGATCGCCGCCGCAACACCGTCGGTTTACACCGACTATTTCCGGCAATGGTTGGCGGCGGGGCGGCACGGCTCGATGGGATATCTTGCCGACCGGCTCGACGAAAGAACCGACCCAGCCGCTTATTTCCCAGGCGCACGGAGCGTGATTTCCGTCGCCTGCAACTACCGGGTCGATCTGGAATCGCCGGAGGCGGCAGGGGAGGATGGGCATGAGGGGCATGGACGCATCGCCCGCTATGCCTTGGGTGACGATTATCACATCGTGATGAAGGACCGCCTGCACGATCTGGCGGATTGGCTGCGAGCGACGGTTCCGGGTTGCAGAACCCGCAGCAGCGTGGATACCGCGCCGGTGATGGAAAAGGAGCTGGCCGCCCGGGCGGGGATCGGGTGGATGGCCAAAAATACCTGCATCATCAATGAAAAGATGGGTTCATTCATTCTGCTGGGGCAGGTTCTGACGACGCTGGAATTGCCGGCTGATGAGCCGGTGGACGACCGCTGCGGTTCCTGCACGCGGTGCATCGATGCTTGCCCCACGGCGGCCATCACCGCTCCGTACGAGATGGATGCTTCTCGATGCATTTCGTATCTGACCATCGAACACCGAGCGGAAATTTCGGAAGAATTGCGACCAAAGATCGGGGACTGGCTTTACGGCTGCGACATCTGCCAGGATGTCTGCCCTTGGAACCGCAAAGCGCCGGCGACTCATGATCCGGCATTTTCGCCGCGATTTGCCTCGGGGACCTTGGAATGGAAAAAGGTGCTGGACTGGACCGATGAGCAGTTCAAATCGGAATTGAAGGGCAGCGCCATGAAGCGGGTGAAGTTGCCGATGTGGAAGCGGAACGCGGAGACAGTTCAAACAAATTCCGAATGACTGGGGGAAGACAGTCAACATCAGGAGATTGTCAGGACCGGTGCCACAGCGGTTTGGGTGCGGTGTGCCACCTCGGCCAGGAGATTCTGAACGACGGCTTCCAGGGATTCTCGCAGTTGCGGATTGCCTTGGAAGTTTTTCTCGGGCAGGCCGGCGTCGCTGTTTTGGCGAAGCTCGGTGAACATCGGCACCGCACCGAGGAAAGGCAGGCCCAGGCGGTGGGCACAGGTTTCTGTGCCGCCGCGGCCGAAAAGGTCCATGACCGAGCCATCGGGGAGGGGGATAAAGCTCATGTTTTCGACCATGCCGAGCACGGGAGCTTCGAGCTGTTTGAACATGGCTGCGGCTCGGACGGCATCGTCCAACGCCACCTGCTGGGGGGTTGCCACGATCACAGCGCCGGTCAGGGGAAGCAGCTGGCACAGCGTGAGCGGGACATCTCCGGTGCCGGGCGGAAGATCGACGATCAGATAGTCCAGCGCGGGCCATTGGGTATTGTCCACCAGCAGCTGCTTGAAAGCGCCGTGAGCCATGGGGCCGCGCCATATGAGCGGTTTTTCCTGTTCGACCAGGGAGCCGATGGTGATGCAGTGAAGGCCATGAACGACGAAGGGCAGAATTTTTCCGTTGTAAACCTGCGGCTGAAGGCCCTTGATACCGAGCATGGTCGGCATGCTGGGGCCGTAGATGTCGCCGTCCATCAGCCCAACCGCTGCGCCAGTGCGGCGAAGGCCGATGGCGATGTTGAGGGCCAGCGTTGATTTGCCAACCCCGCCCTTTCCCGCGCCGACGGCGATCACATACTTAATCTGCGGCAGAGCCGACGTTCGGGCGTTTGCCACCGGAGCAGCTGCGCCCACATGCTGGATCTCGACGAATTTTGCACCGGCATTGGAGAGCGCGGTCTTGATCCGTGACTCGATGACTTCCCGCGCCGGACCGGGCGTGTTGCCCAGGTCCAGCCGAAGGCGGACCGTGTTTTCGTCAATTTGGAATTCCTTCACTTTGCCCAGGACAACGATGTCCTTGAAAAGCTCGGGATCCTTCACGGTTCGCAAAGCGGCTAGAATCTGTTCTTCTTCCAAAGGCATCGGGGTACTCCTGGTGATGGCAGTATAGCTATCGGCAACACCGAGGTGGAAATCCGACGCACGAATGATGAACAATGCCCTTTGGGTTTTCGGGCTTCGGATTTTCGATGCTTTGTATAATCTATCAGACAGCGCATGAGCACTCCCCTCTCCCCACCTACCGACCGCACGAAGGGTCTGAAGAAGCTGCCGATTGAGGCGGAGAAGAGGCGCGCCGGCACGTCGAGCGGCATCAATCTTCGGCCGGGTTCGGACGACGACGGATGGATCATTCCCCCGACGGTGCAGCTTGCCGATGGAACCGAAATCCAGCTCTTCAAGGACGGTGAAGCCTGGCATGCCGCGTTCGAGGCGATGAAGCACGCGAGATTTCGCATCTGCCTGGAGCTTTACATTTTTGCCAGCGATTCGACCGGGCAGGCGGTCGCCGATCTGCTGATCGACAAGGCTCGCAGCGGCGTCAAAGTTTTCGTGATTTACGATTCATTCGGTTCGCTGTATTCCGATCGGGCGATGTTTGATCGAATGCGGGAGGCGGGTGTGCGGGTGCTGGAATTCCATCCCCTTCGGCCTTGGGAATGCAAGCACGGCTGGCGGGCGTTCAACCGGGATCACCGGAAGCTGCTGGTCATTGATGACTACATCGCAGGGCTGGGGGGAATGAATCTGGGCGTGGACTATTCGGGTTCGTGGATTGTCAAATCCGCCATGGCCGGCAGTCACGCAAAAGAACCAGACCTGTGGCGGGACAACGCGATCGGCATTCGCGGGCCGGCGGCTGGGGTGCTGCTCGAGTCTTTCAAGCGGACCTGGAATTATGTCCAGCACGGCGGTCGCATCCGCTCGGTGGAGCTGATTCACGACATCTATCAGCCCGGCGAGTTTGGTTTGCTCGCAAGCGTACCGACGGTGAACAGTCCGCTGAAACCGACACTGTGCCATCTGCTGCAGAATTCAAACCAGAGCATTTATCTGACTATGGCGTATTTCGCCCCAGACGATGTGCTGATCGATGAACTGTGCAAGGCGGCGGACCGAGGCGTTAGAATCAAGCTCATGCTGCCCGGCCGGGGGGATATCAAGCTGCTGGTGATCGCCGCCCGAAGCTTTTATGAGAAGCTGATGTCGCACGGAATTGAGATCTACGAACGCCAAAACGTCATCCTGCATGCAAAAACGATCGTCGTGGATGGACAAATCAGCATCGTCGGTTCAACCAACCTGGACTATCGGAGCATCGAATACAATTGCGAATTATCAGCCGTCATTCACTCGAAAACTTTGGGAGGGCAGATTGAGAAACTGTTCGACAATGATGTGATTTACGCGAAAAGAATTGACCCGGAGGTGTGGCACCATCGCCCGAATTGGGACCGGTTGGGTCAATGGCTGGTCAGCAGGGCAAGGTATTTGCTCTGACCACCAGCAAGTTTAATTTTAATAACCGGAGCAACGCGTCGAGCCCGCCTCAGTATTGGCTGCAAGAACTGCTCATCGATCAACTGGGGGGCAAGAAAATCAAAAGAAAGAAGCCCCGAGATGAAAAATCGGGGCTTCGGCTGCTGCGCGTTGTCCAACAATTTCTAAACCGCTGTCGCCTGCTGAAATTCCTTTTTGCGGTCGGCCATCTGCGCTTTGAGGCGGGCGAGGATGCTGCTGTGCATCTGGCTGACCCGTGACTCGCTGAGGTCGAGCGTCGCGCCGATTTCCTTCATCGTCATTTCTTCAAAATAATAGAGAATGATGATCAATCGTTCGGCCCGGCTAAGCCCCTTGGTGATCAGCTCCTTCAGATCCTTCCGCTGGATCTCCCGGACCGGGTCGGCCCCGCGCTTGTCTTCCAGAATATCGATTTCCCGGACATCCTTGTTGCTGTCGGTTTCGAACCATTTCCGGCTCAGCGACACCAATCCCACCGCGCTGGAATCCTTGGACATCTTCTCGAACTCGCCCATCGGGACATTCAATCGCTCGGCCAATTCCTCATTGGTCGGGGATCGGCCCAGTTCGACTTCCAATTGCTTGGTCGCCTGGTCCATCTTGCCCGAGCGCGATCGAACCAGGCGCGGCACCCAGTCCATCGAGCGCAGTTCATCCAGGATCGCGCCGCGAATGCGCGGAGCGCAGTAGGTTTCAAATTTCACCCCCCGCTCCATGTCGAACGCGTTGATGGCGTCCATCAGGCCGAAGATCCCGGCCGACATCAGATCATCCAACTCCACCTCATCGGGAAGCTTGACGTGAATTCGCTCTGCATTGTAACGGACCAGATGGAGATAATTCTCCATCAGGATGTTCCGCAGCGGCTCGGTTTTATTTTTCTTGTATTCGATCCAGACGTCTTTGATGTCGCGCTTGACGGTGTTTTTGTACATCGCCGCCACTGGTGCTGACTTAATCATAATCGCTCCCAATCCATTGGGTGAAGGGTCATCCTTGGTTGCCGTGGCGGACTGCCCCGGCACGTCTGAATACGACGCCCGTCGAAACGCAGTTCAACCACTTTACATTATCGGCCA
>Ga0116230_10008022_pt1 | contig 10440 bp, 6 predicted proteins | sample S1TSphfallax_3_FD_88678 | JGI IMG/M metagenome (GOLD analysis project Ga0116230, IMG submission 88678) | Host-associated microbial communities from peat moss isolated from Minnesota, USA - S1T2_Fd - Sphagnum fallax MG | ecosystem: Host-associated > Plants > Peat moss > Unclassified | place: USA...
AATTGATGTGCAAGATCATCCAAAAGCTTCAACATTAATTTAAAGCAACCATTTACCACAATGCAAATTAAGTATTGGTTATGTTCAAAAGTTGTTCCTTTTATCCCAATTATAACTTGCATTAATGTATTTGTGTACATTATTGTACTATTCTTATTCATATTAATTAGTTTCAGGGACCCCCAAAGTTTTGAAAAAAAATATTTGTCATGGGCATCCTTTAATAGCCTATCATAACAAAAAATCAAGTTTTGGACTTGTTCCAAAAACAAAAATATCACTAGTAGAAATGATGGTTTAATTTAATGGTTTAATTGACCAAAAATGATCCAAAATGGACAAATGTCAAAAAAGGCCATCTCCTCATTTTGAACAAGTTGATCTCAACATGGTTATTATGATTGGGGTGATTTTTTTTACCAAGATAGTAATGGACCATCTATCTGTAGCTATTGTGATTAAGGTAGTTTTTTTAAATGGTTAACAAATGGATCATTTGACTAATCACATTTATACCCAAATTAAAATCATATAAATTTATTATCAAAAATAATAATTTGTGGTGGGTAGGTAAGTAGGTAGGCTAGAAAAATGCATGTAAATAGGTAGGTGGTAGCTTAGGTTACCTAACTTAACTTAATCTAACCTAGTAAACCTATTTAACTTATCCTACTTACCCTAGTTTCCTAGGCATGTAAATAGGTTACAAATATTTGAATTGAACCCTTGACCTCCATAATGATAAGTCAAATCCTTAACCAATGAACCACACCTTCAAAAAGTGACAATTTTTGTATGTGTCTAAATTTCACATCAAGTGTTATACACTACTTATGTAAGTAAGTAAAAAGGTTAGATAATTCATAGATATGTGGGTAAAAGATATGTAGGTAGGTTGCGTGGGATTTAGTAGGTAGGTTGTAAGGGATAATAGGTAGGTAGGTAGGTAGGTAGGTAGGTAGGCATGTCATAAAAAAGTAAGTAGTTTATAAATATGTGGCTTGTAAGAAATAAGTAGTTAGGCTTAGAAAACTACCAACTTAGCCATCTTGACGAATAATGTCAATTTTTTATGTCAACATAATTAAGTGTCTCACTTGATTAGAAACCATTGGCCATTTTGATTAGGGTGGTCTTTTTTGTTCAACTTGATTGAATATATTTGTCAAATAGGTTATTTTAATCAAGTTAATTGGTCAAAAAATACACATGTCATTCAAGTTGTGATATTTTAATCAAAATGTGCATGTCCATTATTTAAAAAATCAATAAATCAACTTGAACAACTTAAAAATCATGATTTATTATAATGTATTGTAATCTCCTTTGCTCATATAAATTGCAAGAATGGAACTTGGGGCAAGGGCATATGGGGTAAAGTGAGGGCCACATTGTTTTTATCGGCAACAAGAATATATAAATTTGGGGCAATGTAAAATAAGAAATGTCTTCATTGAATTGGCCTACTTGTTCCCCAAAGGTGCATGCAACCTCCTTCATTGGTTGCAAGAAATTTCTTGCCTTACTTTTTTTGTTGTTTTCAACCTAGGTTAATGGCAAGGGAATGAATTTATTCATGTTTCCCTTTGGCACCCATTTATAGAGAGAGAGAGAGAGAGTGTGTGTGTGTGTGTGTGTGTGTGTGTGTGGATGGTAGTAAACTGTGATTCACATTGAAAACAACAAAACCCCAAAAAAAATTAACACCTACCCCAACCCTCCTTTTTTCCATAAAAAATAAAATTGACCTTTTGGGTGCATGTTATAGTACCTCGTTGGTTAAATATTATTTTTATTCCTAACTATGTTCATCACCTATTTTTGGCTTAGCTTAATACCCTCTTCCAAGAGCTAGGGCACCTATTTAAATTAAATAAATTAGGATGTTGCCTAAAATTAGTCCATGCATGAAAGGCATTGGTAGGAAATTTGGCCCTTTTCTTGATTGGTAGTTAATTCAAATCTTGTGAAAACCAATAATACACGCAAAAAAGTTATTTTTCTTCCACTCAATAAAATGTGGAATGCAAAATTATGCAAGTGTTGTGCAAGGTGTCACATTAACACGTGCAAAGCTACCTATTTTAGATTTGTTTAAAAAACCTATTGTAATAGCCTCATAGGTTTCCTTCCCTATTTTTAAAATTACGCATAACCATCTTCAACTTGTGTTTTTATTTTGTATCGATAGGTAGTTTGATAGGAGCTAATTAACTTGTTGCAATAGATAATATATGAATGCACATGAGATGAAAAACAATTAATGGAAATGAGGCAACTTGTATTTGAAATTTAATGTCACAAAAAATTTACAACTTCAAGATTCATAAAATTTCAAATTAAACAAAATATGATTTTTATAAACTTGGTCATCTTTCAAAACTATGATTTTGTAATAGCAAGTGGATTTCACATTCAAAAACATTAAATAAGGCTTATGTTTAGGAGCAAGTCTCTAATAGTTTAATGCCTTGAATGAATTTAACACTAATGGATTCTCATTATTTCATGACACCTTGCAAGGAATTCATGAGATACATGATCATTTCCTTTTAACCTTTTCAAAGTTTTTGTTTTTGGCTTTTCAAAATGCTTGTGTTTAGTTGAAGTTGGCGCTAATCAATGACATTCATTCAATTTTGTACATATGCAAGTTGCTTTAAACATGTTAAGGTATTACGTCATGTATTACAATGAAGACAAGTGATAAACAAAATAGTTTATCCATGATTTGTTTACTTCACATTGACTTATGGGGTCAAATAGAATGTTGAACATAAGGAGCACATGCCAAATTATGTCAATGCCCACCCAAATGGCACAAATGTGTAATTAGGTTAAACATTTGTGTTAGATAGAATTTTATTCATTGGAGGTCTCACCCATTATATGATGTTTACCCAAATAATGTTTTTTTGTATTCATGGAATCAAAATGTGATATATTTATATTTACAATTCATCTTCAACCAATGGGTCAAATAACAAATATTTTAATTCATTTTCAGTGTATTCAAGTCCTTTAAAAACATGTTTCAAGTTGTAAAAAGAAACATATGCATCTAGTACTAGCATTGAAAAAAAAGGACTTTCAAATAACAAAATATATTGAAAGGAACATAATAATAAATTATAAGATATTATGAACAAACTGACATAAGAGAATATACACATTTGTTGTGATAGCTTGAAAGAAATGTGATATTTGTAAGGTGTGTAAAGTTTCAAATACAATTTGAAACGAATGAATCATGTTCAAATGTTAAAATTCCATTACTAAAACAATTACACATATTAACGAAATTGTCTTGCATTATGAAAAAAGATTTATTGTTTAATGAAGGTGTTGATTGTAATGAAAGTGGTATAAACACACCACCTATATTGAAAGGAATTTAAAATTTTAGAATGAAAACATGTGCATTAAGATCATGCAAATAAAAATGAAAAGCCTCAAACACCTTCAAATGAAAACAATTTCAAACAAGGAGATAAATTCATGTATTAAAAATATTTTGTTCCAATTTTCAACATGAGTTCAACAAAAAGTAGAGACAACACTTCCTTTTTAAAAAAAATTAATTTAATATTTTATTTTTTCTCACCAATTCAATAAAAGAGTTTGCATCAACATGGTGGTTGAGCTTGGAGGAAATCATCAAAACAATACAATGGTGAGCTTGTCAACATGTCATGTTCATTATGTTGTTACATGTTGTAATTCAAAAACATTCCCACCTTCAAAAAATTGTTTTACAAAGTAAAAGTTTTTCAGCTATTTAAATTTCAAGTTTCTCATTCTTTTCATTGTTTCTTTAACCATAACAATATTTAACCCCTTGCAATCTCAATGAACTTATATTCTAATGTGATATTCCATAACTTCATTTAGCACAAAAAAAACCCAAATGTACCACAAAATCGCAATTTTATTCGATCATTGTTGTCATTCTTTGCAAACCTTCCCCATCCCACTCACAAAAACACCAAAACCACCCAACCAAACAAACCATAGTCAGTATGAACTTAATTGGAGCTTAGTTGAAGGTCAAAGGTTGGAATATAGTCAAACATGAAATAGATATTGTCACAATGGAAAGGCAATGGTGAGTTGGGAAAGTGATGGTGTTGCTATGGGGAAATGACTTTGAGCAAATAGAGTAGTGGCAAACATGTGAGGACACATCGAATGTTGAAGACATAAAGGTGAGTGGTGATAGTGAGTAGATTGTAAAGAATGTTGACTTGTTACAACATGTGACAACGGTCATGGCAAGGTGTTTGTTGGGCGAAGCTTATTGGCCCATACATACTCATCAAAGAGATGAGATGGTTGTGAAAATCAAATTTGAAAAAATAGGGATAATTTACAAGTTTAATAAGAATGACATTACAAATAAACATTTCCAAACACACCTTTGTATAACTAAAGCATCCACAACAAAACCAATAAATGAAAACATGAAAAACCTTGAGGAAAAAAAAAATCAGCTTGAGGAAAAGTAGTCGATAAAACCAAAATTAATGAAACATGTGAGTTAAAGCAAGCTTTTGTGGAAATGCCACAAGGTTGGTGTGTCACAAATAGGTCTATGCATTTGATTTTGTGAAGGCTTCCAATGTTCCCAATATAATCACAACCTTTTATAAGTTGGGAACAAAAAAGAAAATGGTCTAATAAACATTGAAAGAAAACAACATAAAACAAAGTTGAAAACACAACACATTTCAATGAGACTTAAGTCATGCTAATAGTGATGAAGCAAAACTTACTAGGATGTTGAAAGCTTATTGGGTGGATAATAGCACAAATCTAAAATATTTACCAACCATGTAGAGCAATTAACAAGATATTTGAAGAAAATATAGCCAAACAATGGAAATATTTATCATGTTATTTACCTAGAAATATAAGAAGGCAAAATATTTATTAATTAACCCAAATATGTGTTGAAAGTTAAAAACATATGTAAAACTGATGACAATGGAGTACAATGTGATACAAAATACTTTAGGGGATCAAAGTCAAGTAAGGCAAGAATGGGGTGGCATAAATTGTGTAAATTGCATGCTTAGATGACTTCAAAATGAGTGTATTGGATTGTTTTTATAAGTGAGTCACAACCTTAATCTTGTAAAGGATCGTGCCTTCCCTTCACATTACTCTGCATTACCTAAGCAATTACCTATGTAAGTGAATAAATATTTTGAATAAGTACAATAATTAGGGTATGTAAATGATTATTATGTATGTACACAAGGCATTTGGTGGTCACTAGGTGGATTGATGCATGTGAATGGTTAATACATAAGTCATTATCATGGTTAATTATAAAACGATCACAACAAAAAAATGTTTCCCATCCACACACCATCCCATCATGTGGTGTGCTAATGAATGTTGGTTCACTCTAGCCACCTGCACTTATAGGTGCATGGGAAACTATTTTGGATTTGGTTATAATTCCCTTAGTTAACCTTTGGTGGTTAGTTCAATACTTGTTTTGATCACCTAAAAACAACATCCAAGTTGTGGTGTATGGGTTTCTCTATTTATACAAGTTTCAACTTTGAAAATTGGAGTTGTGCAAGGTGGGTTTCATTGGGTTTTGATAGTGTGGGTTTGTGCTTTCATAATAAACACAAACATTACAAACATTGTGAATAGTAGGGTAATGGCCTAGGAGCAAGGAGTTCCTAAAATAAAAACCTACCCAAGGTGGGCCATGGTGAACTAGCACCTGCTAGTGCGCCATTCAACGAATATCCATTATTGTTTAGTTGTGGGTGAACTTCAACTAAATTAATATTTAGTTTCACCTTGGTAATTAACTATGTAAGAAATAGGTATTATATAACAATAAATAGGTAAAAAATAGGCAACTATTAGGTAAGTAGATAGTTGTACATAAGTAATGATTATTTTTACTACCACCTACTTACTAACAACATGCTTGTGTGTTGTTAGTAGGTGGGTAGTAGAAAAAAAAACTAAGTTAACCACCAATGGTTAGCTAAGGAGTTGGAACCCAATAGAAAATTGATTTTTTAACCACTTAACATCCATCCTTTATGGTGAGTTTGTGGGTGTTAATTCATTGTGACCCCCAGGGTGGAAAGATTACCTTGCGGGGGTGCTTTACCTTATTCAACAACCCCATACTTGGTGAAGGAAAAGTTCCACTTGGAGCTTTAGATACATTTAACATTTTTTTGCTAGTGTTTTAGGTTTGAGTTTCACACCCTCATAATAACAAAAGTCCATGATGGAAGAAGTTGGGTGCAACCATGCAAGATCCAAACTTCACAAACTGTCATTGCAAGTTTGGTCATGAAAGGATTGATTTTAGTTTTTGGGTTATTTTGTCCTTTCTTTTTAACATGTTTGCAAATTGGATGAGGGTGCACATTTGGACAAATGAGTTCCATGGCCAAAAGGCTCAACAAATTTAAAGGTATGGGTGCGAGTGAACCAATCTTTGCTTGGGACTTTGTTGGCATTATCTACCAAGGCAAGGATATTGTGTTTAGACTCATTATAGAGTATAATAGCTTAAGGATTTTGGCTCCTAGGTAGTAGGTCTATTTTTATATGAGGATTTTTGAAATATGATATTTTGGTTTGGGTTGAAAATTGAGATTAGTTATAGAGTTATGATATCTTGAAGGATTTTCATTTCTTGTATAGTTTATGATATTAAAAAAAAAACCTAAAGTATTTAACATATTTTGGTATGATTCAAAATTATGATAAATTTTCAAGATAAAACGCAAAATCTGGCAAAATCTACACACTTTGAAATTTTCATATTTATTCATCAAATGATTAGCAGAAAACATGTGATATGTTGGGACAACTATATGTATTTTTAATAATAAGTTGCAAAAGATTTTATTCAAAAATTCTTTTTGAAAAATGAAAAAGGATTAAAAATGATTCATAGTTTAATGTAAAGTAATTTTGTTGGTTCCTATTTGTGTATTTGCACCCAAACAAATGATTTGACTTAAGGTGAGTATACCAAGAGCAAAGGTGAGATGAAGGGACATGTTGGCAAATATTAAAACTTCAAGCAAAAAAAGTATAAAAAGACAAATTATTTTGAGAAAATGAGAATGACATGTTAAAAAACATCGAAATTATGAAAGATCCAACTAAAGGTTAATAAACAAAGATCCAAGATGAGACGAGAGGAGTTGCCACCATCATTGTTTAAATTTTTGAGTTAAACATTGGCAAGATTATAAATTGATGTGAGGTAAAGATGAAAAAAATAAAAAAATAAATGCATGTGAATATATGAAGAGCCAAGGTGAATGGAGAAAAGGACTATAAGAAAATATGTTGTATACAACCACATGATTTGCAACTACATGCAAATATGTGGATTTGTTTTTGCAATTATACCTAAATTCTAAATTTTTTTGGGTGTTGTTTACAACTAGGTTGCAACCAATGTCTACTTCATCTTCCAATTGGGTGATTCTTCATCATATTTTCATTCTTATATATGTGCCAAATATATACCATATCTGTATTATATATGCGTCATATATACACCATATATGATGTTACATTTACATGATGTACTTGTGTATGACAATTTATATACACATATCACACAAATAACCAAAATATGATTACAATTGTGACCCAAAGAACAATGATATATTTTCTATTTACATCCATCGTGGTTAGATGTGTGTGGGCATAAATTTGTTGACAATCTGATAGCTCCATTTTTTGAGTTAGGATAGAGTTTTTTCTTGAACTACTTTGGGGAGTGCAAAGTTGGGAAGTGTGTTACATTAGATTATGGCATTTGATTGATTGTAAATGTCTAGTTTTGAAACTTTTGTATTGTAGGTGTGAATCTATGCAAGTTGGTTGGTATATGGTTAAGAACATATTTCAAAATTAAAATAGTTACATAATTTGTTATTATGAATGTAAATCATTCAACGATTTGTAACAACTAATAGGCAAGCAAACTTTAACCCTAAATTCAATTTTCAATATGTAGACGATGATATTTGATTTAACAACCACACAATGAAAGTTGTGATTTGGTAGGATTTTAGGATTGTATTTTTCCCAATTGACAAATTGTAGGCCTACTTTTACCATTTTAATTGTTGAATGTGTGAATATGATGAACATAGTTGAAACACCAATTATTTTGGTGAAACCTTAACCCGATGAACATCACTTGTTGTCATCTAGGATTGACATGTCATGGCCATTGGTAAATGGTAGATATAAGAATTGTTTACATACCTACCAAACCTTAACCCCAAATCAAAGGTGTCCATGCTATACATGTAGCAAAATTCAAGTCACTCAATCAAGGAACACATGCAACTATTGCAAATGTAGTTGTAAAAACAACTACCTTGGTCAAACCCTAACCTTAAATCCCAAATGTCTTTCAAAAGTCCTTATACACATGCTACATATCAAGCCATTCAATTTAAATGAACTTTTGATTACAATGGTCATAATTGCAACAATTATGATTGTACAAAGACCTAACCCAAAATAATATTTTTCCTTACATGAAACACTTGGCAACATGTAAGTCATTTTTTGATGGTAGTTGCATCAATGATTGCATTGGTTCCCTTTTGTTGAATGACACATGACATATAGTTACTAAAATTCAATTAAAACCTTATCCCTAATTTGGGCACTAAGATTTAATTTCAAGCATCATTGATTAGCCTAAGCATTGTAATGAATGGTTGTTTGGTTGCCATGTGTTGAAAATTTGTTGGTTAAAGTTCAACTCACATCATAATGGCAAGTATATTTGCATCGACACATCCGTATATGTGTATAGGGGTGAAGTACATTCATTTTATAGTAAAAAAATTCATCCATTCTTTGAAGCTATTGATTGGTGATGACTTGTCATTTGTTGCTTGATGACTTTTTAGTTGTAAATGTCATTTGTAACTAAAAACTAGTTGCAAACATTAATCACAAATGATAATTTTTCTTCTTGTGAAAAAGTTGTTGAATAACAAATTTTCAAATGTAACAATTATAAAAGATGGAGTTATTATGAGCAAAGAACGACAATGCACCTAAGAGCAAATTACCAAATATGTCAACTACAAATGAATATATGAAGAGTAGAAGTGAGAGAAAAATCTCACAAAATTATTTTAATTTTATTTTTGTGTAAGGTGAAGCCCTAAGGTGAGGGCATTATCAAAACAAGGGACCTAGAACGATGTGGTAACCAAATTCAACCTTCCATTTTGGGAATATTTCTCACCTATGGACTTTACCCATTGTGAAATGTGAAGCAAACCTTATCATGAAACTAACATATGAAAATCACAAGGTGCAAGAAGATAAGGTTCCTATGCCTACACCTAAAGAATGGGAGGGAGTTTACACTTACAAGTAGGCATAATTTCATTTTCACTTGTCTTTCATTTTTTAAGGAATAAGTGTAAAATCTTTCTTAGAAAATAGGAGAGATATTCATGGATATATGGTGCCCTTCAAATACACATAGGAAATTTCTCCAAATATTTTACACTATCAAAAGATTGACCACATGAACTTTAAGGTGAATCATATAATATAAGCTCATAAAAGCTCCCCATCCCCCACCCCCCACCCCCCCAAAGAAAAAGAATCCTAAAAATGTTTTGTGTTGTTGAATTCTCTGAAGATTTGATCTTGGATCAATGTTTTAGGACTCTTGTTATTTCCAAGAAAATTTTAGAGGTTTGCAATTGAGTTTTCATAGAGCAACTCCGATGGGTTTTAGGGTTAACATTGTTTCCAAAAAAAAACATTTCCAAGTTTGCAACGAAGTTTTCATAAAGTATTGAATACCATTTGTTTAGTTGTTTGCCAAGTTGAATCCCCCTTCCCAAAAAAATGACAAAAAAATGGATGTTTAAACCCATCTTTAGACAACTCAAAAATTGGCAATTTTCTTTTGTGAGATAGAAGTTTGGATTAAAAAAGTAATCAATTTTAAGCAATCAACAAGTTTCAATTTTTTTAAGCTTTGGGAAAGTTGAAGAACATTCAAACATTTTTGCAAAATGAAATGGACTTGGAAAGTTCACAATATAGCATTTGTGAGGTGAGAAGACGCCAAATACCCCTTAAGGAACATTGTCTAGACATCAATGCGGCACATTGCACATGGTAGTCACATTGTTCTACAAAAGGGTTTGAATGGTTTGAGTGTATATGTAGGTTAAATGAAAAACAACATTGCTCTTAATCAACATTGGAAAATATGCTCATGGTAGGTATCTTAAGCATAGGGAAAGGCATAGTTATTCATGCCTTCCCTTGCATAATGGCCAAGGGCCTAGATGCACTTACACAAACTTTCCTTGCACAACAATGATGGTCCATATTAGCTTACAAAAAAAAATTCTTGTTTCATTACAAGAAACCTCCTACTCT